>LSQX01339781.1_pt1 | contig 34457 bp, 28 predicted proteins | sample 654561 | NCBI WGS metagenome assembly LSQX01 (sample SAMN04489861, study PRJNA283612) | anaerobic digester metagenome | isolation source: 4 biogas reactors fed with cattle manure at either 37C or 55C with and... | place: Denmark: Kongens Lyngby | collected 2014 | reverse complement strand
AGGACAATTGCCTTTGCATTCAGTATCTGATAAGTATTTAAATTTGAAGCATTTACAATCGATACATCCTGTAAATTTCTGGACGACAAATATATATTAATATTTTCTGCCGGTAAAACGAAAAGTGACCTTTTGTCAGCAATTTGCAAATTACTCTTGATTGCTACCATTTCCTTTGTTTTTGGGGCTTCCAAAGTAAAATCCTCTACTACCAGAATGCTGTTTTCACGGGCTTTATAAGTTAAAGCCGATTTTCTTGCAAGCTGTTTAACCTTTTTGTTAAGTTTAAATCCGTAGCTTCTCGGACGTGGTCCAAAAACAGTGCCTCCGCCGCGGAATAAAGGAGATTTTATGCTGCCTGCACGTGCAGTTCCTGTTCCTTTCTGGCGCTTAATTTTTCTGGTGCTCCCTGCAACTTCTGCCCGCTCTTTTGTTTTGTGTGTTCCCTGGCGCTTGTTTGCCATATATTGTTTCACATCCAGATAAATAGCATGGTCGTTGGGTTCAACACCAAATATCCGGTCGTCAAGTATGATTGTGCGTCCGGTTTCTTTGCCTTCTATATTCAGTACACTCAGTTCCATTATTTATTGATAATTAAGTATGAACCTTTGGCGCCAGGCACTGAACCTTTCACCACTAACACATTCTGTTCGGGAATCACTTTTAAAACTAACAGGTTTTCTATGGTAACCGTATCGTTACCCATTCTGCCAGCCATGCGTTTCCCTTTAAACACCCTGCTTGGAGTTGATGATGCACCGATTGAACCGGGTGAGCGCACCATTCCGTTCTGCCCGTGAGAACGCTCACTTCCGGCATAATTATGGCGCTTAACTACTCCCTGAAATCCTTTTCCGATGGAGATACCTCTTACATCAACATATTCCATTTCCTGGAAAATGTCCACGGCGATAATATCGCCCAGTTTGTAATCTTCTCCATTGAAATCTTTAAATTCTGCCACTTTGCGCTTTGGCGTAGTTCCGGCTTTTTTATAGTGCCCGAATTCAGCCTTGGTAGTCCTGCTCTCTTTTTTCTCTTCAAAAGCAAGCTGCAACGCTTCGTAGCCATCGCTTTCCCTGGTCTTGATCTGTGTAACCACGCAGGGACCGGCTTCAATCACAGTGCATGGGATATTTTTCCCCTCAACACTGAATACGGATGTCATTCCGATTTTTTTTCCAATAATACCAGCCATTTCGACTACTTTTTAATTTATCAAACTTTAATTTCTACTTCAACGCCACTGGGTAATTCCAGCTTCATCAGCGCGTCGATTGTTTTTGCTGTTGAGCTGTAAATGTCGATCAACCGTTTGTAGGATGACAACTGAAACTGTTCCCTTGATTTTTTATTTACAAAGGTAGAGCGCAAAACAGTAAAAATTCTTTTGTGCGTGGGCAGCGGAATGGGTCCGCTCACAACAGCACCGGTTGATTTTACCGTCTTAACGATCTTCTCAGCCGACTTGTCAACCAGATTATGATCGTACGATTTCAGCTTAATTCTGATTTTTTGGCTCATAACGAGAACTCTGTTAATAATTTTATACTAATAAATCTACTCTTCCCTGAATACCTTCCAGCACCTTTTCAGCAAGGTTGTGCGGAACTTCCTGATAATGGCTGAACTCCATAGATGAAGTTGCCCTTCCGGAAGACAACGTGCGCAGCACGGTAACATAACCAAACTGTTCGGCAAGCGGAACTTTTGCATGAATAACCTGAGCGCTGCCTTTGCTTACCGTTCCGGTAATCTCACCGCGCCTCCGGTTAAGATTTGCTATAATGTCACCCATATATTCATCCGGGGTAACAATTTCCAGCTTCATAATCGGCTCAAGCAACACAGGACCTGCTTTTGCAGCAGCATTGCGGAATGCCTGTCTGGCGCAAATCTCAAAAGACAACTGGTCTGAATCCACCGTATGGTAAGAACCATCCAGCAATGTAACTTTCAGACTGCTGACGGAAAAGCCAGCAAGCGGACCATTCAGCATGGCTTCTGTAAAACCTTTCTGAACTGAAGGAATATATTCCCTGGGAATATTCCCTCCCTTAACCTGATCAATAAACTCAAGCCCGGCTTTTCCTTCTTCCCCGGGTTCGATTCTGACGGTAATATCCGCAAATTTCCCGCGTCCGCCGGTCTGTTTTTTAAATACTTCACGAAGCTCAACTGCACGGCTGATTGCTTCTTTATATGCCACCTGCGGAGTTCCCTGATTGCATTCAACCTTAAACTCGCGCCTCAGGCGATCGATAATAATTTCAAGATGAAGCTCCCCCATTCCGCGGATGATTGTCTGCCCTGAATCGTGGTCAATGCTAACCTGAAAGGTCGGGTCTTCTTCCGAAAGTTTTGCCAGACCGTTGGACAGTTTGTCTAAATCATTTTGCGTTTTTGGTTCAACGGCGATTCCAATCACCGGATCAGGAAAATCCATGCTTTCGAGAGCTATGGGATGCCTGATGTCGCTCAATGTATCGCCGGTGCGGATATCCTTAAAACCAACAACTGCGCAAATATCTCCTGCTTCAATTACATCCTTGGGATTTTGCTTGTTGGAGTGCATCTGATACAGACGCGAAATCCGCTCCTTCCGGTTGGTGCGCGTATTCAATACCTGCGAGCCGGCTTCAATTTTTCCGGAATAAACACGCAGATAAGCAAGACGACCAACAAAAGGATCGGTTGCAATTTTAAATGCAAGCGCTGCAAGCGGCTCATCCACATCCGCTGTGCGTGTCACTTCCTTATTAATTACCGGATTGATACCGGTAACATCTCCATTATCTAACGGACTGGGTAAAAATGCACAGATTGAATCCAGCAAACGCTGAATTCCCTTGTTTTTAAACGCAGAGCCACACATCATCGGAACAATCACTCCGTCAATAGTTGCACGACGGATCACAGGAAGCATATCTTCCTTTGTAATTGAATCCGGGTCTTCAAAATAACGCTCTAACAAAACATCATCAACCTCGGCAACCGACTCGATGAGTTTTCCGCGCCATTCCAAAGCCTGCTCCATCATGTCGGCAGGAATATCTTCAAGTTCATAGTGCATTCCCTTGTCCTGATCTTCCGACCAGCGCACAGCTTTCATTTCAATCAGGTCAACAATGCCCTGGAAATTTTCCTCTGCACCAATGGGTATCTGAACCGGCACCGGATTGGCGCCGAGTATCTCTTTAATCTCTTTATAAACATTGAAGAAGTCAGCCCCCTGTCTGTCCATCTTATTTACAAAAGCAATTCGCGGATCGCCGTATTTTTCAGCCTGGCGCCAGACGGTTTCCGACTGTGCCTCTACTCCGCCAACAGCGCAGAAAAGCGCAACGGAGCCGTCAAGAACTCTCAGCGAGCGTTCAACTTCAACGGTAAAATCAACGTGCCCGGGGGTGTCAATGATATTGATTTTATATTGATTCTCTTTGTATTCCCAAAAGGTTGTTGTTGCAGCAGAAGTGATGGTAATACCCCGCTCCTGCTCCTGTGCCATCCAGTCCATGGTTGCTGCGCCATCATGCGTTTCACCCAGCCGGTGTGTCAACCCCGTGTAATAGAGAATACGCTCTGTTACAGTAGTCTTACCGGCATCAATATGAGCCATGATGCCAATATTTCTTGTATATTTCAGATCTTGTTTAGCCATGAACTAATTATAAATCATTTTACCTGTTACAGTGTAAAAATTCATTTTGAGCAAAACTAAAACCTGAAATGGGCGAATGCACGGTTTGCTTCAGCCATGCGGTGAATATCCTCTTTCCTTTTGAAAGCGCCACCCTCTTCGTTGTATGCGGCAATAATTTCAGCAGATAATTTGTCAGCCATTGATTTGCCGGAGCGTCTTCTGGCAAACGATATCAGATTTTTAATACTGATGGCTGTTTTCCTGCTGCTTCTGATTTCCATGGGAACCTGAAATGTTGCACCACCCACACGACGGCTTTTCACCTCTACGGCAGGCGTAACATTTTCTAAAGCCTTCTTCCAGATTTCAAGCGGAGAAAGCTCTGTATCCTTGGCGCGTTTTTCCACGAGATCAAGGGTCTCATAGAAAATTGAATACGCAAGGGATTTTTTCCCGTTCATCATCAAATCATTGACAAACCGGGTTACCAATGTATCATTGTACTTTGGGTCCGGTAGAAGAACTCGCTTCTTTGGTTTTGTCTTTCTCATATTTTTCTCTTTTAGTGTTATTTAAATTGGCTGCCCTTTGGCGGTCTTCAGTTGGATTCTGAAAATTCAAAACTTTGCTTACTCAACCAAACCACTGTAAATAACGTGATTACACTTATTTTTATATTGTTTATTTTTTTGGCCTTTTAGTGCCATATTTTGAACGGCGTTGTGTGCGCCCTTCAACACCGGCAGTATCAAGCGCTCCGCGTACTAAATGGTAACGCACGCCCGGAAGGTCTTTAACCCTGCCGCCGCGCACCAGCACGATGGAGTGCTCCTGCAAATTGTGACCTTCGCCCGGAATGTAAGCATTCACTTCCTTTCCGTTGGTCAGCCTGACCCTTGCCACTTTCCGCATTGCCGAATTCGGCTTCTTGGGTGTTGTTGTGTAAACACGCACACAAACTCCACGTCTTTGCGGACAGGAATTCAGGGCAGGTGATTTGCTTTTTTCCACCTTACTTTGTCTTCCTTTTCTAACTAATTGTTGAATCGTTGGCATAAATACCTGTTTTTATAATCAATTAATATTTTTTCAAAAATGGGTTGCAAAAGTATATAAAATTTGCCTAAAACCAATGATTTTCAAGGGAAATAATCTATTTAATCCTGAAAAACGGCTGCAAAAGTACTAATTTTAAGGTAAGACCAAACCTTTTGATTGTTTTTTTTCAAAAAATTAAGATTGGAAAACGGCAATTCTGACGTACCTGTTTTCTCTTAGTCAGACAGTGATGTGAGCGGCTCAATCAGCAGCTCAATCAGGCGCCGGTTCCGGATAATTATCTCCGCATCTCCGCGCATTTTCACGCTGTAGGAAAGCTTCCGCTTATAACCGGTAACCAAGCCGTCGGGCAGGTCCACATTTACAGAATAAAAAGCGCCCTGCTCATCAGTCACCGGAATTTTAGAAACGGCAGACACGCTCCCGAATAAAACACCGTATTCCATAAACGGATAATTTTCAACTTTAATATTTACCCGCTGCCCGGGTTCAATTTTTCCGATTCCGGCAGCCGGAATCTCAATTCTACCTGAAATTTTTCCTGTTTCATCAGGAATAACCGTAAACAGAATATCTCCTGAAGTAACATACTGATTTGCAATTTGTCGCCCGCCAAAATGTATTTGCCCGGATACCGGCGCTTTCAGAACAAAAGCTTGCTCCCATGCTCTCAGTTCACTATTCAGCATTTCAAGCTTTTCCTGTAATGCCGATGCAGCCGATGAAGCTGCAGTCTTTTCCCTGGCACTTTCAAGACTGCGTAATGCTGTTAAAAATGAAGTGAAACGCGACTGCATATTGCCCAAAACGTAATTTTTCCTGAAGAATTTTTGCGGAATAGTTTTGTGAGAATCAGTAAAATAGGCAAAGCTGTCTATTTTTGCCATCAAGTGAAGTGCATCTTCAAAGTTGACATTGCTTTCAATCACACCGATAATTTCCCCTGTCTTCACCTGCTGGTTTTCTGTTACAAACAATGCTTCAATCCGTCCGTCAGAACCGGTTGTAACCTGCACCGGTTGATTTTCAGAAAACAAGATTATTGGTGCATAAATCCGTTCAGGATATCTGAAAACAAAACTGCCCGATATTAAAACTATTACCACTAAAAGCAGAATGGTGATTCCCCGCCGGATTATCCACCGCGGCGGAACACCCAACAGCTCCTGAATTTCAGGAGAACGCAGTTCTATAGAATTTTCTTTTTCACCTAATCCTTTCACTGAATGCTCCTGTTCTGAATGGTGATTAATTCTGTTTTGCATTTATCTGAGTTACTTACTATCAATATTTATAATTCGAATTATTTATGCGGCTTACTTCATTCTATAAAAAAAATTAATATTTAAACCTCTGCTGCTTTTTTATCATCAAAACTGTATTTTATTTTTCAATTTCCCAGCTCCAGCTGATTTTTAATCAACCTATAATATGCCCCTTTTTTTGCCGTCAGCTCGCTGTGGGTTCCGGTTTCCACAATACGTCCTTTTTCAAGCACAACAATGAGGTCGGCATTTTTCACCGTGCTCAGGCGGTGGGCAACCGTTACGACCGTCCGTCCTTTAAAAAAGGCGGTCAGGTTCTCCATAATCACCTTTTCATTATTGGCATCCAGCGCATTTGTTGCCTCATCGAAAAAGATAAAACCGGGATTTTTATAAACAGCCCTTGCGATTAAAATCCGCTGTTTTTGTCCCTGACTCAAACCGGCTCCTTCCTGCCCGATTTTAGTGTTGTAACGCAGCGGCAGGCTCTCGATATATTCACCAATATTTGCTATTTCCACTGCCCGGGACAATTTTTCCCTGTCCGGGAAATCGTCAGCAACGGCGATATTTCGGGCAATGGTATCGGAAAAAATGAATCCGTCCTGCATCACCACTCCGCAGTGACTGCGCCACATTTCCATACTGAGCCGGGCAAGTTCAGTGTCTCCGACACTAATTTCACCTTCATAAGGCGGATAAAAGCCAAGCATCAGCTTTATCAATGTCGTTTTTCCACTACCGCTTGCTCCCACAATTGCAGTAACCTTATTTTCAGGAATTTCAAGATTGATATTGTCCAGTACCCGTGGTGACCTTGGTCCTTCATAATGAAAAGAGACACCTGAAATCACAATATTTCTGCGCAGTGGAAGTTTGAAATTTGTCTGCACTTCCGGCTTCTCTTCATCTTCTTGCTGATGAATTTCGCCAAGCCGTTCAAGGCTGATGCGTGCATCCTGTCCTGCCTGCACAAAACCGATAAATTCATTTACCGGTCCGTTCAGCTGCCCTATTATATATTGTATCGCCATCATTGTTCCCAAGGTGATATTTCCCTCAACCACACCTTTGGCAGCCAAAAACGAGATCAGAATATTTGTAATCTGATTAATGAAAATTGAACCTGCCTGCTGATTCTGATTGAGCATCAGTCCGCGCACGCTCACCTTAAAAAGTTTTGCCTGAATTCGCTCCCACTCCCAGCGTTTTTGCTTTTCGCAGTTGTTGAGTTTTATCTCCTGCATACCGGTTAAAAGCTGATAAACATTACTTTGATTTGCAGAAGATACATTAAACAACTTATAGTCAATCTCTTTTCTTTTTTCCAAAAAGAGCAAGATCCATAGCACATAAAGTCCGGTTCCCCCATAAAAGACCAACAGAATTGTCCAGTCATAAAACGCTAACACAAAGCTATATATCACAAAAATAAAAATCCCAAACGACATATTGACGAGATTTTCAGTAAGAAAACTTTGAATCCGCTGGTTGTCATCAATTCGCTGACGGAGGTCGCCAATGAGTTTCGTATCGAAAAACCGGATGGGCAATTTCATCAGTTTAATCAGAAAATCGGAAATCAGCGAGATACTCACCCGCGCGCTGGTATGCAGCATTATCCAACTTCTGATAAATCCAACTGCGGTGTGACTCGCTGTGAGTACCAACTGAGCAATAAGTACCAGAACAATGAAACTCAGATTATTGGAAGATATCCCCACATCCACGATTGCCTGGGTGAGAAACGGAAAAATGAGACTGAGAACACTTCCCGTGAAAAATCCCAACAACAGCTGAATGATGAGTTTTCTATAGGGTTTGAGATAGGAGAAAAGATAGCGAAAACCGGTTTTATTCACTTTTTCCCCTTCTTTCTTATAAAAGTCTGCCGAAGGCTCCATCAGCAGTGCAATTCCTGCCGGGCGACCGTCCTGCACGGTGGAAGCCCAAAATTTCAAAAATTCATCTTCTCCGTACTTTATCAGCCCGTGTGCCGGGTCTGAAACAAAAAACTCCCGTTTTTTACCTTTTCTTCTGATTTTATAGAGCACGACAAAATGGCTCTGAGTCCAATGGATAATTGCCGGCAGGGGAATTTCGTCCAATTTGTCGGCAGTCAGACGGATACCCTGAGTGCGAAAGCCGATTTTTTCAGCTGCATCACTGATGGTGAGCAATGAGACCCCTTCGCGGGTTTTCCACGTCAGCTCGCGCAATGTATCCAGATTGTAATGTTTCCCGTAATGTTTGGCAACAATTCGAATACAGGTCGGACCACAGTCCATTGCATCTGGTTGCAGATAATGCGGAAATTTCGGCATAGCGTCGTTTTAGCCCCGAAAGATAAAGAAAAATCACGGAATGAAACAAGCGGAGCTGCTACGATTAACAATCACTTTTTACAAGCCAGCGCTTTTAATAACCGGCGCGCTTCACTGTAATCTTCAACTTTATATTCTGCAAGCGTGTTTGCCATTCCCACTTTTATGGAAATTGCTCCTTCCGGCAAATCGGCAAACAGAAATTCATCTGTCCAGTCATCGCCGATGGCTATGATCTTATCGGCAGGATGTGCCTGAAGAACCTTCAGCGCTGCACGCCCTTTATTGATTCCCATATTTTTTATCTCCACGACCTTATTTCCTTCTAAAATTTCAAGGTTGAGATTGGAAACCAGACTGGTGAGTTCATCCTTGAGTTCAATAGCCCGGTTCATGCCTAATTCTGGGTCAGATTTACGATAATGCCAGACCAGACTGTAGTTTTTTTCTTCGATAAATGAACCCGGCGTCCTGTCAACATAAAACTCAAGAGCAGGACGAATACTCTCTTTCCACGATGCATCAAGCTGCTCAATCATCTCCCAGTCACTGTCTTGCAATCTGCTCCAGACCCCATGTTCCACAATCAGGGAATAGGGTTTGTCTCCAAACCATTTTTCAAATGTATTTTTGTCCCGTCCGCTGATCAGCACAACCCGGTTATTGGAATTTTCCGCTAAAGCATCAAGCAGTCCGTAGAGTTCATCATCTGGCTTTGCCTGTCTGGGATTATCTTTAAAGCCGGTGAGTGTGCCATCGTAGTCCAAAAAGAGAATACGATTTTCAGACTCACAAAAAGATTTCACTATCAGTTTTTCGGCACTGATAGTCAGTTTTTTGGCAAAATACTTTTTCTCATTTTCCTTCACTTTATCCAAAGTATTCAGAAAATCGTCAGCCCATTTCTCCACGCTGTAGCGCTTCAACCGGTTTTGCAAGGCTGATATTCTCTCCATCTGCTCTTCAAGGGGCATTTCTATTGCCTTTTTAATTGCTGCCGCAATCTGCGCCTTGTCATTAGGATTGATGAGTAATGCCTCGCCCATCTCCTTGGATGCTCCTGCCATTTCACTGAGAATAAGTACTCCGCGACTATCCGTTTTGGAAGCAATAAATTCTTTGGCAACCAGGTTCATTCCGTCCCGAACCGGTGTTATCAGAGCTATTTCACAATGATTGTATAAATCCACTAAATTTTCAAACGACATGGAGCGGTAAAAATACCAGACAGGAGTCCGGTTTATGGCAGAGTATTTACCGTTGATTCTTCCCACCAGCTCATCTACTTCACTTTTCATTTGCTGATACTGGTCCACACCAATCCGGGAAGGAACAGCAAGGAGCACCAGAGTCACCTTATCACGATATTCGGGGTATTCGTTCAGAAAGAATTCAAAAGCTTCGAGCCTTTTTATCAATCCTTTCGTATAGTCAAGCCGGTCAATGGAAAGAATGAATTTATTTTCGGGATGAAGCAGATAATAACGCTCAAACTCTTTTCTGATTTCGGATCTGTCGTGCACCGAGCGCTTCTGCGAAGCAATGGCTGCATCGTGAAACCTGTTGTAATCAATTCCCATGGGGAAGTTATCAACTTTTACAATCCGGTTCGGAAGACTGATTTCGTTGATGTTGGTATCATATCCAAGCAACCGGCGCACCGAACTCATAAAATGTCTCTCATAGTCGAATGTATGGAAACCTAACAGATCTGCGCCTAACATTCCCTGAATTATCTCATTCCGCCAGGGAAGAATACGAAAAAGCTCGTAGGAAGGGAAAGGGATATGTAAAAAGAAGCCAATGGTAACATTCGGGAATTTTTCCTTTATCATTTGCGGCAGCAACAACAAATGGTAATCATGCACCCAAATCTTGTCAACGCCCTCCATGTTTTGGGCAATCACTTCTGCAAACTTGCGGTTAACGCTTTTATATGCCTGCCATTGTTCCTCCTCATATTCCACAAACTGGTTGAAATAATGGAATAACGGCCATATTGTTTTATTGCTGAATCCTTCGTAATAAAGCTCAACTTCCTCCTCTGTCAGATTAACATTTACACACTTTTCATTTTTCAGCGCCTCATTCACTTTTTTCTGCTGTGAATCCGACAGCTCACTCTGGTCAACTCCCGACCAGCCAATCCATAAACTGTCAAACGATTTGCTAACGGTTATCATTCCGGTGGCAAGACCGCCAACACTCGGGGTAATCTGAATTTCTTCTTCTGAAACAGCTACCTGAACAGGCAGCCGGTTGGAAACAATCAAGAATTTACTCATAATTTTTATATTTGTCAGCCATTATGATACAGAAATTTTACGATTTTACAAAACATGCAACAACACGTTGCAAGAACTTTCTTTTCTTCAATAAAAAACAGTTTTATTTTGCTGACACCACCATCTCAATACTGACTATCAATGTCTTGCAAATTTAAAACAAATAAAATGAATATTAATTTATATTTATAAACTAAATCATAAAAGCATCACCATCAGGCACTTAACAATAGATTTTAAAAAAATGGAACCTTGATAAATTTACAAAGCAATTTAAAAAAATAAACAGAAAATAATAAATAGTTAAGCATGACACATTTGGATTACGGAATTATAGGAAACTGCAGAACGGCAGCTCTCATTTCAAAAACAGGGGCAATGGAGTGGCTCTGTTTTCCGATGTTTGACTCGGCATCGGTTTTTGCAAAAATTCTTGACAAAGAAAAAGGGGGCAGTTTTGAATTTATTACAACCGACGACTACAAATGCAAACAGCAATATATACCTAAAACCAACATTTTGGTAACCGGTTTTTCCAACGGAACGGACAGTTTTGAAGTCATTGATTTCATGCCCCGTTATTATTACCGTGATCAAAAGCAAGCCTACTCACCGCCCGATGTTATCCGTTATATTAAGCTAAAAACAGGCAAGCCGCGTTTCAGAATTCATTACAACCCCATGCTGGAATATGCTGAAAAGAAAACCATCACCGAAGTGCACAATAATTTCATAAAAAGCTACACACAATCGGGTGTTTACGATTCTCTTTACCTCTACACGGATATTGAGCCGGAAAAAATTGTGAATGGAGAAGAAATTGAATTGAACAGCGATATTTTTTTCTTAGTCAGCTACAATCAAAAGCTACTGGAGCAAACCTTAGAGCGGTCTTACCTGAAACTGCAACGTACAAAAGTTTACTGGCTCAACTGGACTGAAAATACCACGCGGCTCAATGGATTCAACAAGGAAGTTCAGCGCAGCGCACTTGTGCTCAAGCTATTGAGCTTTGATAAAACGGGAGCAGTTTTGGCAGCTGCCACCACATCGCTTCCCGAAACAATTGGCGAAAACAGAAACTGGGACTACAGATTTTGCTGGCTCAGGGATGCGTCAATGGTAATTAAAACAATGACACAAATCGGTCACTGGAAAAGTGCGGAGCGGTTTTTAAATTTCATCATAGATGTGGTTTCCGATAAGGATGAGAAAATACAAATCATGTATGGCATCAACAAGGAGAAAAACCTGCGCGAGAGGGAACTTATCCATCTTGCAGGATATGAAAACAGTACGCCCGTCCGCATTGGGAATGCCGCCTACAAGCAAAAGCAACATGACATTTATGGGATTCTCATGGATGTTATCTATCAGCAGTTCAGCCTTTTTGAAACTTCACTGCAAAACAGTGAAGAGTTGTGGACCATCACCCGGAGCATTGTTCGGATTGTTAAACAAAACTGGAGAAAACCCGACCGCGGAATCTGGGAAATCCGGACAGAACAACGGCACTTTCTCTTTTCCAAATTATTGTGTTGGGTGGCAATCGATCGTGCCGTCAAAATTGCCGGTCTGATCAAACGTAATGGCTATGCCACAAAATGGAGCAAACTGCGGGATACAATCTCAAAAGATATTCAAACCAAAGGCTGGAACGAAGAAAAGCAGGCATTTACCCAGGCATATGGCTCAAAAGATCTGGATGCCTCCACGTTGCTGATGGAAAGTTTCGGATTCATTGAAGCATCCGATTATCGGTATATCAGCACAGTTGAAGCCACACAAAGAGAACTTTGCCGTAACGGACTGATGTATCGCTACAAAAACCGGGATGACTTTGGATATCCAACTTCATCTTTTACGATTTGCACTTTTTGGCTCATTCAGGCACTATTCAGAATCGGAAAAAAGGAAGAAGCGCAAAAACTGTTTGTTCAATTGCTGACCTATAGCAATCACCTTGGGCTTTTTAGCGAGGATATTGATTTTGAAACCAAACGCCTGCTGGGAAATTTTCCGCAGGCATACTCTCACCTTGCCCTGATTGAAACAGCCATTCTATTTTCTAAAGAGGAGGCATAGACCGAAACTTCAAAGTTCTTTGGCAGACATGAAAGTTGAAAAAAGGAATCATTAGTTTTTGAGAATAGCTATCTTTGTTTCATGCCCGGTTTTTTAGAAAAGGATATAAAATTTTTACCCGGCGTTGGACCAAGGCGTGCCGAACTGCTGGACAAAGAACTGAATATTAAAACATTTAGCGACTTAATCTACTATTTTCCCTATAAATATATCGATCGCACCAGGTTTTATAAAATTTCCGAAATCAATGCGCAAATGCCTTATATTCAGGTCAGGGGAAAAATCCGCTCGGTGGAATTGACGGGTGCGGGCACAAAACAAAGGCTTACCGCACGCTTTTATGACGAAACCGGAAGCATGGAACTGGTGTGGTTCAAAGGAGTGAAGTGGCAACAGGAGAATCTTAAAACCAACAGTGAATACATTGTTTTCGGAAAGCCCTCCGAGTTTGGCGGGCGTATCAATGTGGTTCATCCCGAAATGGAGACAGAAGAGAAACAGCTGCTTTCGGCAGGTCTTTTTCAGGGTTATTACATAACCTCCGAAAACATGAAAAAGAAATACCTCAACTCCAAAGTTATCAACAAACTCCAGCTGACACTCATCGAACAGGCGCCCGGAAAAATTGAAGAAACCCTGCCCGACGCTATCATCCGCAAACTCAAATTGATTTCATTGGAGAAAGCGCTGATAACCATTCATAAGCCGGAAGATACCATCAGTTTGCGAAATGCCCGGTTCAGGCTGAAATTTGAAGAGCTTTTTATCATACAGATTAAAATATTATCCCTAAAACACAATCGGGAAAACAAATTTAAGGGTTTCCGCTTTGAAAAAGTGGGATATAATTTTAACACATTCTTTCACGACTTTTTGCCGTTTGAACTCACCGGCGCTCAAAAGAAAGTGCTGCGTGAAATCCGGCGCGATGTGAACCGCAATATTCAGATGAACCGCCTGCTGCAGGGCGATGTAGGCAGCGGAAAAACTCTGGTGGCGCTGATGACTATACTTCTTGCCATGGACAACGGTTTTCAGAGCTGCCTGATGGCGCCCACCGAAATATTGGCACAGCAGCATTTTCAGTCCATCTCAAACTTCCTGAACGGAATGGGAATCGAAGTGGGATTACTCACCGGTTCAACCCGCGTCGGCGAACGAAAAGTACTTCACGAAAAGCTACTGTCGGGTGAGATTCAGATTTTAATCGGAACCCATGCACTCATTGAAGACACCGTCAATTTTCATAATCTGGGATTGGTGATTATTGATGAGCAGCACCGTTTTGGCGTTGCACAGCGGGCAAAGTTGTGGCAAAAAAATGAACTTATACCGCCACACGTGTTAGTGATGACCGCCACGCCTATCCCGCGAACGCTGGCAATGACCGTTTACGGCGATCTGGACGTTTCGGTTATTGACGAGCTGCCTCCCGGGCGAAAACCCATAGAAACCTATCATTTTTTCGAAAACAAGCGGGCACAGGTGATCAATTTTCTGTGGCAGCAGTTAAGGGCAGGAAGGCAGGTCTATATGGTCTATCCGCTAATTTCCGAATCGGAAAAAATGGATTTGAAAAACCTGGAAGATGGTTATGAACACATCACAAAAATTTTTCCCGGAATAGAAGCTGGGATGGTGCACGGCAGAATGAAGCCTTCGGAAAAGGAAGAAGCGATGCAAAAATTCAAGCGTGGTGAAACACGGATTATGGTCGCCACAACCGTTATTGAAGTGGGTGTGGATGTTGCCAATGCCACAGTGATGGTTATTGAAAGTGCCGAGCGTTTCGGGCTTTCTCAGCTTCATCAGCTGCGTGGCCGTGTGGGGCGGGGAGCAGAGCAATCCTATTGCATTTTAATGTCAGCCTACAAAATCAGCGATGAAAGCCGTAAGCGACTGTCAACCATGGTGCGCACCAACGACGGTTTTGAAATTGCGGAAGTGGATATGAAACTCCGCGGACCTGGCGATATTGAAGGAACACAGCAGAGCGGAATAGGTTTCGACCTGAAAATTGCAAACCTGAGCAAAGATGGTGAAATACTTAGTCTGGCACGCCGCATCGCATCCGAAATTCTGGAAGATGATCCGCTGTTGCAAAAAAAAGAAAATCGGATTTTACTGCAAACTGTCAAAGCATCTAAACAGAGTGAGTTTGACTGGAGTTCAATAAGTTAAACCTTGGAAACATCAGAAATATTTCAGATTACTCTACTGCTTTTAGCCACGCAGCAGCCATAAGCTGAGCGCCTGCCATGGAAGGATGAACTCCGTCTCCTGTCCAGTAAGTTGCCGGAGCATGGTTAAGCGCCTCGTCAAAAACTTTCTGAAAAGGCACCCAGATGGCGTCAAACTCTTTGGCAATTTTGGCAGCAGAAGTCTGATATTCCTGCATTGGTTCAACCCACGTTTCATCAACGGCAGAAGTATTCAGCACATAAAACGGCTCACAAATTACTAACTTCACTTCTGGTAATCTATCTTTTGTGAGACGCAGCAAAGCGCGGAAATCGTTTTCATAAACCTCAACCGTGCCGTCATATCGTCCTCCCCGGGTATGCCAGTAATCGTTCACTCCGATAAGAATGCTAAGCAGATCAGGTTTCAGCTCCAGGCAGTCTTTCTCCCAGCGCTCTGCCAGCTGATACACCTTATTTCCACTTATTCCCCTGTTGTAAATCGTGAGATTCAGCGATGCAAGATCATTCATCAATGCTGATGCGGCAAGAAAAGCGTAACCCGAGCCAAACGAACGCGCATTGTTAGGCAGTTCCTTCTCCTTTTCCCTGCCTGCATCGGTTATGGAATCGCCCTGAAACAGAACGGTGTTTCCCTTATTAAAAAGAGAATATTTTTTTGATTTCTCCTCTGATGACGGGGCAACACATGACGAAACAATGGCAGGGATACTGACCAGTGCGGCAGCACCGGCAGCGGTCTGACCGAAAAATTTTCTTCTGGACCAATTCATGGAAATTAATTTAATGGTTTATTGAAGTGAACTTTAAAACGGTAATCCGTCACTCATATCGTCGGCAGGTTCCGGCGGTATATCCCCGGGGTCAAAAGGCGGAGGCGGTTCCGGCATACCGGAATCGCCCGAGACTTTGTCAATTTTCCAGGCATTCACATTGTGATACCACTTTCCGTTAAACTCGCGGGATTCGAGATTAAATGCAACTTTAACCTCATCGTCGGTTGTAATATTTTCAATCAATGAAGTTTTATCGCCAAAAAGGGTGAAGCACACTTTCCGCGGATATTGCTCAACGGTTTCAATCACAAACTCCTGTTTTTTCCATTCATTCCCGGCACGGCTGACACCGGTTTCAGCCTGAAGAATCTGCTGTACTTTTCCTGTAATTTCTAAACTCATAAAGCAAAAATAATAAAAAACCCTTTGCCGTAAAACAAAGGGTTCATTATTCAAAACTTTTATTCGTCGTCTTTAACAATTTCAAGTAACTCCACTTCAAAAATCAGTGTGGAATTGGGTCCGATGGTTGGACCGCCGCCACGTTCACCATAAGCAAGGTCAGATGGCAGGTAAATTTTCCATTTTGAACCAACGGGCATTAACTGCAATGCTTCTGTCCATCCGGGAATAACCTGATTCAGGGCAAAAACTGCCGGTTCGCCGCGATCCATGGAGCTGTCAAAAACAGTTCCGTCAATGAGTGTTCCGTGATAGTGTGCACGAACCTGATCTTCGGCTGTTGGTTTGGGGCCGTCGCCTTCTGTCAATATCTCATACTGTAGCCCGCTGGCTGTGGTTACCACACCTTCGCGTGCCTTGTTTTTTTCCAGAAAGGCATTTCCTTCTTCAAGGTTTTCCTGACTTTCGCGCTCACCTTCGGCTTCAAAATACCTTCTGATAACCTGATCGGCTTCTTCAACGGTCATCAAGCTTTCTTTATCAAAAGTTCCTGCATGAAACGCTGCCAGCATTGCATCCAAATTAATTTTACTGCCACCGGGGACGTTGTCAACCTGCTGTCTGTTGTTGGTGCCCACCAAAAACCCAATGGCGTATCCTGCAGAATCGGCTGAAGTTTCTAATTTCACTTTTTTCACTGATCCGGATTGATTACAACTGATGCCAGCTATCATAATCAATGCAACTGACAAGTAAACTATACCATTTTTCATAATGTAATAAAATATTAAAGATTGTTTCTCTTGGTAAAAATGTGCGAAGATAATTGAATTTTATGCAAAACACTCTATACTATCGTTTTTATTGCCCTGAGCATCTCTTTTTTTCCTGGCGGTCCGGGAAGCTTTTCCACGCTGTAACCGGCAGCGGCTAAATTCCGGCGCACTTCTCCTTTTGCGCTATAGGTTACAAAAACGCCATTTTCCTGAGTTACTTCAAACAAATTTAACAATAACTCACCTTTCCACATTTCCGGTTGCTTTTCGGGTCCGAATGCATCAAAATAGATGACATCGTATCTGCTTGTCAGCTTCAACTCCGGTCGGGTGAAATCAGCCTGAATTTTCAGCAGCGAGAACCACGACGAAATTTTTACGGGAATATTCCATTCGCAGGAATGAATTGCCGAAAAAAGCAGCTGTCCGTCGCCGGGAATCAGCTTTCCATAATCAAGCAGCAGAGCATTTCCGAGTGGAATCGGATTTTTGTCAATAGCCGTGTAAAAAGTGGAACGCTTTTTCAATTGCGCTTCATGTGCCGTCAAAAGACAGTTCAGCCCGGTGCCAAAACCAACCTCCAAAACTTTGGGAGCTGATGCGTTACTGTGCCGATACCCCCTTTCAACAAAGACATATTCCGATTCGGTAAATGCACCGTTAACCGAATGATAATGGTCATCAAAATCAGGCAGATAAAAGGTTGCCGAACCATCGGATGTGTTTCTCAACTTCAGTTTCATTTTCCAAAATTGGTCAGAAATTCCGAGAAATGAAACAAAATTGGTAATTTTACCTTTTTAAAAGAATAAACATGTTACTGCGTCTTTTTAACGAAAACCCAAATTCACGGGATGTCCAGAAAGTTGTGGAAGTTCTCCAAAACGGGGGTGTAATCATCTATCCGACCGATACGGTTTATGGCTTAGGCTGCGATATTACCAATGTCAGAGCCGTGGAGAAAATTGCACGCTTTAAGGGAATCAATATCGAAAAATCCAACTTCTCATTCATTTGCAGTGATTTGAGCCATCTATCAGATTACACCAGACCGGTGTCGAACGCTGTTTTCAAGCTGATGAAAAAGAACCTGCCCGGTCCGTTTACTTTTATTCTGGATGCCAGCAACAATGTACCCAGGTATTTTAAGGGGAAGAAGAAAACGGTGGGAATCCGGGTTCCCGATAACAATATTATCCGTGAAATTGTGCACCAATTAGGAAATCCTATTATGTCAACTTCACTGCGCGACGATGATGAAATCGTTGAATACACCACTGATCCTGAACTAATTTATGAGAAATATCACGACCTTGCCGATATTGTCATTGATGGCGGCTATGGCGAGTTGGTTCCTTCCACAGTGGTGGACTGTACAAAAGGGGAAATTGAAATTATCCGGGAAGGAAAGGGAATTCTGGAGTTTTAGTCTATCCTACTCCTTCCAGAATGATGGCGTAAAAAGAACCAGTACGGTGAAGAGTTCCAAACGTCCGAGAAGCATTAAAAACGACAAAAACCACTTGCCACCCGGCGAAATGTGAAGAAAATTCTCAACGGGACCGACACTGCCCAAGCCGGGACCAACATTGCCGAGGCTGCTCGCAACGGCGCCCATTGCAGAATCGAGATTAGGTTCCATAAAAGAGAACAAAGCAGTGCTGATACCAAAAATCACCACATAAAACATAAAGAAAGCCAGCACATTGGTTATGATTTTCGGATCAACAATCTGCTTGTTAAATCTCACAGGAATAATGGCATTAGGATGCACGAGCCGACGAAGTTCGTGATAGCTGTTCTTCATCAGCAAAACAATCCGCATGATTTTGACGCCTCCGCTGGTTGAACCCGCCGAGCCGCCAAAGAAAAATAATCCGAAAAGAACAATGGTGAGCATTGGCGCCCAGGTCAGATAGTCGGAAGTGATAAAACCGGTTGTGGTGATGATTGAAACAACCTGAAACAGAGAGTCCCGGAACAGTTCTCCTACACCTGAGCCGGTGGTAATCAGTAGTCCAGCGAAAATAACAAGCGTAAAAATAAGCACAAAAATTCCATAATATTTGAATTCCTCATCCCTGAATGCCCGCCGGAAACTTCCCTTTAGCGCAATGTAGAAAAGCGCGAAGTTTGTTCCCGAAAAAAACATAAATGCAATCAGAATATAATGTATCGCCGGCGACTGCCAGTGTGCTATACTTGCCTGTTTGGTGGAAAAGCCACCCGACGACATGGTTGTCAGCGAATGGCACACTGCATCAAAAAAGCCCATTCCGGCAATCCACAGCATGAGCATTTCAGAAACAGTCAGAACCAAATAAATACTCCAGAGCGCTTTGGCTGTCTGCCTGATTCGCGGACTGATCCGGTCGGGCGACGGACTGGGATATTCTGCCATGAAAAGCTGCATTCCGCCAATTCCAAAAATTGGCAAAATGGCAAGCGACAGAACAATAATACCCATACCGCCAAGCCATTGAGTCATGCTTCGCCAGAATAAAATGCCGTGCGGCATAGATTCTATGTCAGCCAGAATTGTGGAACCGGTTGTTGAAAATCCTGAAATGGTTTCAAAAAAAGCGTTGGTGAAATTCGGGATTGCCCCGCTGATAACATACGGCAGACTGCCAAACAGGGAAAAAACTACCCAAACTAAGGTAACTATGATATATCCCTCTCTCCTGCCCACATCCGGCATAGCATTTCGTGTAAGATAAACCAGCAGAAAACCTGTAAAAACATTCACTCCCGATGAAATCAGAAAAGCTGCCATATCATGCTCCAAATAGATCACCGAAATAACAAAGGAGAGCAGCATGGCAACGCCTTCAACCAAAAGAAGAAAACCCAATGCCCTGAAAATGATTTTACTGTTCATACCAAAAATTTCTCCGGCTTATTTGAAAAATTTCTCCAGTTTTCGTACTGCCGAAGGCAAAGTAAACACTACGACCCTGTCACCCTCCCGAATCTGCGTATTCCCATGGGCAATGTAGCCGTCTTCTCCGCGAATGATTCCACCAATTTTGGCTTCATCAGGAAAATCCAGCGCTTTTATCGGTTTTTGAACAATCCGCGTGTTGGCTTTTGCAATAAATTCAAAAACTTCTGCATCGGAAGAAGTGAGGCATTTCACTTTTGAAATAGCTGCACCTAAGGTGAAACGATAAATATAGCTTGCCGCAATCAGCTTTTTATTCACAATACTACCAATATCCATATTTTCCGCAAGTCCCATAAATGCAAGATTTTCCACCTCGGCAACCGTCCGGCGCACACCTAAAGTTTTGGCAAGGTGACAACCCAGAATATTGATTTCTGAACTGTTTGTTGTGGCAATTACGGCATCCATTTTTTCAATACCCTCATCCTGAAGCAGCTTTAAATTCCGGCAATCTCCGTTTATAATGAGAACATTACCATATCTTTCTGCCAGTTGCTGACACTTTTCAATGTCTTCCTCAATAACTTTTATGCGGTATTGCTCACTCAGTTTTTCAAGGGTGTTTTTTGCAATGCGACTGCCTCCGAGAAACATGATATTCCGGACTTCAAACGTCTTTTTACCTGTAAGCTCAAAAAGACGGAACTGCTCTTTGGGCGTTGTTACGAAATAGACAATATCATTGTTTTTAATGTAATCTGAACCGCTTGGAATGATGGTTTCACCACCGCGATTAATGGCAACCACAAGAATGTTTTCATTTTCAGCCGCAAGCGTTTCAAAAGTTTTATTCAGAATGGGCGCCTCATTGCGGACTTTAATACCGAGCAACAGAAGCTTTCCGTTGGAAAATTCAATAAATTGCCGTGTACCGGTCTGTTTTATGGATGCAACAATCTCCTTTGCAGCAAGATTTTCAGGATAAATAAGCTGGTCAACTCCCATATTTTTGAGTTTTTCCCTGTAGTTGCTCTGCAAGTATTCTGCATTGTTTATGCGGGCAATTGTTCGGGCAGCGCCTAAAAAGGATGCCATGGAACAGGCAAGAACATTCCGCTCTTCAGATGGGGTAACGGCAATAAACAGATCCGCCTTTGCTATTCCGGTCTGTTTCAGATCAGAAAAGGAGTGCGCAGAACCGACAACCGGCATCAGATCAACATCGCTGTCCATCTCCGATAAGCGTTCCTGCATATCGTCAATCAATATAATATCATGGTCTTCCACACTCAGCATTTTTGCCAAATGAGTTCCAACCTCTCCTGCTCCGGCGATTACAATTTTCATTTCTGTTTTGTGTAAATTAATTCACGATGCAAATTAAAAAATAACCCTCCGATTATAAACATTTCCTGTCCGCTCTTTCAAAAACAAATGAAAAAACTTTAAAAATGAATAAAGTTACCATTTATTACATTACAATCTATCATCTCGCCGTACAATTAAAAAGACACCACCTCTGTATTAATCCAATTCTTCAGAAAAATGTTTTTCTTCTGCTGTTTCATCAGCCGGACACAAACCAAAATCATTTCGAAGTGAATATGCAACCTCTTGTTTCATTGACAATTGAGTCAATTTAATAACAAACGAAGTGGAGAGTAGCACAAAAGAGAGAAAAACGGCACTTTTGAAAAAGAATCTCCGTTTGCTTGCCATAAACAGAAAAGAAAAAAGCATTATGCCATACAAAAACAGCAGCTCAATCCCGTAAACTGACACCTCCAGAACCGACATCGGAAGTTTTTCAACTGCTTCAAGAAACTGAATAATTAACCGGAGTGAAAAACCGGTTATTTTTGCCAAAAGAACGGCAACCGGCAGGAATCCGCCAAAAACAAGCAGTAAAATTCCTAACGGAATAAGAAGAGCGGCAGCGGGAATAACCACCAGATTGGAAATCCAAAAAAATGTGGGAAACTGGTTGAAATAGAATGCAGAAACGGGGAAAGTGGCAATCTGTGCCGCAATTGAAGTAGTGAGCAGTGCAAAGAAATAGCGGCTTATTTTGAAACGTGGAACATAAATTTTATTCAGTTTAGGTTGTAGAAAAACGATACCAAAAACAGCAGTATAGGAGAGCTGAAAACCGGCATCAAAAAGGTTGTTCGGATTAATCAGCAAAAGCAGAAAAGCTGATGCAACAAGCGATTGATAGACATTTCCGTTCTTTTTAAAAACCGAAGCGATCACCACTATGGAAAACATGGTGGCTGCACGGTTCACAGATGGCGAAAGTCCGGTGAGCAATGCAAAACCCCATAGGGAAGAGACCATAATCAGCAGATAGATCAATTTTCCGCGTTTCTGTCTTTTTAGAAAACCGAAGAAAAACGACAAAATCATAAACACAATTCCTACATGAAGTCCGGAAACTGCAAGCACATGCATTGCACCAGCCGCCGAAAAAACTCTTTTCGTTTCAGGGTCAAGCCCGCGTTTGTAACCAAGCGTCAGCGCTGACAAAACATGCAGCTCTTTCTCTCCCAGGTTTTGCCGGCGGAATATTTCAAGCAGATGCATCCGCTTATGTTCAGCAAAAGTTACAAGCGAGTGTTTAAAATCACCGGTGGTGCTCCAGCGATTATCCGGTAAATATACCTGCCGGTAAATTTTTTTACGTGCCAGATAACCGGCATAATCAAATCCGCCGACGCCCAGGTCGAAACTGTTTTCCACAGGTTGCGGAGTTCTCTCAAAAACAATCTGTTGCCCCGGTTTCAAAAGTGAAGCTCTTTCACTTTTTGCAAAATAGACCAACACCTTTTCATTGGTTTTGAAAACCGAATCATCGTCTGAAAATCTGTAAACATGCAGTAGCGACTGATACGAATTTGGTTTCTCCTGTAAAATTTCCAGCACAACAGCAGAAAATTCACCTTCAGAGCAGAATTCTGGCTTACTGTTGTAAGCTTGAAAGCGCCAGACTCCTGCAACAGCAAACAGAATGAATATTCCTACACCAAAAAAGATTGAAGTTCTGAAATTGTAAAACAGTGAAATGATGAGCAGAAATCCCAAAATTGACAGCAGGGCAGGAATCAGAAAAGTGAAATTCAAATTGAAAAAGTTACCCGCAATTATCCCAAAAATGAGGGCTGTTGCGGGACGTATCAAAGGTATAGTATGAATAATCTTCTTCAACATCTGCCTGTAAATTCAGGTAGTTAACAAAAAACTGAGCCGGCATGGCTACCTGATAGAACAGGAAAATGAAGAAAAGGTTAATTATCAGACAGGTATTTTTATGCGGTAATGGGGTATCACCTTCCCGGCAGTGATATTCCGGAGCTTGGTTTTCAGCAGTTTTTTGCGCAAAGGCGAAAGATGATCAATGAAAAGTACCCCTTCAAGATGGTCAAATTCATGCTGAATTACCCGTGCCGCATAGCCGGTATAAGTCTCTTCGTGAAGTACAAAATGCTCGTCGTAATATTTCAGGCGAACGGCTTCGGGGCGTTTCACATCTTCCCTGATTTCGGGAAGACTCAGACATCCTTCGTTCATAATCCAGTCATCTCCCGTAAGTTCAATGATTTCGGGATTGATAAAAACCTTTTTGAAATTTTTGAGTTCTGGCTCTTCGTCATCTGCTGCCGGCGCAGTGTCAACAATAAACAGCCGGATTGACAATCCTACCTGCGGTGCAGCAAGCCCCACCCCATCTGAATAATACATGGTTTCCCACATATTGTCGATGATTTCCGCCAATTCTTTGTGGTCTTCGTCAATTTCCTGTGCTTTTTTCCGCAACATCGGGTCGCCATATACTGTTATTGGATATTTCATTTTCTGTTTCGTTTTTGTTCTAAATAACTTTGTAACATAATGGTTGCGCTGATGGCGTCAACTAAATTTTTGTCTCTTCTTGCCATTTTTTTAACACCCCCGTCAATCATAGCCTGAAAAGCCATTTTTGACGTAAACCGCTCATCAACCTGAATGATTGGAATTCCGGGATACTTTTCCTGAAACTTTTTGATGAACGGATTAATGTAGGCAACAGCTTCGGAAGCCGTGTTGTTCATTTGCACGGGATAGCCGATAATCACTTCATCTACCTGTTCGTTTTGAAAATAGGTGTGCAAAAACTCCCAGATTTTGGACGCAGAAACCGTAGCGAGTTTGGTTGCAATAATTTGATTCATGTCGGTTACTGCAAGTCCAACCCGTTTTCTACCGTAATCTATGGCTAAAATCCTTCCCATGCCCGAAAATTTATGCAAAATTACAGAGAATAAATGAACTTTGAAAAAAGACTTCCAAACAAGCATTAGTTTAAAAATCTGTTAAAAGAAATAAAAACCCATAGGGTTTGAATTTTGAATTACAGCTCATTATGCTTTTCTGATGGCGCTCAAAGAAAAATTCTTTAACGTAAATTTCTTTAAAAACGATGATTTAGCTTATTTTGCACCGTTTACAAAAGAAGAAAAAATTGGCACATTCACATTCACACGGACATGCAATGACACACGGCAGGGCATTTGCCATCGGAATCGGGCTGAACATTATTTTTGTTGTCGTTGAAATTACTTTCGGCTTTTTGGCAAATTCATCGGCGCTGCTTGCAGATGCGGGACACAACGCCAGCGATGTGCTCGGGCTGGCTTTTGCCTGGGCAGCAGCCTGGCTGGCAACAATCAGACCCTACGGAAAATACACCTACGGACTGAGAAAAACCACAATTTTAGTTTCAATTCTGAATGCCATTCTGCTGTTTGGCGCAGTGGCAGCCATTGCCTGGGACGCCATCGGGAAACTGCAAAATCCGCAGCCGGCAGAAGGAAAGCAGATAATGATTGTTGCCGCAATTGGCGTGGTAATTAACACTTTCACAGCGTTGCTGTTTGTTAAGGGGCAAAAGCACGATTTGAACATCCGTGGCGCATTTTTGCACATGATTGCTGATGCAGCCGTTTCATTGGGCGTGGTGGTCTCGGGACTGCTCATTCTGCTGACCGGAAAATACTGGATCGACCCCGTAACAAGTTTTGTAATTATTATCGTCATCCTCTGGGGAACGTGGCATCTCTTTTCTGAATCAGTGAATCTGGCGTTAGATGCTGTGCCAAAGCATATTAATGTTGAAGAAGTGAGAAAATTTCTCGAATCGCAGCCGGGTGTCGAAAGCCTGCATGACCTACACATCTGGGCAATCAGCACCACGCAGGTTGCACTCACAACGCATCTGGTAATCCCCGACGGAAGTGACGACAACTTTATAACATTCCTTCGTGAAGAGCTGAAACAGCGCTTTAAAATTAATCACACCACGTTTCAGATTGAAAATGAAGATTTGCAGCAGTCAAGTGATGAGTGTTGTTAGCTTTTTTTGGGAAGTTTCCCCGCAGAAAAAATAATATTCTACTCCACAAGCCTGTCAATCCCGAAAGTTTCCATATTCCGGTCAACCTTTTTCACAAGCCCCTGCAAAACTTTTCCGGGTCCAATTTCTGTAAATAATGTTGCTCCGCCGGCAATCATATTCCGAACGGTTTGTGTCCAGCGCACCGGTGCTGTCAGCTGGGCAATCAGATTTTTCTTAATCTCGGCAGGACTCGTAACCGGGAGTGCATTAACGTTCTGATAAACAGGGCACACCGGAACACTAAACGAAGCAGCTTCAATGGCGGCAGCCAACTCTTCGCGCGCCGGCTCCATAAGCGGCGAGTGAAATGCGCCGCCCACCGGAAGTTTCAGAGCACGTTTTGCCCCCTTTTCGGTGAGGATTGCACAGGCTTTGTCAACGCCGGAAATGCTTCCCGAAATCACAAGCTGTCCCGGACAGTTGTAGTTGGCAGCAACAACAATATCATCAATGGAATTGCAAACCTCCTCAACAATTTCATCATCCAATCCAACGATGGCAGCCATGGTTGACGGCTCAATTTCACAGGCTTTCTGCATTGCTGCCGCGCGTTTGGAGACCAAAGTCAGTCCCTCTTCAAAAGTGAGTGCGCCGGCAGCCACCAGTGCCGAAAATTCGCCTAACGAATGTCCCGCAACCATATCGGGTTGAAAATCCTTCAGCGTTTGAGCCAGCAGTACAGAGTGAAGAAAAATTGCCGGCTGGGTAACTTTTGTCTGTTTCAGATCATCTGCCGAACCTTCAAACATAATATCCGTAATGCTGAAACCGAGTATCCGGTTACTTATTTCGAACAACTCCCGGGCTGAATCCGAGTTTTCAAAAATATCTTTTCCCATTCCGGGATATTGCGCTCCCTGTCCGGGGAAAACGTATGCCTTCATATTTTTCATTTTTTAGAATGCCGCAAATATAGCAGATTTTGAAACACCGGTTATTTTCGGTTATCCGTGAAAACAGGATAAAAGTTCTCAGCGGCTTAATGCATATTTCAGAGAAACACCGAAACGCACGGGGTATCCCCGCTGCACAATCGGATTGGTGGCGCGGGTTACCATGTCAGAAACCTCAAAATAGAAGGAGTTGTATTGGGTGTCGAAAATGTTTTTACCCCAGACTTCCAGTGCAAAAGCTCCCTTTTCGGCAGTAATCCCTGCGTTTGTCTGTCCGTAAAATGGCTGGTAAACGGAGTTGTCTTCCATCCAGTATATTTTGCCTGCAACTGTATGCTGAACACTGACAATCAGTCTGTTTACAAAAGAGGCATTTGTAAAATTAAATACATAACCCGCACCGCTGCTGAGCGTATGCTGTGGTGCAAAAGGAATATAGTTGCCTGAATAATCAATCTCCTCGTTACGATAGTTTTTAAACCGCGCATCGGCAAAACCATATTCAGCATAAAGCGTGAAATTCTGTGTCGGGTTGTATCTGAGACTCAGTTCAGCTCCCTGGCTGACAGACTGCCCGGCATTGGTAACGATACGCCCTGCTGTTCCCGTATCCAACAGTTTGACAATCTGAATACTGTCAACATGCGTATAAAACAGGGCAAATGTGGCGGACAATCTTCTGTCAAACATTTCGCATCTCCCGCCAAGCTCGTAGGTCCAGCTCAGCTCAGGGTCGTAAGCTAACTGCTCTTCAAGAGTCGGCTCAGTTGACGCCGCACCTGAACCTCCCGGTCCGGGCATGGACGGCATACCTTTCAGCGCATTTTTCATCAGTGACTGCATCAGTGAATTTTCAAGCAGCTTTGAAAATGCCTGTTCATTGTAACCCCCTGTTTTGTACCCCTTTGATGCCGACAGATAGACAAAAGCCGTTTGCACCGGCTGATATTTCAAGGCAAATTTTGGCAAAATCTCCCAGTAGGTTTTGCTGAAACTGTCCTGCATTGTGGTATCTCCGTTTACTTGCATATCCGGCATGGGAAGCTGTTTAAAGCTAATGTTAACATCAGCGCCCTGACTTTCGGTGAAAAAATCAATTCCCGTATGTTCATAATCAAAACGAATTCCGCCGGTTGCTGACAAACCATGAACTCCAAACAGATGGTTCAGTGTGGATTGGTGAAATAACGCCAGCCCGCGCGAAGGTTTATCATAAATGCCCGGCAGGTCGATACGATTGTTCAGATAAGTGATGACAACCGGTATGTTCGGATTATTTGCCAAAGCATCAAGCTGTGCCTGCAAAGCTCCCACTGCATCTTCTTTCAGCGCCACCGGAGTGTCAATATTCCGGTTGTTGCTAAAACCAAAAGCGCCAACCACCCATTGGTAATTTCGTTGATTTTCAGACTTTACCGTGATTTCCTGACTGATTGAATACTCCTTTTGCCGCTGGCGGATTGAAAAGACAGATAGCGGCGTATAGTCCTGATCCATTCTCATATCGTCCTTCAAAAACTGATGTCCGGTGGTTGAATTTATACTGAAGCCCTCTCCCATATACCTGATTGACAATCCGTTTGTCAGCAAATGACGTTTATAGGAAGATGGTTCATTGAAATTTACCGCAGTTGAATCTGCGTGCATATAGGGAAAAGCTCCCTGGGAAGCATAATCATAGTGCGTGAAAAGTTTTGCAGTCAGCGCCGGAGAAATATCCCACTCCAATTTTACACGTGTTCCGGCATTTTCAGAAGCATCCGCATTTTTTCCGGTAAAATTATTGATGAAATAACCGTCATCTTTCTTGTAATAACCCGTTACGGAAACCCCGAAGTTATCGCTAAGCTTATCATAAACAGCGCCCTTAACAGAAAACTGTCCATGATTTCCGGCGCCCACCACCACATTTACCCCCTGATAGGTCAAAGGCGAAAGCGTATAAACATTCACAATGCCGCCAATGGCATTCCGTCCGTAAAGGGTGCCCTGCGCACCGCGCAGGATTTCCACGCGTTGAATATCCTGAAATTCAAAATCGAAAGCAGACGGATTGAAACTCGGAACATTATCAACATACATGCTCACCGTCTGGGAACCGAGCCGTGCGCCAATTCCGCGGATATAGACGGGAGTGGAAACTTTTGAACCGTAAGTGGGAATAAAAAAGTTGGGAATCATTCCGCTCAATCCGGGGAGTGATTCAATCCTTTGGTTGCTCAGCTGTCCCGGCGAAATTACAGAAACCGCTGTTGGCAGGCTTTTTAGCCTGTTTGTCTCCTTAACCGAAGAGCTGACAACCACTTCATCCAAATAATAAGCTTTCACGGTGTCCTGCGGATTATCATCCTTTTCCGGTCTGTTTTCATCCGGAAACACCAAAAGAGAGTTGAAAAAAACAAGGATAAACAGGAAGATATTTTTCATCAGATATATTTTAAAATAATAATAAGGTCACGGTTTAAACCAATATTAACCTATTTTGAAATTATTTGTTTTTCTCGAACCAACATTGAAAAAGTTTTCAACAAAATTTTTCGGCTATATTCTATTAAAAAAGGTCATAACAAAAACTGCTACGACCTTTCTCCTATCACGTGGGAACAACTGGATTCGAACCAGTGACCCCCTGCTTGTAAGGCAGGTGCTCTGAACCAGCTGAGCTATGCTCCCGTTATATTTTTAGAACGCATCAATTTTTGGTAAAAAGCGCTGCAAAGATAAAACCTATTTCGGGTTCTGCAAAACAATTTCACAAAATTTCTGCAACAACAAACGTACTTCCGCCAATAAAAATCATGTCATTTACTCCCGCATTTTCGCGCGCTGCTTCAAAAGCTTTTGAAACAGTGGAATATACTGTGCCTTTCAGTCCGAATTCAGCAGCAAGTTCTGCAAGCTCATTTTCGTCCATGGCACGCGGAATGTCGGCTTTTGTGAAGTAATAGTCTGCATTTGCAGGTAAAAGGCGTATTAAATTTTTGTGATTTTTATCTTTTACCAGTCCGAGAACGAAGTGCAGCCTGTCGTGCGGAGTTTGACTGATCTGTTCAACCAGCTCTTTCATTCCTTCGGCATTGTGCCCGGTGTCGCAAACCTGCAAAGGGTTGTATCCTAAAATCTGCCAGCGCCCTGTCAAGCCGGTCATCTTTCTCACATTAGCTAACGCATGAAACAGCTGCTCATCGGAAATTTCCCACTGCATTTCACGGAGCAGATCAACCGACTTCAAAACAGTCGGCACATTGAGCCACTGATATTTACCTTTTAAATCCAATACTAACTCGTCAAAATATCTTTCTCCTTTTTTATTCACGCGAAGCAACTGGTTCGCATTCAGGTCAGTTGTTCCGTAAACCACCGAATATTCCTGATCGGCAAAAAAGAGCGGAGCAAGCTTTATTGCTGCTGCTTCTTCAAAAACATGCTTTGTTTCCGGCAAAGCCGAACCAACCACAACCGGAACGCCATCCTTGATTATTCCCGCTTTTTCTCCGGCAATCAATTCGGGAGTATCGCCCAATAAATCGATGTGATCCATTCCGATATTGGTGATAACGCACAATTCGGGCTGAATGATGTTGGTGGAATCCAATCTTCCGCCCAAACCCACTTCGATTACGGCAACATCCACAGCTTCCCGGGCAAAATAATCGAAAGCCATTGCAACCGTAAGTTCAAAAAAGGAAGGCTCCACATTCCACATTCCATTGTTAATAATGAAATCTTCGACCCATTCCGAAACCTGCTCTTCCGTAATCATCTCCCCGTTGACACGGATGCGTTCCCTGAAATCTTTAAGATGCGGTGATGTGTATAGTCCGGTGCGATAACCGGCAGCCTGCAAAACTGCGGCAATCATGTGAGAAACAGAACCTTTACCGTTGGTTCCGGCAACATGAATCGTCTTGAATTTTTGGTGCGGATTCCCGTAAAAGTTGTCCAATTGAACCGTATTGTCCAAATTATCCTTATAGGCAGCAGGTCCGATCCGCTGAAAAAAGGGCAGCCTGTTAAATAAAAAATCGAGAGTGTCTGAATAATTCAATCTGTAAAAAATCTATTTATTAACAGGTGCAAGTTTATTAAAAAACGGCAGAACAATGCGTATTATGCAATAAATTATCTACTTTTCGCCAATTCAATTTTAATAACATGTTAAGTAAAACCAGCAAAAGTAAAATTTTCGTTCTTGACACGAATGTTGTTTTACATGACCACACCAGTATTTATCAGTTTAAGGATAACGATATCATCCTGCCAATCACCGTATTGGAAGAATTGGACAAATTCAAAAGGGGCAATCATCTGCTCAATTATCAGGCAAGGGAGTTTGTACGGATTCTTGATGAAATTGTTGGTGATGAACTCTTTAACGGCGGAAAATCTTTAGGAAAAGGGAAAGGGAAACTGCGCATTGAAACCGGAAAACCATTTTCTGACGAGATGAAAGCGTCATTCCGCGAAGATATTCCCGATCACCGGATTCTGGCAATAGCGGAATATATTTTCAAATCCTATCCCAAGCGGAAGACCATCTTTGTCAGCAAGGATATCAACCTGAGAATGAAAGCCAAATCGTTGGGTATTCCGGCAGAAGATTATAAAACCGACCAGGTTACCGATGAAAATGTTCTGGACAAAACGCTCCGCACATTCAATAATTTTGATGACTCGCTGATTGCCCGGCTTTATGAACAAGGTGCCATGGAACCGGAACAGCTGCATCTGGAGTTTACCCCCGATGCAAACGAATGTCTCATTCTCAAGGGAAACAGCTCCAGTGTGCTGGCACGCTACGATGCAAAAAACAATCTGATTATGAAAGTGGAGAAAAAGCCGGCTTACGGAATCAAGCCCCGCAATGCCGAGCAGACTTTCAGCTTAGATGTTTTGACGAACCCTGACATTCAGCTTATTGCACTCACGGGAAAAGCCGGAACCGGAAAAACGCTGTTAGCGCTTGCGGCAGCTATCGAAATGCACAAAAACTTTGATCAGATTTTGCTTGCCCGCCCGATTGTTGCGCTCAGCAACCGTGATTTGGGATTTCTGCCCGGCGATGCATCAGATAAAATCAGTCCCTACATGCAGCCGCTTTTCGACAACCTTTCGGTTATTAAACATGCGCTTAACCCCAGAAGTCAGGAGTACATAAAAATCGAAGAGCTGCAAAAAACGGAAAAACTGATAATCACACCGCTGGCATATATCCGCGGGCGAAGTCTCTCCAACTCGTTCTTCATCATTGATGAAGCGCAAAACCTGACGCCGCATGAAGTGAAAACCATCATCACCCGTGCGGGAGAAGGAACAAAAATGGTTTTCACCGGAGATTTGCAGCAGATTGACTCGCCCTACCTTGATATGAAGTCAAACGGACTGGCTTATATGACCGACCGAATGCGTAATCAGAGCCTTTTTGCACATATCAATCTGGTGAAAGGCGAGCGCAGCTTTTTGGCAGAACTGGCAAGCAACCTGCTTTAACCCTTTTGCGTTCAGCAGCTTTTTCCTATTTTTGCAGTTTATTTAGAACGATTTTAAATGAACTACAAAGGGAAGAAAGCTGCTTTTTATACGTTAGGATGCAAACTCAACTTCTCTGAAACATCTGCCATTGCAGGTACTTTCAAAGATGTGGGGTTTGAACGGGTGGAATTTGAAGAAAAAGCAGACGTGTATGTGATTAACACCTGTTCAGTTACTAATCAGGGCGATAAATCCAGCCGGAATATTATTCGCCAGGCTGTAAGAAATAATCCCGATGCAATGGTCATAGTCGTTGGTTGCTATGCACAGCTCAAACCCGGCGAAGCCGGAAATATTGAAGGCGTGGACATGGTTTTGGGAACTCAGGAAAAATTTAACATTCCCGCCTATCTGGGAAATCTTGAAAAGCATAAATTCACCGATATTAAAACTACCCGGCTTGCCGACATCAGAAGTTTTCACCAGGCATTTTCGCGTGACGACAGAACGCGTAGCTTTCTGAAAATTCAGGACGGATGCGATTACTACTGTTCGTTTTGCACCATTCCCTATGCGCGGGGCAGAAGCCGTAATGACACAATTTATAACACGGTGGGCGAAGCACGGAAAGCGGTTGAGAGGGGTTTTAAAGAAGTGGTGCTGACGGGCGTCAATATTGGTGATTTCGGAAAATCAACCGATGAAAACTTCTTCGATCTCATCAAAGCGCTGGAAAATGTGGAAGGACTGCGCCGTTTGCGTTTGGGTTCCATTGAACCAAACCTGCTTAACGACAAAATTATAGAGCTGGTTGCCACATCAAAAGTGATTATGCCTCATTTTCATATTCCGCTGCAATCGGGGTCCGATGAGATATTGTCACTGATGAAGCGAAAATATTCCACCGGGCTGTTTGCCAAACGCATTAACCGGATTCGCGAGCTGGTTCCCCATGCCTTCATTGGCGTTGATGTTATTGCCGGTACAAATGGTGAAACGGACGAGCATTTTCAGGAATCCTACGACTTTATCAACAGCTTTGAAATTTCGCAGCTCCATGCATTCACCTATTCGGAAAGAAGTGGCACCCAGGCGCTGAAAATTCCTTGGAAAGTTGACATTGAAGAACGCAGGCATCGCACGCAGAGATATATCAATCTTTCAGAAAAAAAGCTGAGGGCTTTTTATGAAAAACATCTGGGAACAAAACATACCGTGCTGTTTGAAAGACCACTGAAATCGGGCGAAGTGATGCATGGCTTCACCGACAACTATATCCGTGTGGAAACACCCTTCAGGGAGGAGCTGGTCAATGAACTGCGGGATGTAAATTTAGAGACCATTCTTCCGAACGGTCATGTAACAATAAATTTTGAATAGAAAAAGAAAAAAATGGAAACACTTGATTATCATGATATTTGCATTCAGGTTCAGGAAATTGCACGCGAAACCGGAAAGTTTATCAGAAATGAGCGAAAAACGCTTTCTGCAAAGGATGTGGAGCTGAAAAGCGCTGCCAGTTTAGTTACTTATGTTGACAAAACTGCGGAAGTAAAAATTGTGGAAGCCTTGAAAAAAATTATTCCCGAAAGCGGATTTATCACCGAAGAAGGCACAGCCGGCAGTTCGGGCGAACGCTTCAAATGGATTGTTGATCCGCTTGACGGAACAACAAACTACATTCACGGCATTGCGCCCCACTCGGTGAGCATTGCCCTGCAGGATGAAAATGAGATCACGCTTGGCGTTGTTTATGAAATCGGGCAGAGCGAAATGTTTTATGCATGGAAAGGGAGTCCCGCTTTTTTAAACGGAAGTGAAATTTCCGTTTCTCAAAATCAAAAAATTGAGAATGCGCTGATTGGCACCGGTTTTCCCTACTACAATTTCGACAAAGTGGATGAGTATATTAACGCAATGCGCTATTTTATGGAACGAACGCGCGGTTTGCGACGGCTTGGCTCAGCAGCCGTGGATATTTCCTATGTGGCAGCGGGTCGCTTTGACGGTTTTTACGAGCATGGGCTTCACGCATGGGATGTGGCTGCGGGAATTTTCATTCTGAAACAGGCAGGCGGTAAAGTCACCGATTTCAACGGGGGCGAAAACTGGCTGTTTGGCGGAGAACTGATTGCCGCAAGCGACAACTTTTTTGACGAGTTCTATGCCACCGTGCACAAACATCTGGGAAACGCATAATAATATTGTGCTCCCGGTTCGGTTTTTAAAGAAATTCAACCTTATTTCGTAAATTGCACCAAAACAAAAACATTCACTAATGGCTAAAAAAGAGATTGCACTACTCAGAGAACAGATCGAACGTTTGAATGACAAAATGTTCGATTTGGATGCCTGGAAAAACCGCACCGAAATTTTTCTTGAGCGAATTTTCGGAAAGGACAGTCCGAAACTAAAAATGATTCAGAGCCTGCATTATGACTATTCAAGCTGGAGCCTGCGCGACACCTATGCCGGTGGTTCAGTGAAAGATAAGGATCCGGTGAGAATACAGGCTGAAGAGATTCTTGAAGCGATTATCACCGAATTAGAGAGCCTTGGATTGCCCGAAGAGGAAAAGGAGCAACTCAAAATCATGGAGCTGCTGGATGATGAACTCACAGGAAAACAGATGCGCGAAATTGAAAATCTGATGCGCGCCGATGATCCGGAAAAGGTTGACAAAATAACCAAGGCGTTAGAATTGCTTCCCAAGGAAAATCTGGCAGGAATGATCGCTAAACTGCTTATTTCGTAAGTTTTCTCTATGCCCGGAAAACCCAAAATTGCCATTGTTATACTCAATTGGAACGGAGAAAAACTTTTCGGTGAATTTCTGCCATCGGTCATCCGCAACTCAAATTTCCCGGATACGGAAATAATTGTTGCCGACAATGCTTCCACCGATAATTCCCTGAAAGTTTTAAGCGAAAAGTTTCCTGAAGTAAAAATTATCAG
>LSQX01133052.1_pt1 | contig 34473 bp, 27 predicted proteins | sample 654561 | NCBI WGS metagenome assembly LSQX01 (sample SAMN04489861, study PRJNA283612) | anaerobic digester metagenome | isolation source: 4 biogas reactors fed with cattle manure at either 37C or 55C with and... | place: Denmark: Kongens Lyngby | collected 2014 | reverse complement strand
AATCGGATCAATTGTGCCGGAATATCGCAAAACGGTAAATTCATATATTGTGCTCTCGGGTGTTGCAGCATGTACATGTGCGTCCTGTATAATATTTGCCAGGTATAGTCCAAGTCTTGGTTTATCCTTGTAACCCCGGCTCATATTAAGCATTTCAATCGGACTTCCGTCTACGACAACTATATTTGCTAACAATGGGTTTTCAGAGCTTCTCATAAAAACATCAAGCAGCTCTGCTGTATTTTTTTCAGCCAGCTCTTTTGAAAAAATAATATGCTGGATTTTTCCCCCCTTCACTTTTCTACCGGATGTATTACGTATTTGATCCCGCGAAAGCCTTAACAGGTCTGAGGTGGTTGATAATATTTCAATCGTCTCCTCCAAATCCTCAGAGAATACAGGCAGGGTCATACTGTATAGCAGCTCACCATTGTCTGTATATTCCAAACCCAGTACCAAAGCAAGACCTATTTCTTCAAATATATTCTGGTCCCAGCAGCCAGGGAAAAAAAGAGTACCCAGGCATAAAAAACAAATGCTCATGATTTTAACCTTTTTCATGTTTCTTACCACCTTTCATTTTTACCGCAGCGATAATCAGGCATAAAATAAATAAAGTTGTTATGCCCATACTTGAATAATTTATGATGTCTAAAAAACGGATTGATTGATTGATGTCTCTCGGTATTCTGCTTATGGCTATAAGCAGAATAATGAATAACACATATACAAATGGCTTTTTCTTTTCTTTGCATATCTTAACAAGGCTATACCAGGAAGCCATAATATAGGCCCTTACTGAACAACTCAGGGCAAAAAACCATAATCCTATAATATACAAATCAACTCTTTCTAAAACCTTCATACTATAAACTCTAAATAAATTGAACATGGTTATACTTTGGACGGGTAAAAACTTTTCTCCGAATACTGCAGTACTGGTTGCAGTAACAATTGCAAGAAACATCATGCTGAAAAGGTTAGCAAATACATGCCATTTTAATGCTTTGTCCTTGTCGGTTATTTCGGAATAGAATATGGCAATTAGCTCTAAACCAACAAATGAAAAGTAACTTGTCTTGATACTATACAGTAATGGTTTAATACCTGCTTCACCAACCGGCATAAGGAAAGTTAGCCGGATGTTCTTATTGATTAAGATAATATAGATCAGCATAGAAAAATAAGAAAAAAGAGTACATACCTTAAATCTAGCTGTCGTTTTAAGGCCATACCACACCATGTAGAAAGAGGGTATCAGAAGTAGTATTGACATAACCAATGGCGGTGTTAAGGGAAAAAATGATATTCTTAGAAAAAATAAAAAAATATTGGCTCCTGCGGACGCTGCGGCAAGTAAATAGGTGAAAATCAAAACATTCAAGCCTGTGCCGATTATTCTTCCGAATATTGCTTTGTTTATGTCCAGTATACCTTTTACAGAGTTTTTCTTTAGCAACAATGCAAGCAATGCCGCCACGGTAATCGCCAAAACCCCCGTTATCATAATTGAAATCCAACCATCATGGCCTACATCTTTTGCCAATGCTGATGGAAGAATAATGCTGCCTATACCTGTTTGGCACACAAAGGTGTACAGTGCCATCTGCTTGGAGGAAATTGCATTGGCTCCTCTCAATATTCATTCACCCCTGACTTTTTTAGGCGATTTGGTTTCTGCCGGTCTTTTCTTTTGTTTGCTGAGGGATACCCTGATAATACTGTCCTTTAATCCGCTCAAGGAAAAAGGTGAGAATGGGGTAAAATAGGGTTGCCCCAAAGAATCAAGGGCAATAATGTGACCTACAGTGAAGGTGGTGCATACCATAATACCAATAATTCCAAACACGGATGCAGAAAGCATAAAGATAAATCGGATAACCCGAATGGATAGTGCCATATCTGTCGATGGAATAACATAGGATGCAGTTGCAGTAGCGGCAACAATTACAATAACAAGGTTACTGACTATTCCTGCTTCAACGGCAGCCTGGCCAATAACCAGGCCTGCAAACACGCTTATCGCTGTTCCAATATAAGTAGGTAGTCTTATCGCTGCTTCACGAATTAACTCTACCGTTATCTCAAGAATCAAAATTTCAATAATTGGGGGAAAGGGAACCTCGATTCTCGACTTAGCCAGATTCAGCAGCAGTTCCAGAGGAACAGCATAATAGTGAAAGGATGTTATGGCAATGTATAAAGCGGGCATAAACACTGCGATGAATATCCCTCCGATGATTCTGACAGCACGTAAAAAGCTGCCAAGTACCCAGGGTGTGCTGTAATCATCAAGCACCTGAAAAAAAGAAATAAAGGTCACAGGTGCTATGAGAACAACGGGGGTTCCCTCCATCATTACAACTATTCTGCCTTCAAGCAGAGCTGCCATGGCTTTATCCGGCCTTTCCGTAGATAAAAACTGAGGAAACAGTGAGTTGGGATGAGTAATAATGCTTTGTTCCAGATATCCGATTGCTGGAAGACCATCCAGTTTTATTGAACTGATGTTTTCATACAAACCTTCAACCAAATCCATATTGGCGATTCCTTCAAGATAAACGATTGCAGCGGTTTGTTTGGTAATGCTCCCCAATGTGACAGTTTTGAACTTTAGCGCATCGTTACGTATTTTTCTTCTTAGTATACCGATATTTACATCCAATACCTCAATGAATCCTTCGTGAGGCCCCCGGATGTTTTTTTCTGTAGCAGGCTCATCCGGAGTGCGCTTTTCAACCTTATCGATTTTACAGGATATCGCATACGGAATCAGCTCAAAAACAAATACGGTGCTGCCGGAAAAAATCTCTGTTATTACTTCGTCCACATCATAAACCAGTTTTATTGAGTCGAGGGCAAGATTTTGAATAACTTTTGAATCGGATAACTGCTTAGAACTCATATTCATTATCGGGGCAATAAAATCCCTTTGAATCAAATCTCTGTCAATATTTTCATAAACATAAAAGAACCATGCTTCATGCTGCCCCTCAATGAAGACATTTTTTTGCCTCACATCGGGACAATCCTTCAACCTTTTTTGAATCGACTGCAAATCAATGCCTTGCGCTTTCTTTTTACGCAAAATATCACCTCAGAAGAAATTATGACCTGTTTCTCCCAAATTTATGCCAAAGCCGGAGGAACCTCTCGGATATCATGCAAAATCAGACCGCCCATGCACATGGTCAGCGCTTGCTTTCCATGAGCACATGCTCGTTTAAAATAATGGTCCAGGTTAAATGCAACTCTTGGCAAGTACCCTAGATCTTCCAGTAACGTGAACAGAGGAAAGAAAATTGCCATTGGGGGTAGCATCACCGAAACCACCCAGGCAATAGTCCGGTAAATGCCAAGAACCAAAACACCATGAAGCCACTCGGGAGCCATCAAAGATGTAAACAGATCGGTTAATTTTGTCTCAATTCCAAATAAGAAATCCGCGAGATATTCTGAAGGCACATTTGCACCCGCAATGGTGAGCCAAAAGATAAAAGCCAGCAAAGAAAGCATGATTGGAAGACCAAAAATTCTGGAAGTCAGGATACGGTCAATTTTTCTGTCGATATGGTTATATTGTTTGTCTTCAAAGGTAACAGCTTCCCTGCCAAGCTCTTCAGCAATCCTTATCAGATGTGATACGATCATGTCGCGCAGCTGTCCGTGGCCGTTATGATTGTCAGACAGAGCATTCCTGGTTTGGTCTAACAGCTCAAGCAACCCGCAATCATCAAACAGATTAATCCCAAGATATTTGTTGATTGATTCCAAAATCGTTTCGTCTCCGTCCAGAAGCTTTAACGCAACCCACCGGTCGTTGATTTTACCGTCCACCCTATTTCGGATTTTATCCTGAACCCTCCTGATCGCTTGTTCTATCGTTTCGTCATATGTAATTTTAATGGGATTTACATTTATCCGTTTGTATGCTGTATCATAAACGGCATCCATTAACTTTTCCAGGCCTTTTTTACTCCGGGCATTCGTTGGTATAACAGGAACACCCAGGCGTTTGGCCAGAGTATCGCAGTGTATCTTTATTTTCTTTCTTTTCGCTTCATCAATCAGATTTACACAAACGACGACCCTAGCCGTAATTTCAAGGGTTTGTAAGACCAAGTTCAGGTTTCTTTCAAGGCAGGTGGCATCCGTAACAACAACAACGGCATCGGGATTTCCAAAACATACGAAATCTCGTGCAACCTCTTCCTCTACAGAATTTGCCATGAGGGAATAGGTTCCTGGGATATCGACCATGATGAAATTTACATCATTATGTCTGTATCTTCCCTGTGCATTGGTAACAGTTTTACCTGGCCAGTTTCCCGTATGCTGATTTAAGCCTGTCAGGCTGTTAAAAACAGTGCTTTTCCCCACATTTGGGTTCCCCGAAAGTGCGATAACTTTGTCACCAGGTGTAAGTTTCTCAATGTTGAGATCGTTCTCCCACAGGGCTAAACCTGTGGATTGACTCGTAAGCCCCATTATAGTAATCCTCCTGTACAAAAAGGCGTATTTGAGACAGGGTCTTGTTAATTAGTTGACTTCAACCAGAATTTTGTTGGCTTCCTCTGAACGTAAAGCGATCACCGCTCCCCGAATCCAGTATGCGATTGGATCACCGGACGGACTCTTTTGTACTGCTTCAATAACCGTATCTGATATTAACCCAAGATCAAGCATTCTTCTTCGGAGAATACCGTCTGAGATCAGGGATTTTACTTTTGCTGTTTTTCCTATGGGTACAAAATTCAGAGGAACAATCTTATCATTCATCATCAAAACCTCCTGCAATTGTTATGTAGAATAATTATCACTTCCAGATTAGTGGAGCCTAATTTTTTTATTCAAGACTAATATATGAAACATAAAAGCATGGTGTTCCGAATAGAGTTTGTATAATTATATGTTTCCTGGGTGGGTGTGAATATGAGAGATCAGGATGCTTTTTATACTGTAAGAGGGTATCAATTGTTAAGCCAGAGGGATAAGCTGCTGACTTCGGGGATGGAAGACTATCTGGAGATGATTTATAGAAATATGGAGAAAGAAGGATACATAAGAATCAGTGCTATATCGCAATTACTGAATGTGAAGCCTTCGTCTGCAACCAAAATGGTGCAAAAGCTGGCAACACGCGGGCTTGTAGATTACCAAAAATATGGAATTATCTTTCTGACCGAAGAAGGAAAGAGATATGGTAAATTTCTTCTGGAGAGGCATAACGTTATAGAGAAATTTCTAAAGACCATTGGAATCAGCGAAAATTTGCTTGCCGAAACAGAGCTTATTGAACACAATATCAGCAAGAATACGATGAAACATATTGATTGGCTGAACCAGTTTATGGAGCTTCACCCCGAGATCATCTGTGAATTCAAGAAGTTCAAAGGAATTTCAAAGACTGAATGTACTGACGAAGACGATGTGGGAGAAAAATAAGCTTGTGTGAGTATAAAAACGAACGGTGCGAAAGACATAATAGGTAGGGTCCTCATTAGGCAGGGGTCGGAGTATTTGATAAAAAGCAGGGGATGTTTCCCCTGCTTATGCTAAAACTTTCCTTTGCTGATGTGACCGACAAGCTCGGCTTTCGAGCGCTGTTTAATTCTCCATGCTTCATCCTTCGCCTTTTTGAAAGCAGATACACATGGGGGATCCAGATCGATTTCAATGCCTTCTTCGCAAAGTTCTACAATTCTCATACTAAGCTGGACAAGCTCCATGTGAATGTCATTGGTACGATCCGAAGTGAATATTTTATCTGCTGCTTCCTGGCTGAGTTGTTCAAACTTTTCCTTTGGAGCGCCGCATTTCGGGCAAGAATCCGGTGCGGTATCTCCTTCATGAACATAATTGCATACGGTACATTTAAATAATGTCTTCATCTGCGCTACCTCCTCAAAGATTAATTAGACCCTAATTTGTATAAGTGACCTGTTCTTATTTGGTTTGGGCAGAGTTCCCCAACGTGATTACACAAAACGGTTGATGCGTGGATTCAGATGAACAAGGTTACTTTATGAATATATACCCTGCAACAATACCGGTAAACAATGAAATTTATATTACGGATTGGTTTATCCCCCGCCCATTGGTGTTTTTGCCCTCGCGGAAAATACACTTCCTCTATTCACGTGGCCTTTAGGGCACGGGGTCTTGGGAGCATTTGATATACTATCCGGGTTGCCTCAGAGAAAGCTATCTCTGAGGGGAAATATGAATGATTTCCGGAAGTGCTTTATAGGTCGTCGTATGGAGTTTATAACTGGATATAACATCTTTCCCATTTTTGATGGTATAGAAGGTGTCAACAACAGCTCCGTTCATGCCTGCCTGCTTCACCACACTAGTTTCGCCAGACAGAGTATTGTCTTCAACATACTCTGTCTCGTAGGGAATAATTTTCAGTACAGAGGGCTGAACCACAACCTCCAGTGAAGGGTATTCATCTGTTCCGATCAGGGCCAGGCTCACTTCGTTTCCCTTTACCTTTCCGGAGATTTTAATAGGCCAGTTTGTACTATTTGTAAACCTGTAATCTTCTGAACCGTATGATATTGCAGCATCCCGCCCCAAAGGAGCATAAGCGATGGTATAAGTATGTGGGTTTCGTTCATCAACTCTTAAGTTGGCTTCCAGACAAGCATTATATAGTGTTGTGGAAACCTGGCAGATCCCGCCGCCCACCCCTTGGGATATCCCACTTGCGGTATAAACATTTGCCCCGCGGTACCCCTTCTGCGTGGTGCGTACACCGACAACATCATTAAAAGAAAAGGCCTCCCCTGGCAGAAGGATAGTTCCGTCAATGGCTTCCACAGCCAGACGAATATTTTCGGCCCGGGCTTTATCATGTTCAGTTTTCGTTGGAAAGGATGTCTTATACTCTGCAAGCACATCCCTGAATAATGCTTCTTCAATAACCTGAACTGTCTTTTCAGGCTTTGTGAAAACAACCGGGAGTTTCTGCTCATAAGGATATTTCTTCGATTTAGCCTCAAGCTCCGCAACCGAGGATAGAAAAGAAGCCTTATCCAAAGACCTTCCGGTGATCTCCGGAATGATGATGATTTCACCGCTCGCTACTTCAACCGAAGCATCCCGGGGTTCCTGAACGATTTTGTCATAAAAAGCATCGACATCTACTCTAGCGGGCAGAATCTCAACCACAGGGACGATAACAATCCCAGACTGTAATTGATTGATCTGATGAACCAACCGCTCTTTTAGTTGCTCACGATTAACGGTGTAGCCACATACACCTGAACGGATATAGACCTCATCCTCCATTAAAAACAAAGAAGGTGATCCGGCAGCTTCATAAGTATTTTGATAGATATCCTCAATCAGCCTGTCCAATGCCTTTAAGTCCATGAATACTTCGGTATTAAGATATAGGTGGGTCTTCTGTAGCCGATAGATATCCATCAGCCTTTGAAAGAAACTTCCCTTTCTCCCGGAATCGTAGATTTGGTTGTACATGATCTGACTGTTGATATGAACATTCAGATCATTGAAAGAGACTTTTACTGGATAGTCTTTATGAAAGATGTTCAACTCCATGGAAGAAAAATCGATGGTATATTTGTCCTGAAGATACTCCTTCAGCTGTTCCTCACTCAGACCTCCCAAGTGCACTCCGTCAAGATAGACCCCGCTATATACATAAGGATTCACAAGAATTTTGGCAGATAGAATAATTGCGCACAATAGTAATATTGCAATGAAAAATACGCCCGCTATGATCAATCTCTTTTGCCTGCTTCGTGGTGCTTTGTTGAAGATGTTTATTCTCATTTGTTAGCCAGTCCCCCATAGCCAAACCTAAATATATAGATTTTATCGGCATTTGACAGTTGTTTGATTATAATAATGCAAGTAATTATACATTACAGGCACTAAATGTGCAACCTTGTTCCGTTACGCACATCTATATCTCAAGTTTATAGGGTGTGAACAGTAACCTTGTTCCTCCCGCGTTATATTGCAGGGAATTGTCCGGCTTGCTATAATGAGTGTATACCAGAAAGCGAAGGAATCTCTCAGATATCCTGGCTTTCACTCCTAACCCGCAGGCATGGGAATGTCGATAAATAAGATAGTTATGGTTCAGGGTAATACTTTTCCGAAAAGCAAAACAGGAGAGAAGTCTGAATAACTGCTCCTGTGGCGGAGGATTAACACATGGATTTCATGCATCGGAAACATAAATTACATTTTGACATCGCTACCCTCAAAAAGAATGACATCGTCATTTTAACATTGGACGAACGCTGGAATAAGCTTTTTAAACTAATTCCCATCAGCACGAGGGTAAAAAAACAGCAGGACATCCTGAATAAGCTACTTGGGCAGGAAGCAAGTCTATATCAAGAACAGAAAAACATTGAACCAGAAAAAATCAAGCATTTGAACCGAATAATGTCTTTGACAGAAGAGGCTTTCGACAAGGGTAATGAAGAAGCCAAAATATCCCTGTCCAGATCGAAGGACAGGGTTGAAGAATTAAATCAGCGGGTGAAGGAAATAGAAAACGAGATATTTCTTATGAAGGACAAAATACGCCATGCCAACTTCAGGCTTCTTGAAGAAACGGTACGGTATGTTTATCGTGTTATCGCCATTTCCAAGGAAAAGGAGAAGAAAATTGACAGAGAACTTGAGCAGGTAAAGAAAAAACTGAAGGAACTCCAAGCCCAAAGGCAAAGGCTCTCTATAGACTGGACAGAAATTTACTCCTTTTTCCACGCCTTGTTGGGTTCAGATGAGTTAACTAAATTGGATCAAATATTTCTAAGACCGGAGGAAAATAAAGATGAAACTGGCAGCTCCCAATGAAATGAAAAGGCTGGATGAAATTGCAATAAAGGATTATGGAATCCCCGGAATACTTTTAATGGAGAATGCTGCGCTGCACATCGCGCGAAAAGCTTGTGAAATGGTGTCTTATGACAAAAGTAAAAAGATTATCGCTATCGCTGGAAAGGGGAATAATGGCGGAGATGCTTTTGCAGCAGCTCGTCATTTGCATCAATGGGGGTATCCGGTTTCGGTGATTTCCCTGACGGGGCGTGGGAGTATTACGGGTGATGCAGAAGTTTTTCTGGAGATCATCGAGAAGATTGGAGTTAAAATTTCATATACCGATCACGGACACTTTTTGCGTGAGGAATTGGTCAAACAAAATGATCTGGCTCTGATCGTGGATGGTATTTTTGGAACTGGGGTTCACGGTGAGATTACGGGCATTTTTGCCGATGCTGTGCGTGCTGTTAATGAAAGCGGCGCGAAAATCCTTTCGGTTGACATTCCTACCGGGGTCAACGGAGAGACAGGGCAGATATGCGGTGTGGCGGTGGAAGCCTGTGAGACGGTTACCTTCTCCTTGCCAAAACCCGGGCTTTGGCAATACCCAGGCAGAGCTTATGCGGGAAATATTACGGTGGTGGATATCGGCATACCGTCCGGTGCGCTTCTTTCAGCGGGGCTATCAGGTGAATTGCTTGAGATTTCAAATGTAGCAGATATTCTGCCTGAAAGGGCAGTGGATAGCCACAAGGGAACTTTTGGAAAGGTTTTAATCATCACGGGCTCTATCGGTATGACCGGTGCCGGAACACTTGCAGCGAAAGCAGCATTCAAAACAGGAAGCGGGTTGGTGTACCTGGCCGTACCGAAGTCTCTTTCAGCCATCTACGGGATGACTCTTCCCGAGGCCATTACTGTACCGCAGCCCGAAATTGACGGGTTCATATCAGCAGAAAGCTTGGAAGGGCTTTTATCGCTTTCCAAAACCATGGATGCGGTGGTGATCGGACCGGGTTTATCAGCGGGCGAACAGGTTGCCCCATGGGTTAGCCATTTTGTTGAAAAATGCTGCAAACCTATGATAATTGACGCTGATGCGCTGAATGTTCTTTCACCGGATATCTTCAGAAGCATCAAGGCCCCTGCAGTGATTACACCACACCCAGGTGAGTTTTCCAGACTTACTGGAAGGACCGTGTCAGAAATCCAGAAAAACCGGGTGGATTACGCGCGGACATTCAGTAGTGAGTTTGGAATAACGGTGGTTTTAAAAGGTGCGGGTACTGTTATCGCATATCCAGACCGAAGGTATAATATTAATGCATCAGGACACCCGAGTCTTGCTGTTGCAGGATCTGGCGATGTTCTCTCGGGTATAATGGGCTCTCTGCTCGGTCAGGGACTAAACCATGAAGAGGCAGCAGCACTTGCAGTTTTTGTTCACGGCCGATGTGGTGAAGTTTTAGCCGGTGAGAGAGATCTTTCGGGTTTTACAGCCGGTGAGATTTGTTGTGCCATACCGTCAGTCATGTCTGAGCTTAAGCACTATGCAAAAAGCAGCAAGTTTATGCCGGATGATCTGTAAGGTATAAAGAAGGGAAGGAAATCTTTTGAATACAGGACTTAACAGGGCATGGGTTGAAATCAATCTGGATCATATCGCTCATAATGTGCGCGAGGTGGTAAACCGGGTTGGAAAGATGACTGAGGTAATGGCAGCCGTGAAGGCGGATGCGTATGGGCATGGCGTATTCGAAACGGTTCCTACCCTGCTGGAAAACGGAGTCAGCCGCCTGGCGGTATCTATGTTGGACGAAGCGATACAATTGAGGGGAATCGGCGTTAAGGTACCCATCCTTGTATTAAGCTATACAGATCCGATACGGGCAGAGGAGATTGTTCAGTATAACATCACACAAACGGTGTTCAGTCATGATCTGCCCAAGGCTTTGTCAAGAGCTGCCGTGAAGCTGGGAAAGGAATCCAGAATTCACATCAAGATCGATACCGGAATGACAAGGGTAGGTTTTGCTTCAGGATACAGTGCAGTAAAGGATGTTGTTGAAATCAGTAAGCTGCCCGGAGTTGTTATAGAAGGTCTATTCAGTCATTTTTCTTCGGCTGATGAAGCTGAACGGGATTATACAATGCTTCAATATGAAAGATTTGAGAGTATCATTCAGGAACTGAACCGGATTGGTATCCTCATTCCCGTAAAACATATCGGAAATAGTGGGGCAATTCTTCAGTACCCCAATCTGGATCTGGATATGGTTCGCCCGGGAATTATTTTATATGGGCTCTATCCTTCTGATGCAGTGGACAAAAGCGTTATCGATCTGAAACCAGCTATGTCATTTAAAGCCAAGGTGGTTTTGGTAAAAGAAGTGGAATCCGGGGTTCCGGTCAGTTACGGGAGAACCTTTGTAACCCGCAGAAAAAGCCGCATTGCAACGATTCCAATCGGGTATGCGGATGGATACAGCAGATTTTTGTCAAACCGTGGGCGTGTTCTAATTCATGGACATTACGCTCCTGTTATTGGTAACATCTGTATGGATCAGTGCATGGTTGATGTGACCGATATCCCCTTTGAGGTAAAAACCGGTGACGAAGCTGTTATATTTGGATCACAGGGGAACAAGGAGATCTCTGTAGATGAGGTGGCAAAGCTTCAGCAAACGATTCATTATGAGGTGGTCTGTCTTATTGGAAAACGGGTTCCCCGTGTTTACCTGAAGGAAGGAAAGATCGTCAATATTGTGAATTATCTGCATGCCATGCCGATATTTTAGTAGTTTTTTTTGATCTGTCAGCTCCTATATTAGTGCGTGGACGAAGACTGCTTTAGTAACTTGCTGATGCAAAACGAACTGGGGAATGTATGAATTTTTCTTAAATATGCAATACTTACTGATAGAACGAGGCAGAAGGGCTCATTCCGTTACCGTATATAAACGGAAGCCCTTCCAGAGAGAAAACTTCAAGATATGGCTTGAGTTACTGGGGGATAAGAGTGGAAAAAATTACGTCCTATAGAAACAGGATGTGACGCAATTGCAAGCGATTGCTTCTGCTGTTATAATAAAATCGTAGAAAAAAATATCTGTGGGGTCAAGTCCAGCACGGAGGAGTGTTAAACGTGGAAATTAGAAGAGGAGATATCTTCTATGCGGATTTGAGTCCCGTAATTGGATCCGAGCAAGGTGGAGTAAGGCCTGTTTTGGTGATACAGAATGATATAGGGAACCGATACAGCCCTACCATTATTGTCTCGGCTATAACATCAAGGCTAAGCAAGGCCAAGTTACCGACCCACATCGAAATACCAGGAGAGATGTATGGCTTAAATAAAGACTCTGTCATTCTGCTGGAGCAGGTCAGAACGATTGACAAAAGGAGGCTGCGGGAGAAAACGGGACACCTGGATGAATTATTGATGATGAAGGTGAATGAAGCGCTTAGCACAAGCTTTGGATTGGAGACCAGGTATATACAATAACAAATACATAAATCGGCCATGTTGCAAATCTGAAAACAGGTAAAAAATCAAGATACAGTTTTTGGAGACTACACCGCCTGCCGAAAGCTGTAAAGGGGGTTTACAAATGAAAAAAGGAAGGGTTTTACTTCTGGCAATTTCTCTTGTTATGATCATTGCAGTCATCACGGCACAAGCTTCACCGGCACAACCGGGGAGTGAGTTTGATCCTCTGGTTACGAAAAGCTATGTGGATGAGCAGATTCAAATTCTTACACAAAAGATTGGAAGCGGAGCGCCCATTGGAAATTCAAGTGGCGAAGCACCGGTTTCAGGAGCGGTTGATCAGCAGGTTCTGAATAATCTGCGGACAGATATATCCGATTTAATGAATCTATCCATACAGGCCATTACCAGAATACAGGATCTTGAAAAGCAAAACCTGGAGTTGATCAAGAAGGTCGAAGAATTGCAAAAGGGGTTTGTGGTTGTTGATGCAGCAAAAGGACAGAAAATTATTTTGGGTGCCGGTTCCGAAGTTCTTGTCCGAAGTGGTGCAGCGAAAGCGATTCAAGGGGAATACGGCGGCCTGGCTGATGTGACTGCTGCCGTTGATTTAACCGAAGGTGCACAGCTAGTGAACCAGCACCTGTTGATTTCAGCCCGGGACGATGGGAGAGGAATTTATGTAACCTCCGATATCGCATATATGTTGATCCGAGGAAGCTATACCATAGAATAAGGGTAGTGCTATGAACAAAGAACGTTTTTTCCGGAATATTCTCGTTGCTGTTCTGTTTTTCTTAACCTTCTGGTTTGGTGTACGTCCTATCATTACCGGAGAAGAATTCGAATCCAGGTTGAGAAAAGCAAAAGGCCCTGCGGGAAAGAACCAATACAGTTTAGTGGTTATCGGAACCGAACCGGAGGGTGTAGCGGCAGCCTTGTCTGCATCGAGAATGGGCCTGAAGACATTGCTCGTAACGGAAGATTTGGATCCGGGCAGTTATATAAAATCTGGCCTCATTACATATACATCGCCAGACTATGCTTTCATTAATGGTGAAAATAAGAATCTGAACAATGGCATTTATACGGAGTTTTTCGGGGACACCGGAGGAAATTTCGCCATTGGGGATTACATCTCGGCTATCAGAAAAACCCTGGACAAACAACCAAATTTAAGGGTGATCTATGGTGCGGGTGTTCTGTCCGCCCAGATTAAAGACAACCTTGTTGAAAGTATTCAGATTTATGGTGACGGAGAAACTCAATCGGTTGAAGCTCCGATTTTTATTGATGCTACAGAGCACGGGATTCTGCTTTCAATTTGTGATGTCCCTTATTTTTCCGGGTCCGGTGATATACATGTTCCCGATTCCTTTATGCCGGTTGAGTATAACTTTATCGTGTCAAATGTAAAGTGGCAGGATATCGAAAGCATTCGTAAACGCAGTCAGATCATGGATGATTTCCAGTCCGTTCTAAAGCAATATGAGCGATACAGCAAAAAAACAAAAATTTCAAACCTCAGTTTTATCGGTCAGCCCGGAGACCAAATTGTCATCAGTGGGATAAGGATGCATGGCGTTAATGTGAGTGAGCCTGAAAGACTAAAGGAGGATTTAGGCACTGCATTGACAGAAGCGCAAATGTTAACCGCTTTTCTGCAATATGTTTTTGTACCCTTTGAAGAATGCACCTTCAAAACGGGTGCAGAGAAATTCTATATTCCGGAATACCGGCACTATGAAGGACGTTACAGGCTTCGTGTAGAAGATATCCTGGAGAACAGGGACTTTCCAAATAAGGTTGTCTTAGCTTCCGCGCCGGTTGATGCAGAGAAATTTGTGAACGCTGAATTATCAGAGGAGTATACCTATATCATGGGAGCTCCAGACCTATATTCCATTCCACTGGATTGTTTCATAACCGGAAATATCGATAATCTGCTGATGGTAGGGAAAAAAGCTTCTTTTTCATCTTTGGCGGCCACCAGCGCGGGAAGAATGGCGGTAAGCATTACAAGTGGCGAAGCCATGGGAATCACCGCAGCATATTGTTATCTGAACAATCTTTCCCCAGCTGAGTTGTCTGAAGCTCCCGGGGAGACGATGAAAGAGTATCAGAGTCTTTTGAAACGGGCTGGGATTATACTAGAAGACTTTAATATCGCCAACCCAAATAAGGATCACTGGGCATGGCCTTCTGTGAAAGTGTTGACCGAGTATGGTTTGGTTGCCGGAGGGCTTCGCAATGATTATCTGTTTGATGTAGAGGGCTATCAAGAGCACCTTGCGACGCTGATCATCAATTTGGTGGTGAAGGCATGCCCGCAGCAGTATACCCTGGATATGGACAGCAGGGTGCGTGCTTATGCCAGCAGCGATATTCTGACAGGTGAAAAGGCCGCTGAAATCTTATTAAAGGCGATAGATATCCCATATGAAGAGGGGGAGGCCTTTCAGAGGGCAAAAGATGAGGGGTTATTCCCTGAAAACGTATTGGAAAAAATCAGCCCTAACAAGCCTGTTACGTTGGATTGTGTATATGTGATGACCGTGAATCTGATTGAGCGCTTCAAATAGGGACATGCCACTGCTAAATCTTTTGATCCTGAAGATAATCTGCGATAAGAAGGTCTACGAATCTTCCATAGCTTTGCATACCTTCCGGCTGATTATTGCTTTTCAGGTAAGCTTCATTCAGTCGGTCGGCAATTTCAGCAGCTCCTTTTTTCTGGTTCTTTTCCCAAAACTCCCTTATCTCCTGTTGATCTGCCCGGATCTCATCGCTGATCAGTGCTGATATCTCTGTGTAAACCTCTGGAGACTGTTTATACAAGGCATTTCCTGTATAGGTCAGGGCTGAAAGATATCCCGAATACCGGAAGAGGTCGTCAGGATGATTCATGCAAGCCAAAAAACCGGCATAATTTGCTTCATCCTCCATGTTAATTCCCATTTGATGCGCAATCTCATGGCAAGCGGTGTGGGGCAGTGTTACCAAGGGAGGGTGAATATTGATGTTCGCCTCACCTGTGAAAAAATTGTATACACCGCTATAGCCCGATACAGTCTGAATCCATGAAAAAAGGTACAGACCTTTAACCCGGACACGTTGAGAATGAAAAACAGAGTATTTTTGTGCAAGGGGCGGATATCCTTCCCATGCTGTATCCAGAATCATTCTGATTTTCTTGGAATCGGAGCTGTTGACAGCGGGTAGCATGGAGCGGGCCTCATTTGCACTTTGAACAAGTGCTTGATAGGTTTTGGCGAGCGTAGTGACAGAAGTTTCCTGCACGGACAGACTAAGCTGGTCTTTTAGAGGTATACGGTAGTTATTCAAGCTCCAGGTAAACTGAAAAAGAAAGAGACCTACACAAACCAAGCTGAAAACCTGAGTTCCGAAACGAATACTTTCCTCCTTGAAGGTTTTCCTAAACACAGACTGTATCAGACGGTAGAACCGGTACAAACCAAAAAGAACCAAGCAGACAATGATTAGCTCATAAAACGAAAACCGAAAGGGATTAATGATTGCAAGTTGAATCCTAGACGTGACACGGTATAACCCTCGGGAGAAATATTTCTCAACGAATGCGGGATGACCTGCCGCAACTCTTTTCGCAACCTGGGCCAGTATTAACAGCAGGAATGAAATAGCAGCCATCTTGAGGGCTGCTTTCTTATTCAGTTTTGCCTTTTCATTTAACAGTGTTTGTTTTCTCATATCAATAACTCATCTTATTTAAAGAAGCGTGTTTTGTATGTTAAGAAAACGAATCGGGGCAAATCCAACATACGCTTATAGCGTTTTGGTTCCCGAATCAGCCTGAAAAGCCACTCAAGCCCAGCTTTTCGCATAAACTCCGGTGCCAGTATTGCAGTACCTGCAAGAATATCGATGCTTCCACCCACACCAATACAGACCTTGCAATTGAGGCGATACATATTCTGGTGGATCCAGAATTCCTGCCTGGGTGCCCCAAGACCAACAAGCAGGATGTCGGGTTTCGCCTTGTTTATGTTTTCAATAACTGAACTTTCCTCTTCAGCGGTAAAATAGCCGTGCGCATAACCCTTAATATTAATCTTGCCATACTTGGACACAATGTTCACTGCAGCCATCTCGGCCACACCAGGTTGACCGCCCAGAATGTAAAAGCCCGTATTTTTTCCTCTGGAAGCCAAAAACAGGTTTTTTACCAGATCGATACCGGATACCTTTTCTTTTAATGGCGTTTTTAATACCCTTGCGCCCAGAATGAGCCCTGCACCGTCTGGAACCAACAATCCAGCTTCGTTCAGTACATTTTTCAGCTCGGGATTCCTTTGTGCCTGCATTATGATTTCGGAATTTGGCGTGTAGACGGCATGTATGGTGTCGCCGGCAACCCAATGCAAAACTGTTTCCACGGCTTCCTGCATGGTCGTGTTATGGATTTTAACTCCGTGTATATTCACTCTGTCCATAAAAAGGATGTTCCTCCGTGAAGGCATGTGTTGAAGCTGCTTGCGTCCAGCCTGTGCCTCGTTATATATTATAACAATCGAAGAATTTTCGCAAGCAGCAAACGCTAGTGCTCCCACGAGTGGTTAACTCCGCCATCCGCGGGCTTTCATGCATGACTATTCGGCCTGCTTCAGTTTTGCAAAGGAGGCCATTAATCTTTTCATGCCGTAATCGTCGAAATCAATTTCCAGCCTGAAATCAGTACCTTCAGGAACTTTTTTCAGGACGGTTCCCTTGCCAAACTTTTTGTGAATCACACGTACACCCACGTCCAAACCGTCCATGTTCAGCTCTTCAGCCTTCGCGAAAGAGGCTGTGCGCTGTTTCCATGTATCCAAACTGTCAGTTTTGAAGACAGGTGTGGATTTCAGCATTTTTTGTGGCTTTATCGTTCCATCATCAAACAGGTTTCCCGGTATTTCATCAAGAAACCGGGAAGTTCTGTTATAGGTTGTATTTCCAAAAAGCATTCTGCATTTTGCGCAGGTCATGTAAAGCTGTTCCCTGGCCCTAGTTATTCCTACATAACACAGGCGCCTTTCTTCTTCCATCTCACTTTCCTCACCGATAGAACGATAACTGGGGAATAGCCCTTCCTCCAACCCGCCCAAAAAAACCACCGGAAATTCAAGCCCTTTCGCGCTGTGCATGGTCATCAGCATCACCCGGTCAGGCTGCGAATCAATGTTATCTGTATCCGCAACAAGAGAAATTTGTGCCAGAAAATCTTCAAGAGAGGGATTCTCCTCTTCACTGGTCCTGACAAACTCCAGGGCAACCGATTGAAACTCTCGGATGTTTTCAATCCGGCTCTTGGCCTCTTCTGTGCCCTCCAGCTCCAATTCCTGCACAATTCCGGTTTCATCAATGACGGTTTTAATCCATTCGGTCAACTCGGTATACGGCGCGATAGTTCTTAAACGTGCCAGTTTGTCAACAAAAGACTTCAGTTTCTGCGAAGCTCTTGACAGCTCAGAAATACCATGTGCCTCAAGAAGAATGGAATAAATGCTGACATCTCTGCTCATTGCAAGACTTTCAGCCTTATCAATGGTCGTTTTGCCGATACCTCTTTTTGGGACATTGATAATCCGTTTCAGGCTGATATCATCATGAGGATTATGAATTGTCCGAAGATAGGCAATGATGTCTTTTATCTCTTTACGATCATAGAACTTGTGCCCACCGATGATCTTGTACGGAACGCCTGTCTTCATGAAAGCATCTTCATAAACACGGGATTGGGCATTAATCCGGTACAGAATGGCATAATCCCCATACTTTCTGGCACCGCTTTCTACTTCCCTCTGAATCACCGTTGCGGTATACCAGGCCTCCTCCCGCTCGTCCTGTGCATGATACAACCGTATTGGATCGCCGGGGTTATTTTTCGTCCAGAGTGTTTTGGGTTTTCTGCCACGATTATTCTGTATTACCTGGTTTGCAGCATTAAGTATTTTTTCTGTTGAGCGGTAGTTTTGTTCCAGCTTGACAACATAGCAATCCTTGAAATCCTTTTCAAAGTCGAGGATGTTACGAATATTTGCACCCCTCCAGCCATAAATAGACTGGTCGTCATCTCCTACAACACAGATGTTTCTATGCTGTTGTGCAAGCATGCTGACCAGCGTATATTGCGCTGTGTTGGTATCCTGGTATTCATCCACGAGAATATATTTAAACTTTCCCTGATAGTAGTCAACAACCTCTGGAAATTGAGAAAATATTCTGACAGTATACATGATTATATCGTCAAAATCCAATGCATTGTTTGTCTTCAGTTTTTTTTGGTATAACGCATAGATTTTAGCCACCTTGCGAAGCCGAAAGTCGGAGCCAACCATTTCTGTGTAACTGTCCGGATCGATCAATTCATCTTTAGCCCTGCCGATTTGGGCCAGCATCTGCTTTGGCGGAAAATTTTTGTCATTATATCCAAGCTGATTTAAACAGTCCTTTATCACAGTTTCCTGATCAACTGTGTCATAAATGATAAAGTTACTGTCAAAACCAATCCTTTCAATTTCCCTTCTCAAAATTCTTACACAGCATGCATGAAAGGTACCTATCCATACATCCAACGCCCGAGTACCGACAAGCTTTTCAATACGCTCCTTCATTTCTTTGGCTGCTTTGTTTGTAAAGGTAATTGCAAGTATATTCCAAGGCGCAACATTTTTTTCTTCAATGAGCCACGCGACACGATGTGTCAGGACTCTGGTTTTCCCGGACCCCGCCCCTGCCAGAATGAGCAAAGGACCTTCGGTATGCAGCACGGCTTCTTTTTGCATAGGGTTTAACCCCTGGATCAGATCCATTATCAATCCTCCCGTATCATTTGTAACATTCATTATACAGGTTAATGAAGAGGTTTGCAAACGTCTGTTCTCTATCGCTAAGAACCCTGTGCGCGGATCCTCCGAGTGGGAAATCCCTGCAGAAAACATACGGACAACAACCACAATTAAGTCGTAGTGTAGCATGCGATAAGTGGTATAATATTATCAAAAACCTATATAATCAGCGCAGTAAAGCAGGCATTGAGAATCAAAATTTGAAGAATATAAGGAGGTTTTACATCAAATGGAGATAGTCGTATTGGATGGATATACATTAAATCCAGGTGATATATCATGGCAAGGACTTGAGGCGTTGGGGAATCTAAAGGTATATGACAGAACACCAGAGGATAAGGTTGTCGAGAGAATTGGAGAGGCAGAAATTGTGTTTACGAATAAAACAGCGCTGACCAGGGGGATCTTTAGCAGAGCGCCGAATATCAAATACATTGGGGTTTTGGCAACCGGTTATAATGTCGTTGACATTGATGCTGCAAAAGAATACGGAATAAAGGTAACCAATATTCCCACATATGGAACGATGGCTGTTGCACAGTATGTTTTTGCATTGCTCCTTGAAATGTGCCATCATGTGAGTGAACACAACAACAGGGTAAAGAATGGAGAATGGACGGAGTCCTCTGACTTTTGTTTCTGGAGTTATCCTTTGATTGAACTTGCGAATAAAAAAATGGGTATTATCGGACTGGGTAGAATAGGCTATGCAACGGCCAATATAGCCAAGGCATTCGGGATGAATGTTTTGGCATATGACAGCTATCCAAACAAAGAATTGGAAGACAAACACCTGAAGTACGTACCGCTGGATGAGCTCTTGGCGGAATCTGACGTGATCAGCCTGCATTGCCCGTTGTTTGATAGTACAAAGGGGATAATTAACAAAAAGAGTATTGCAAAAATGAAGGATGGGGTATTTATTATAAATACTGCAAGAGGGCCCTTAATAATTGAAGAAGATCTGGCGGACGCACTGAATACTGGAAAAGTTGCGGGCGCTGCTGTTGATGTCGTCTCAGCCGAACCGATAAAACCCGATAATCCGCTGTTAGGAGCAAAGAACTGCATCATAACACCGCATATTGCGTGGGCTCCCAAGGAATCGAGAGAGCGCCTGATGAATATTGCTGTCGACAACCTGAAGGCCTTTCTCAATGGGAAACCGGTTAATGTCGTAAATTACTGATTCTCTGGTGGGAAAGAGCTTATCACAAATATCATAGAAAAGTTTTGATTTCAATAGCGGTGATTCAACCAAAGGATATTTGGTATCTTGCCCAATGCAAGTCATAAAAATGATTACCATGGGTATACTTCTATACAGAAGGCTAAAAGCTGAACAGTATGGGAGGGAATGGTATGAGTGAGAAAATAACAATGGGGGAATTCAAGCAGGTTGGAGAAAACTGCAGCCAATATCAGCCTGACAGAAGAGGTCTGCAGGCTTCAATGGCTGTTACCGGTGAGAACGAGGTTTCCTGTATAACCTGCCGTAACTGGTCCGGTAAAAGATGTGTCATCGATGCCTTTGATAATGTGGCTGTAAACCTGGGGATACTGCCTGAAGAAGAATAAGTACTGAAAAACAAAAGCAGACCTTAAATTCATGAAAGGTCTGCTTTTCTATGCCTTTCCGATGGTCAAATCTACATACAAGCGCATTGGAATCTTTGCATTTCACTTCTCAGGGCATGAGCGTAATTGACTGTTTTCATCCATACCCCAAGGTAGATCCAATATAAGAATGATGCATGTAGGAAATTGCTTTTAGATTACTTTTTGCCATGGAGGATTCAATATAATAAGGATAAAAAACTCCAGAAGGTTGATGGAGTTATTATTTCCGGGAAAAATGTAAAACGACAGGGTCAGACATATCAACTGTGTATAATTGAAACATACAAATGACAAAACCGGGAGGTTTCAACGATGAAAAGCACATCCATATCCAACCGCAGTATGCTCTTTTTTATGAGAAAAATCATTCCTTCAACAAATCCGTTCAAAACACTCGCCACAGCAGACTTTTTGTCCTGTCTGTTTGCAGGCACCTTATCTCAGGGTATGTTATTTGGATCACTCAAACCCTTTGGATTCGCTTTTTACGCCGCATACCCAAGTAATTTATTCATGAAGGTGCTGATGCTGATTGCCATTATTGCTGGTAATCTCTTTAGCGGGGATGTACTGTCGGCATTAAGACAAACAGCTGTCATTTTACTTTATGAGTGGATTAAAAAGCTTATACAAAGAAAAGAACAGGAAAAGGAATTGTTACAGAATGCAATGTTAGCTTCTGCAGCAACAGCGGGAACAGGCTTGCTTATTTTCGTTGTGAGCGGGCAATACGTTGAATCCCTTTTGCTTCTTGTTATGGAGGTTGTTCTGGTATGTGTTGCAACCGCTCTGTTCTCCATAACATTTTATGGGCAGGACGCATCATTCAGGGATCGATATGTAGGACAAAAGAATATGGGATATTTCGGCCTGCTGATTATGGGAGGAGCATTTTTACTGGGGGTATCAGGTCTTCAAATTCCGGGGGTTTCCCTGGATAGGATCATGGCCGGTACTGGAATCTTAATGCTGACCAGACATTTCGGGCCTGGTTTTGGAGCCTGTGCAGGAACTATCGCCGGGCTATCTCTGGCTACTGCATATCCGCAATCACTTCCCTCCCTGATAGGCATCTATGCTATCTCAGGGCTGACTGCGGGGATGCTCCAAAAGTCGAAGATTGCTGCGGGGTTAAGCTTCTTTTTCGTACAGTTTTTATTTCTGCTAACCGTGAGAGAAGTGTACCTTGATTGGTCAGATATCGTTATACCGATCATCCTGTTCTGGGTGATACCAGATTTAAAGAAAGGAAAGTTGATCGTTCTTCGAAATTATGTTTCGGGAGAGACAATGGAAGAAAAAAAGATGGACAAGGTGCGGATGACCTTGTCAAAACGCCTGGAAAGCATGTCCATAGCACTGTGCAGAATGGCTCATACAGTAGAGAAACAGCTAAACGGCCGGGTGGATAAAAGAGGAGAAGTAGCTGGTGCAGTCATGGAACAATTAACGCAACAGGTATGCAGTTTCTGCGGCAAATCATCCACCTGTTGGGAAACAAAACTATTTTTCACATACAAGACAATGAATACGCTGATCGATTCTTTGCAAAGCCATCATGTAAGTTCCAGCCGTGAAGTGGAACAGGAGCTGAACCGCTTCTGTGTTAAATCCGGAGCGGTCATCGATGCTCTTCTTCGGATTATTGAACTGAAAAGGATTGACAGAGTATGGCAAGAGACGGTTGTTGAAACCCAAAACGCGATACCCGGACAGATATTCTGTGTTTCGGAAATTCTTACAAAAATCTCACAGGAGATCCTTCAGGCAAACGAAATCTTTGGCGAGGAAGAAAAAAAGCTTATGACCCTATTAAGGAAAAACGGTTTTCCTGTTTATGAATTGGATATAAGGCGGGGAGCCAACGGCAAATTCATGGTAACAGTAAACCTTGAAGAATGCAAAGGCTATCAGAACTGCTCAGGGCAGGTTGCCCGACTTGTGTCACAGGTTTTGGGAGTACAGATGCTGGTGGAGGAGGGAGAGTGCAAAGCTGCATGCAGCAGTTGCTCCATCAACCTGAAGGAAAAAGAGAATATGGGCATCACAACAGGCATAGCACGAATAAGAAAAGACAAGGCAAAGGTTTCAGGAGATTCGTTTACATTTCTAAAAACCTGGGATGGAAAGTATATCGCAGCTATCAGTGATGGTATGGGAAGTGGAAGAGAAGCAAACAGGCTGAGTGAGACAGCCATTGGGTTGTTTGAGCAGCTATTGGACTGTGGTTTATCTGTACGATTGTCCCTGTCCCTGGTGAATATGATGATTGAAATCAGCAGCCCGGAGAAATATGCCACGATGGATGTGTCATCCATTGATCTATATACTGGAGAAACAGAATTTTATAAACTGGGGGCCATGCCCAGCCTTATTATTAATGGAAGAAATATTGACTACATACAGATCGATAATCTTCCTGCCGGCTTGCAGCAGAAAAATGCCATCACGTTTGAAAAGAGGAAAATAACAGATGGTGAGTTCATCATCATGATGACAGATGGTGCATTTGACAAGCTTGCCAACGGGGATGAGAATACGTTGCTTGAAAAAGTTATTCGTCTAAATCATACCCTGAACCCACAGGAACTGGCTGAACATATACTGAGCAGTGCTTGTAAAGGTTCCAATTCGGTCTGTGATGACATGACAGTGCTTGTAGCCAAACTATGGTGTAAAGCAGGCTAAATCTTAGTCGGAGCAGTGGCAGCCTGGAATATCCTTATCCCACTGCTCTAATTTTTTTCTCCTGTACAAACAGTTCACCAACACGATTCACGTCACCAGCTCCCATGGTAAGGATCATATCCCCTGGGGAAGCATCGCGGATCAGTTGGTCGACAATATCCTTAAATGAAGAAATGTATACTGCGTTGTTCATGACTTGGTTGATGCTTTGCGCTAATTGAGAAGAATGAATAAGGCCGGTATCCTTCTCTCTTGCGGCATATATGTCTGTTAAATATACCTTGTCTGCCATAGTAAAGGCCTTGGAAAACTGATTCATCAGCTCGTATGTTCGGGTGTAGGTATGTGGTTGAAATACACAAAGGACTTTCGCTCTCGCACAGCTTTTGGCAGCCTTCAATGTAGCAATAACCTCCGTCGGATGATGCGCATAATCATCTACTACCCGGATACCATCTACGGTTCCTTTATGCTCGAAACGGCGGTGGGTTCCGGTAAATTTCCGAAGGCCTGCGCGAATCATTTCAACAGGAATACCGAGACTGTAACATGCTGCATAACATGCAAGGCTGTTGCTTACATTATGCAATCCGGGAATACTGAGCTTTATACGTTGTAAGCTTCTTTTGTTATGGACCACATTGAATGAAGCTAAACCGTTTTCATCAAAAGAAATATTTCTGGCTGACCAGGTAGCTTTCGGTGAAGTCAAACCATAGGTGACTGATCGGCAGCCAACATGTTCGGTTAACCTGGCAACGCGTTCATCGTCAACATTTGCAATAAGTATCCCTTTAGGAGAGAGCTGCCCCGCAAAACGGGAGAACGATTCATAGATATGATCCAGATCCCGAAAATAATCAAGATGATCCTGTTCCATATTCAATATGATTGCCATATATGGGTGAAACTTTAGAAAGCTATCCTTATATTCACAGGCTTCGGTAACAAAATAAGGGGAGTTTCCAATACGGGTTGTGCCGCCAATCGAATCCAGAATTCCCCCGATATGCACTGTGGGATCATCATCGGACTCTATCAGACACGAGGAGATCATCGAAGTGGTGGTAGTCTTGCCATGAGTGCCTGCCACGGCAATACTCTTTTCATATATCTTCATAATTTCCCCTAAAAGAGCGGCTCTGTCAATAACGGGAATTCCCTTTTGCCTTGCCGCCTCCAGCTCGGGATGGTTATAATTCATAGCAGCGGTATAAACCACCAGTTTCTGATCGGTTATGTTGGATGGTTCCTGCTTCAAAAAAACAGGTATTTTTTTTTGCTTTAACCGCTCTATCGTTGGTGAGTTCTTTTCATCAGAGCCAGTTATCTGAATACCCATATTCAGTAGTATTTCACATAGACCGCTCATACTGATGCCGCCTATACCCACCATATGAACAGTTGAACCGATCAGGTTCTGTAAAAGAAGATTATTCATAGCAACACCTCTAAACGATTGAATTGAGGTTATTCACCAGTATTTTCCATACACCTGCGTTGCAGCAGAAGCAAATGCATCCGGAGCTTCAGCTGCCGTATTCCGACAGTCGGGTAATGATATTATAACCAAGCCAATTATACTATACATCAATAGCTGAAACAAGGCTGGCATCTTTCTCCCAAATATATATATTCCCCGGTTTATCCCCCACCTATTCGTGGATTTTAGCCCTTGCGCCCCAAAATACACTTCCTCTGTCCGTGGCCTTTAGGGCACGGGGTCTTCGGAGCAATTTGATAAAAATCAACGCATTTCATGCACATCATCCCGGCATAAAATGCGTGACTTGCTCTGTCCTGGATTCCGAAGTCTCTTTTTGGTGAGGCATTCTCATTAACAGTACTCCTATCTGGTGATGATTGAATCAAACAATCTGTATGATAACGTGATTGTTGCCATACAGCCCTCCATCCAATGCTGCGCCTTTGGTATATCAATTCATATTTATTATATGCAGATGCCATTCTATTTTTCACACCATAATTTAGATTGATAATGATTTGTACTTCTGGATTCGTTTTACCATTCCAAATATAGATTAACTGAAACAATTTCCACGAAATCAAGACATATATCTTTGAAATGAATCCACGTGTGAACCCAGCAGAACAGCAGTCTTCCTCAGCGAAACAAACGAAAATGGAGAAACCTATAGGCATAGGCAGTATTTTTCTGAATGAGATATCCCCAGGAACGGTTGAATTATTAATTTGTAATAAATTTCATAAAAAAAGAAGGATTTTTTAAATTTGTGGCGAATAATACCCTATAACGGAAAAATTGGATAATTCATTGCATTTAATCTGCAGGTTAGCCAAGCATTTCCAAACAACACAAGGACACGGAAGGTGGTACAGAGATGGAAATTACAGATATCCGCATCAGAAGGATTGAATCAGAAGGGAAAATGAAGGCTGTTGTGTCTGTGACATTTGACAATGAGTTTGTAGTTCACGACATTAAAATCATTGAAAGCCAAAGTGGACTTTTCATTGCAATGCCAAGCAGAAAGACACCAAGTGGTGAATTCAGGGATATCGCTCATCCTATTCACTCGGAAGCTCGTTCCAATATTCAATCAGCAATTCTCGAAAGGTATCAAACGATGCTGGTAGAAGAAGAAGCAGGGGTAGCAGTAAGCTCTCTTACAGAAGATGAATAATTAATAAGAAATAGCAGGCACTTACATCAGCTTAAGTGCCTATATTTTCTAAAAAAGGAATCACTTGCACTAGCAATTGACTCCTTTTTTTCTTGTCACGGATGTTGGCAATGAAAAATAATAACGAAATGCAACACGAAATTTTTGACTCGGTTAGCAGTGGAATTATTTTTTACACAAACCATTGGTGGAATGTGTATTTTTTTTATTGCGATACAAAATTGTACATTGTATACATTGTTACGAACCGATCAATCGGCTGGAATTCCTTGCTACAAAACCCGGATAGCCCTTGAAACAAAGCAATTTCAGGTGATTGGTGCAGAGGATCCGGGAAGGATTTGAAGGACCACTTGTTTTTGTTCATTTTGTCTGTTGAAAAAAGAAAGGAAACATGAGAGAATGTTCATGATAGGGAACATACAAAATACCACAAAGTTCCTGTCTTGAAAATTTTTAATCCTGCAAGCTTAAAACCTGGAAATTATTGCTGAAAAATGGGTAGAATGTTTCAGTGGTATACTGTTACAACAATACAGATTTTGATATTCGGCAGAAAACTACAGAGCGCCCTGATTTCTCAGGTTGCAATAACAACAAAACTGCGGATGTAGGTTTCGAATGTGAAAGGCATAAACCTAAAGAAGTATGCGGAGGTTATCGAGCATGAATTTTCATGGAAAAGACATTAAAATATTTGCGGGCAATTCAAACAGAAGCCTTGCAGAAGAGATTGCTGCAAAAATCGGATTACCGTTGGGGGCTTCTAATGTTGGCCGTTTCAGCGATGGTGAAATAGCCATCAGTATTAATGAGGTGGTAAGAGGATCGGACACATTCATAATACAATCCACATGCACACCCGTTAACGATAATCTGATGGAGCTTCTCATTTTAATCGATGCACTGAGAAGGGCATCTGCCGGAAGAATTACCGCTGTAATTCCCTATTTTGGTTATGCGCGTCAGGATAGAAAAGCAAAAGCGAGAGATCCAATTTCAGCAAAACTAACTGCAAACTTAATCACAACGGCGGGCGCAGACAGGGTTTTAACAATGGATCTGCATGCCACCCAGTTGCAGGGTTTCTTTGATATTCCACTCGATCAGCTTTTCGGAACACAGTTGATCGCACAATATATATTGGATAAGTTCGGTAACCTGGACGATGTTGTCGTTGTCTCACCCGATGTTGGAAGTGTTTCCCGAAGCAGAAAGTTTGCCGAAAAATTGGAAGTGCCCTTGGCTATTATCGATAAACGTCGTCCCAGGGCGAATGTTTGTGAGATAATGAATATTATTGGTGATGTTCGGGATAAAAGATGTTTGCTGGTAGATGACTTAATTGATACAGCCGGTACGGTTGTCAGTGCTGCCAATGCGTTGATGGATATTGGCGCGAAAGAGGTTAATGCCTGTTGTACGCATGGTGTACTGTCCGGACCGGCGATCGAACGTATAAGAAATTCGCCCATCCGGGAGCTGGTCACGTTAAATACGATTCCTGTTACCAAGGAAAAGAAAATTGACAAGATTACCGTTCTGAGTGTGGCCGAAATTTTTGCCGAAGCGATTGAACGGATTTATGGTGACATCTCCATATCAACCTTGTTTACACAGCAGTAAGAATTTCAAAAACACGGCGGATTCTGAAGGCAGTAAAGTCTGATAGCTGAGCTGTTTCAACGAGCGCTTGCGCGAATTGTGCGCCAAAAGAAAGCGCCTTCCTTGCTCGGGTTGTGTGCAACGCGCTGCGAGCATTTTATCGAATGGCCATCAGCCGGGGATTGCACCCACCACTGAAGCAGAAATCGGTTTGTCCCCCGCCGCTGGAGGCATGGGTCTTCGGGAATTTGATAAAGCTGCTATGGTGGTTCTGCTGTTCCAATAGGACCAGGATCGAGCAATGCTCCTTCGGTTCGAAACAGATGCTGGCTGGGGAATGAAAAGTTTGCTTGATGAAGCAGACTTTTTCTGTATATACTGAAACTATATATTGGGTTAGGGTTTTTATTTTCACAAACAGACAAGGAGGAACCGTCATGTTCGTTTTGGCAGGCCTTGGGAACCCAGGCGGGGAGTATGACAGGACCAGACATAACGTAGGCTTTGAAGCGATCAATTATCTATCAGCTCTTTACCGTATTCCAACAACAAAGGCAAAATTTAAAGCCCTTGTAGGGGAGGGTATTATTCAGGGTGAAAAAGTCCTCCTGGTGAAACCGCAAACATATATGAACAACAGCGGCGAGTCGATAAAAGCAGTCTTGGATTTTTTTAAGCTTGAACCACAGAAGCTAATTGTAATATACGACGACATTGATCTGGAAACCGGTGCAGTCCGTATTCGAATGCAGGGGGGCGCTGGTACGCATAATGGCATGCGCTCTATTTTGTATCACCTGGGCACCGAAAAGTTTCCACGAATCCGTATCGGAGTGGGCAGACCAGAGCCCCATTATGATCTGGTCTCGTATGTGCTGGGAAAGTTCAGTCTGGACGAGCAGAAAGTAATTAGTGAAGCAATTGAAAATATATCAGGGGCAGTTGGAGAAATCATGGTTGCAGGAATTGAATCGGCTATGGGAAAATACAATGATGCAAAAAAGAATATCTCCTAAAAATAACATGGAGCGAACGATGAATAACCAGCGATGGGAAAAATGGGAAGAAATACAGAAAATACAAATCGATGTGGAAAAAGGGTACTCTATCGCCATCAATGGTCTGGCTGATACTCAGAGGCATCATCTTGTACATGCGATTGCATCAAAATCAGGTAAAAAAGCTATATATGTAGCTGCAAATGATTTACAGGCCAGGAAAGCCTATCGAAACTTCCAGAACCTGTTCCAGGAAGGAGCACTTTATTTTCCTTTCAGGGATAAAATGTTATATGATGTGGAGGCCAAGAGCCATGATCAGGCCTTTCAACGCATAGAAGGACTTCATCGCCTTCTTTCAAATGACTATTCTATCATGATTCTATCCTGCGAATCCTTATTGGACTACTTTATGCCACCTGACGAATTTCAAATGCTTCCGCTCACCTTTGCTATGGGGGATAGCATCAAACCGGAGCAGGTTATTTCACACCTGGTGGACATGGGGTATGAACGGGAAGTGCAGGTGGAAGGGCCCGGACAGTTTTCTGTTAGAGGCGGCATCCTGGATATTTTTCCGGTGCAGCTGACCAAACCTGTACGAATTGAACTTTTTGATATTGAAATTGATTCGATACGGTATTTTGATGTGGAAAATCAGAGATCTTTCGAAAGAATCGACAGCGTTGTCGTGCTACCAGCAAATGAGTTTATTATTGGGAAGAAGCGTGCTGAAGATACTGCAGAACTAGTCCAGTCAGAGTTGTCTGAGATTCTTTCAAAACTGAAGGACAGAGAACTTGCCGAGACCTTCAACAAGAACTTCGAACGATATATTGAACAACTGCAAAATGCCCATCATTTTGCTGGGATTGATAAGTTTATTCCGTATTTTTATCAGGAAAAAACCTCTATTTTTCATTATATTGATCGCAAAGCAATTGTACTCGTGGAAGATGTAAGCCGTATGCGAAGCCGTCTTTCCAATGTTGTCGAGGAGCATTACAGACAATGTGAGATTCTTATGGAAAAGGGAATGCTTCTGTCTGGTTCATATTCGATGTACTTCGATCCGCAAGATTTGCCCAGACTACTTGACGGACGGCAGGTTGTCCATTTGAACAGTCTGGATGAAGGAAGAAGCCTGACGGACATCTATAGAAATGTCCCGTTGCAGGGTAAAAACGTGGAATCCTATCAGGGGTATCTTGAGGAACTGAAAAAAGACCTTCATCTGTGGCTGAAACAAGGATATCTTATCACGATGATGGCAGCTACAGATCAAAGGGTAGAAGGGCTTTACCAGCTATTGTCCGATGACGGTATCCGTGTATATAAACAATATCCGGCGGATGATTTCCCCTGTGTAGTTATCCGGCAGGGGCTTTTGGAAAATGGTTTTATCTATCCGGAAATCAAGTGGGCGGTTGTTAGCGAGAGTGATATCGGGGCAAAGAAAAGAACGAAAGCCCATCAGCAATTCAAGGATGGACGGAAAATAAATGTTTTCACCGACTTGCAGGCTGGAGATTATGTGGTTCATCAAACACATGGCATAGGGCATTATATTGGTATTGAGTCACTGGAAGTGGAAGGGGTTAAACGGGAATACCTGAAGGTGGAATATCGCGACGGAGGTCTTCTGTATATACCAACCACCCAGATGGACCTTATTCAAAAGTATATCGGTACCGAAGGTAAAAGCCCGAAGCTGAATAAGCTGGGCGGCACCGAATGGTCAAAGGAAAAGAAGAGGGTAAAAGAAGCGCTGAAAGATTTGGCGATGGGCCTGATCCGCTTGGAGGCCGAACGGTCTGCAAGGGAAGGGTTTGCCTTTTCAGCTGACACCATATGGCAAAAACAGTTTGAAGAACATTTCCCATGGGAAGAGACAAAAGATCAGCTTCGATGTACCGAAGAGATTAAACAGGACATGGAATCCAAACGAATTATGGATCGATTGCTGTGTGGTGATGTGGGTTATGGTAAAACGGAGGTTGCGCTACGGGCAGTTTTTAAAGCGGCCATGGATGGAAAGCAGTCTGCTTTCCTTGTACCGACGACGGTTTTGGCATCCCAGCATTATGAGAACTTCAAGAAACGTTTCGAGCCATTCCCGGTTACGGTGGATATGTTAAGCAGGTTCAGGACGAGCAGCGAACAAAAGAAAATCATAAAGGATTTGAAGTCTGGAAAGATAGATGTGATCGTTGGTACCCACAAGCTTTTCAATCAGGACATCCGGTTTAAGGATCTCGGGCTTTTAGTCATTGACGAAGAGCAAAGATTTGGAGTAGAACAGAAAGAGAAGATTAAAGGCCTGTATCCAAAGGTAGACATCCTAACACTTTCTGCCACACCGATCCCCAGAACGTTGCATATGTCCCTAACCGGAATAAGAGATATAAGCACCATTGAAGAGCCGCCAGAACAACGGTATCCTGTTCAAACGTATGTTTTGGAGTACAGGGAGGATGTTGTTTTAGATGGAATTACAAGAGAAGTTGCCAGGGAAGGCCAAGTTTTCTATCTGTTTAACCGTGTAAAAGGCATTCAAGCCAGAGCGGCCCGACTACAGGAGCTTTTACCGGATATCGGTGTTGGCTATGCCCATGGTCAGATGAGCGAACGTCAGCTTGAAAAGGTCATTCTGTCCTTTATAAACAGAGAGTTTGATGTTTTGGTATGTACCACAATTATTGAATCGGGTATCGATATGCCAAATGTAAACACAATTATCGTTGAGGATGCCGACAGACTAGGGCTTGCTCAGCTTTACCAATTGCGGGGGAGAGTTGGAAGATCAAACCGTTTGGCTTATGCTTATTTGACTTATCGCAAGGACAAGGTTTTGAATGAGGTCGCTGAAAAACGTCTGAAGGCTATTCGGGAATTTACTGAATTTGGTTCAGGGTTTAAAATTGCGATGCGCGACCTTCAGATCAGGGGAGCGGGAAACCTGCTTGGACCGGAGCAGCATGGCCACATGGAATCTGTTGGCTATGATACGTATGTAAAGCTTCTTGAAGAAACAGTCAGGGAATTGAAAGGGCAGCCCGTTCAGACTGATGCCAGTGAAGTCGTCATCGAGTTCAAGCTGGATGCCTATCTCGATAAAGAATACATTCCGGATGAAAAGGCAAGACTGGACATGTATAAAACCATCGCCGCTATGAAAACCGATGAGGATGCCAGCGATGTTTATGATGAACTGATAGACCGGTACGGAAATATTCCTGAGCCTGCCGCTAATTTGGTTGAAATTGCACTGATTAGAAAAATGGCAGGTGCTTGTGGGTTCCACATGATAAAACAAAAGAACGATATGGTGCTTATGTATTTCAGAGATAAGGTTACCTTGCCCCTGCCCGCCTTGTCCAAACTGGTACAGGAGGAGAAGGGCAAATTGCTTTTTTCAGCTGGAAAGACGCCATATCTTTCATATAAAACGAAAGGGTTGGGCGCAAAAGAATCCCTTGACAATATTAAGATTTTATTACAGCAGATTCAAAAATTGCAGTTAATAGAATAATTGATTATAATTAAATTGTCTCGAATAGCAAACATACAAGTAATAATTCCAATTATACAGCAGACGTGGATAATGATCCGTCAGGACCATTAAGGATTGGTGTAAATGAAGCGAATTTTAACCATTGTACTCGTTGTAGTGGTAGCTTTAGCAGGGGTAGGCTATTTTATATGGGAATCACAGAGCTATGTTGCAAAGGTTGGAAACCAAAAGATCGTCAACCATGAGTACATTTTTTTCCTGCGTGCACAGAAAATTGACACTCAAAGGCAAGCGGGCGTGAACACCCAGCAGGACATTCATGCGCTGTGGGTTACGCCTGTCGATGGTGATGATCCAAAAACAATTGTCATGAATCAAGCCCTTGAAAATGCAAAAGAGTTTAAAATACAGCTGATAAAAGCAGAACAGAGCAATATAAAGTTATCGGGCAAGGAAAGAAAAGAAATACTGGAAAATCTGAATGCGTCCATGCAAAACAAGGAGATAGCGAATTATGTAAAAAATGATCTGGGCCTCACACTGGCTCAGTTCAAGGATATGATGCTGAAATCCGAGATTGTAAACCGCTTGGCGCACGACTTTATAGAAAACAACCATGATGCTGTAACTGTTACCGAACAGGAAGCTGCATCATATTATCAGCACAACAGGGATGCTATTGATGAAGTAACCGTAAGCCATTTGTTTATCTCAACAGAGCAAGAAGGCTTAACCGATACGCAGAAACAGGAGAAAAGGCAATACGCCAATGGTTTACTGGAACAGCTCAGGCAAGGGGAAGATATTACTGCTTTAATCAGAGAATACTCAGAGGATGCTTTATCTAAAGATAGCGAAGGTTTATATACATTTACTTACGCTCAGTCGAATACTCAAAAATATCTATGGGTATTTAGCGACTGGGCTTTTAGTTCAGAACCCGGTGAATTTGAAATGATTGAAAGCCAGTATGGTTATCATATTGTTAAGCTCGAAAATAAAACGACCTTTGACGATAAAGAGGAACAGATAAAGAACACGATAAAGTCTCGGAAACTGAATGAACTTTATTATAATCAGGTTCAGGAATGGAACAAGGATCCGAGCTTAAATCTGGTTAAAAATGAAAAAGTACTGTTTCGAATAACACAAAAGAGCTTTCAGTAATAATGGGAATTGTTCATGCCCGTGATAGGCGCGTGGCTATGGTATGAACGTTATGCAAACAAACTACGATTATAAAAACCTTAAAACTGTATGCTAAGAACCGTTGTAATAAAAAGTCTGCAATTTGAGCAGACTTTTTTGTATATCCGCAATCATTTGCTTCATACAAACCACCATCTGGCTGAAAACTTTTATATTGGTATGTTTGCATAAAAACAACAGGAACAAATCATAATAAGAACGAAAGATTTCTTTAGGTTGAAAGGAGGTATTTGACTTTGAAAGCAACAGGCATCGTTAGACGAATTGATGATTTGGGACGTGTGGTAATTCCAAAGGAAATCAGACGAACACTGCGTATTCGGGAAGGAGATCCATTAGAAATATTTACTGACCGTGAAGGAGAGGTTATTCTTAAGAAATACTCACCAATTGGTGAATTAGGCGATTTTGCAACGGAATATGCCGAATCTTTGCATAACACCAGTGGTCATATCATATGTGTGGCAGATCGAGACTCCATCATCGCAGTATCCGGTGCATCCAAAAAAGAATTTCTCGAGAAGCAATTGAGTAATGAGCTTGAAAAAATAATGGAATCGAAAAATATATTTGTGGCACCATCTTCTGATTCAGCGAAAGTAACCATCTTGAATGATGACAACGAAGAGAAATACACGTCGCAAGTTATTTCTCCCATTATTTCTGAAGGTGATCCGATAGGGGCTGTCATGTTTCTATCAATGGATCCAAAGTCTAAAATGGGAGATGTAGAGACGAAGCTTGCCCAATCCGCAGCAACATTTTTAGGAAAGCATATGGAACAATAATAAACGGGATAACAGCAAATGAAAAAGGTGTCCCCCTCCTGGCTGGATGACTCACAATTGTGAGAGCGAGGGCGGGGGATAATTTGTTTTCGTTTCACTGTTCCTTTGAATAACCAACGGTGATAAATACGTGTTCGTAGATAGCACCGATTTCCACTTGAAACCTGACAGCGGATCAAGTATAATGGATTCATCGTGCTAGATGGGGAGGTAGCGGT
>LSQX01226705.1_pt1 | contig 34496 bp, 29 predicted proteins | sample 654561 | NCBI WGS metagenome assembly LSQX01 (sample SAMN04489861, study PRJNA283612) | anaerobic digester metagenome | isolation source: 4 biogas reactors fed with cattle manure at either 37C or 55C with and... | place: Denmark: Kongens Lyngby | collected 2014 | reverse complement strand
GAACACGTCACCAGCGTTGTGAAACTCATCGAAGATCACCAGACCCCATCCGGGCGAAAACGACGACGCCGATGGGTGAAACTCCTCTTGCGCGGCCACTTGGACACCTTCCTGGCTGAGGCGCGCAAAGCGTTCCCGCCCAGCCAAGCCGAGGCCGGAGCCAAAGCGCTGGCCTACTTCGAGAAAAACCGTGAACGCATGCGATATAAATACTTCCGAGAACGCGGCTACTTCATTGGCTCGGGCGTGGTCGAAGCCGCCTGCAAAACTCTGGTGGCCCAGCGTCTGAAAGGCTCCGGCATGCATTGGTCGCAAAGAGGACTCAGCCATATCTTATCCATCCGAACGGCTTTGTTATCCCAGCGCTACGAGGAGTTCTGGACAAGACGAGCCGCACTCCCGCAGGCCGCATAAGCAGAAATCTGTCGTGCACCCCGGAGCTCGCGTGAGGAAACCGAAAGTGGACAGGACTTTTCGTCACGTGCTACGATGAGTTTTTTGAGGACGATGCAATGAATGAGCTGGGTTTGAATTGTTTGCGCTGGGTACAGGAGATCCGCACCCCGGAGGGCGAAGCCTTTTTCCTGCGGGTGACGGAGTGGGGCGAGGGATTCTGGCTGATGGCCATTCTGGGGGTCGTTTTCTGGGTCTGGGGTGGCCGGGTGGCCTATCGCGCGGGTCTGGCCTTGATGGTTGGGGAGCTGTTCGGCAGCGTGCTCAAGAATATCTTCAAGATCCCCCGGGCCTGGGTGCGCGATGAAACCCTCTTGCCGGTGGAGGGGGCCCGGTGGGGGGCGTTTGGCTATTCCTTTCCCAGCGGGCATGCGACCGGTTCGGCGTTGCTGGGCGGGGGCATCGCCGTCGCTTCGCGTCGCTGGTGGCTCTGGCTTCCCGCTCTGCTCTGGATGGGGCTGGTCGGGATTTCCCGGGTGTATTTGGGCGTGCATACGCCGGTGGATGTGGCGGGCGGCTGGCTGCTGGCGGCGGTGGTGGTGGGGCTGGCGGTGTGGGCGGTCAACTGGATGGAGGCCGAGGACTGGCGCTCGTGGGCGGTGATGGGGGGGGCGGTGCTGCTGGCGCTGGCGGGCATATGGCTGATCCGCAGGCAACCGCTGCCCGAGGGGGCTTCTTGGTTCGACCACGGACGGGACACCTATCGGGCCGGCGTCGCCCTGCTGGCGTTTGTGGCGTCGTGGCACATCGAACGGACGCGGATCCGCTATCAGCCGGAGCGCCTCGGGGCGTTCCGCATTCTGGCGGTGGTGGTGGGGGTCGTGGTGCTGGCGCTCATGGCGCGCCATCTGCGCCGTCTGCTGGCCTTCTGGCTGGGTCCGCACGGCGCCATGTATGTGCAGGCGGCGGCCGGACCCCTCTGGATTTTTGTGGTGTGGCCCTACTTCCTGAAAGGGCTCGAAAAACCCGAGGCGCGCTGATCCGCCCGCCCCCCCTGTGGCGCAAGATTGACAAGGCGCCCGGCAAAGTTGAGGATGCCACACATGTTGGGATGGCTGCGTAATGTTGTCCAGCGGCGCGAGCTGGTTTGGATCCTGATCGAGCGGAACCTCAAAATCCGTTACAAAAGCTCGGTGCTTGGTTTCTTCTGGTCGCTGCTCAGCCCGCTGTTTTTGATCGGCATCTACAGCCTGTTCCTCGGCCTGCTGAAGTTTGAGATTCACCTGCCGACCCTGGTGACGGCCATCATCGCCTGGCAGTTTCTGGGAATGTGCCTGGGCGACGCGCTGCACTCGATTGTGGGCAACGCCAATCTGGTGACCAAGTCGGCGTTTCCGCGGATTCTCCTGCCGTTTTCGATGGTGGGGGCCAACGCGATCAACTTCCTGTTCTCGTTTGCGGTGCTGACCGTTTATCTGCTGGTTGTGCGGGCGGATTTTGGCGGGGTGGCCTGGCTGCCGGTGATCATGCTGACCCAGACGGCACTGTGTTTGGGGATGGCAATGATCGTGGGCACGGCCAACGTGTTTTTCCGCGACACCGAGCATGTGATGTCGGTGGTGATGCTGGCGTGGTTCTTTTTGTCGCCCGTAATTTATGAGCCGGCCATGATCATGGATGGCTTTCCGCGCTGGGTGCAGGTGGCTTTCTACCTCAACCCGATGAGCGGCATTTTGACGGCTTACCGCGCGGCGCTGCTCTCGCCCCAAGCGGTGTCCCTCTGGCTCGTGGGAATGTCCTTCGGTGTGGCCTGGGCGGTTTTTCTGGTGGGGCTGCTGATCTTTCATGCGGCGGAGCCCCGTTTTGGAGATGAGCTGTGAGCGCGCCGGCCATACGCGTGGAAAACATGGGCAAGCGCTTTCGTTTGCGGCGGGCGGGTTCGCAGACCTTCAAGTCGGCCGCGCTGGATTTGCTCAAGCACCGGGGGGCGGGGCGCAACTCGTTCTGGGCGCTGCAGGACATCAATTTTCAGGTGGCCAGGGGCGAGACCCTGGGCATTGTCGGGGCGAACGGGGCGGGCAAAAGCACGCTGCTGTCGCTGCTGGCCGGCACGAAAGTTCCCACCACGGGGGACATTCAAACGCGCGGCAACATTTCATCGCTGCTCGAGCTGGGCGCGGGCTTTCATCCGGATTTGACCGGTCGCGAAAACGTCTATTTGGCCGGCGCCATCATGGGGCTCAGCCGCAGGCAGATGCGCGAGCGCTTCGAGGCGATCGTCGAGTTTGCCGGGCTTGCCGATTTCATTGATCAGCCCGTCAAACACTATTCCTCCGGCATGTACGTGCGCCTTGGATTTGCCGTCGCGGTCGAGGTGGACCCCGACATCCTGCTCATTGACGAAGTTCTGGCCGTCGGCGATGAAAACTTTCAGAAGAAGTGCCTCCGGAAAATGGAGGATTTCCGCCGCGCGGGCAAAACCTTGCTGATCATTTCGCACGATCTGGGCACCATTCAGTCCATCAGCGACCGCATTCTGTTCTTGGACAAAGGCCGCGTCGAGGGGCTGGGCGATCCGCGCGAGGTGATCGGCCGCTACCGCACGCTGTCGCGTTCGCGTCAGACCGGGGGCCATGAGCGCGAGTGGGGGACCGGCGAGGCGCGCATCGAAGACGTGGTGTTCGAGAATGAGGCGGGCCAGACGACCGACCTGTTCGAGTCAGGCCAACGGGTGCGCTGCCGGATTCGTTACCGGGCGGAAAAACGGATCGAGGACCCGGTTTTCGGCTTCGCGTTCGCCGATGCCAACGCGCGACTGATTTTCGGCAGCAATACGCAGATCGAGGGCTTCCGCGTGCCATATATCGAAGGCGAGGGCGAAATCGCCCTGAATCTCGGCCCCCTGCCGGTGTCCGCCGGGCACTATTTATTCTCGTTTTCGCTGCATTCCGCCGATCACCGGAGCAATTATCACCGTTTGGACCACTGTTTTTCCATCACGGTGACCAGCGAGAGCCAATTTGAGGGCGTCTGCCGGATTCCCTGCTCCTGGAGCGAAAAAGACGTCACCGACGCATAAACTCCCGCCGCCCCCTCCTCGGCCGCCAATTACCCCAAAATCCGCGAAAAATCCGCAAATTTCCTCTAAAACGGCCCCAAACGGGTCCAAAACGGCAAAAAACAGGCTCAAATTGACCCAAACTGACCCAAAACCGCCAAAAATCGTGCAAAAATAGCAGGATTATGAAAAAACGAGGGGGTGGAATCAAAGAAGACGTCAATTTGAACTATCATTCTCGATATTTGTTATATGTCAAAATATTTTAAGGAATATAAAAATTGACAATTGATTGAGATATAGAATGTTATATATATCAAAAATTCCACATATAATTATATATGGAATTGATTTGGACGTTTTTTGCCTGGTGTTGGGGGCGATGCGGTGGAGGGGGCTGAAATGCTCGACTCACGACTTACGACTCACGACATACGGGGAGAAAATAAGGGTGAATAATGCGGTTTTGAGGGTGAACAGGCGAGCGAGAGTCTCAAAAGACGGTTGAGCGGAAAGCACGCTTAAAACCGGCTCCGAAAGGCAAAAGCCGTCCAAAACTGACGAAAAGGCGCCAAAAACATGCGTTGAGTTGGTTTTCTGTAGCCGGTCTCGTTGAGGCCGGGTTCCAAAGGTGGGGACGCACACGCCGAGGCGTCCGCGATACGCTGGGGCGCAGTGAAAGAAAAGTTACTCGGGAAGTTTTCGCGGGCGGAAAGTATTACGATTGTACACAATCGTAATACTCCAATTTGGCCAGGGGTGGAATCAAAAAAGACGTCAATTTGAACTTTTATTCTCGATATTTGTTATATGTCAAAATATTTTAAGGAACATCAAAATTGACAACCGATTGATATATAGAATGTTATATATATCAAAAATTCCACATATAATTATATGTGGAATTGATTTGGACATGTTTTGCCTGGTGTTGGGGGCGATTCGGTGGAGGGGGTGGAGCGGGCTGAAATGCTCGACTCACGACTTACGACTTACGACTTACGGGGAGAAAATAAAGGGTGAATAATGCGGCTTTGAGGGTGAACAGGCGGGCGAGAGTCTCAAAAGACGGCGCATGAGCGGAAAGCACGCCAAAACCAGCTCCGAAAGGCAAATTTGGCCCAACATGGGCAAAAACGGGCAAAAACGGGCAAAAAATGGGCAAAAAGCGGGCAAAAACCGCCAAAAATGGCTGGGTTATGGCTTGTCTTGGAGGGCTTCTCGGATGCGGATGAGGTTGTTGTTCATTTCGAACGCCAGAAATGCCATGCCGCAGAACATGGTGACCATCAAGAAGCTGCCGACAAGTCCCACGATGATGCCCACGATCACGTTCAGATCGAATTTATGAGCGAAATAGCCGCACACGGCCGCGCCGGCGATAATGGCCAGCAGGCTGCATACTTCCAGAATGTCATTCATGAAGCGCACAATGATTTTACCGAGCATGATGGGTCTCCTTTTCGCGTTGATTCAATGGTTTTTCCCGTTTTGGTTGGATATAAAGACGACGCCGGTTTCGTCAATGATGAAAGCCAGTTCGGCGGCTTGGCAGACGATGTGCAAGGCATCGTAGAGGGAAACCTGCCGCAGGGTGAGGGTGATATGGGGTTCGGTCGAAGTCGGGCGGGGCGGGGGACGGGGATTTTCGTCAAAAGTCTCGTCGAACAGGTCGGAAAGCGCGATGTCGCTCGCTGGAGGGATGTCCATCGTGTGGGACAGCCCCAGCAAGACCATGTTTACGCCGGGATCGCCGGTGCATTCCCGGGTGGCTTCGACCAGAAAGGCCAGGACATCGGAGAGCATGGCCTGACGGAATTCGATGGTGGGGATGATGATCCGTCTCATCTTTTCCTCGATGGCGGCCGCGGCGGTTTGGACGCGCGTGAGGGTATAGGTGCGGCCATCGAGCGATACCGCGGAGCCGTTCGCATAGGTGAAGGGGCCAAGGTCCTGGCCGGTGGCCGGATCCGTCAGCATGAACTCCTCGGCGCCGGCCATGGCTGCGGCGTGCATTACGATGAGGACCGTCAGAAGTGTTTTCATGTAGAAAGCATAGCAAGGCGGCGGTGGCGGCGCAATGGGCGCGGGTGTGCCCCTTCGCGGCGGGTAGAAGGTGGCAGATAAAAGGTAAAAGGATCGGGCAACGGGCAGCTGCCGACAACCGGCAGAAAATGAGTGAAAATGGCGAAAAATGGGCCGGAAATGGTCGAAAGAGCGATGAGAACGGCAAAAATTGGCAAATGCAGGTCAGAAATGGGCGAAAACGGGCAGTTTTTGGTGTTTTCGGGCGGTTTTTGGAGGGAAACAGCCACACGGACTAACACGGACGAACACGGACGACCACGGACATTTGGGACGCCGCTGTTGTGGCGGAAAAAAGACGCAAAAACAAGACGTTTTTTGGGCGTTCCCGCGCCTTGGCCGGGGAACAACCGGCAGCTGCCGAACCTCGAAGCAAAAGGGCGTGAAGCAAAATACATTTTATGGCCTGGAAACACCCATGGCTTCCAGAATCTGGGCGGAGAACCGCAGCACGCTTTTGCCCAGGCGAATGATGACGTCAAGCAATTCAGCGGGCTCGTCGTTGGGCATCGCGCCAACTTGGCCATCACCACCGCGGGATTCATGCTCCAAAGCGTCAGCAGATGGTCCTGAGGGTGGAGCACTTCCACCTGCCAAGGCTTGATGCTTTTTGGTGGAAAATCTCGCAAATTGAAGGTGACAATCATGTTGGACTTCGCCTTGACCGCTACGGCCAATACGTGCCGATCTTTGGGGTCGTTGGTCATGGATTTCAGCAAGGGTTCCCAGCCCTCGGCGCAAGCTTCTGGAAACGCACGATCCACTTCCTGTCTCCAATAGTCGGCCAATTTCTTGGGATAGGGGCGTTTGAGCTTGGTGGTTTGGGTCCGATGTACCTCGGCCAGAATTTTCGATGACCAAATGGGCGTGTACAAACGCGGAGTCTCGGCCAGTCGCAAATACAAGTCGCACAGCCGCCCGTTGGCCAGAACGCATGCATCCAAGACGACTGGATAGTCGCTATGCATCCTCGCCCGTATAGTCTGTATCGTATTGCTTTCCGTCGCGCAGCGTTTTGAACAGCTTATTCAGACCGGTCCGCCGTTCTGCATCCCGTTTCTTGGAGTAGGCGTGAAGATCCTTGAAATAGACCCGCCGGTGAGAACCGACTCGATGGAAGGGAATTTCTCCTTTTTCGAGCAGGTTGACGAAATACTGTCGCGACATGCCCAGCATGTTGGCGGCAGCTTGGGTGGTGAACGTGCCCTGCTCCGGCATGAGCACGACGGCTTTGCCCTGGCGAATGTCTTCGACCACCCTGACCAGCAGATCGAAAAGGGCCTGAGGCAGTGCGATTTCGGTCCCGTCCCTGGCCTTTAGGCTGGGGCGTCGCGTCCGGCGCGCAAAATCCAGCAGGGACGGCAACTGCGCGCGTTCCTTTGCGCTCAACATGGAGGCATCCATTCTGTTGCCTCGAAGTTTCATGCCTCAACTATCGTTCACCTTTTCCGTTTGTCAACGCTACAAACACCATATTCGCTATAATCGCCATTCAAGTGGGTGGCCCATCCGCTGATTGGGGGAATGCGGGAGTGCGGGAATGATTGATTTGGTCCCCCCGCGCGTGGCCAGAGGGGAAGCAGGGCAACGGGCAAATCCCGACAAACCGCGGAAAGAAGATTCAATATTCAACATGCAACATCCAATATTCAACAATCAAGTTTTGTGTCCAAGGTGAGCGGTCGGAATTGGGTGAATCGGGGGGAGATGGGTGATCTTGGGACGTCGGGGGCGGCTTGACGCGGGGGGGGGGCGGGGGGTATGGTGGCGCACGTTTTTGTTCAACTTCCATACAAATAAGGCGAGACGTTTTTTATGAAAATTGATTATCAGCCAGCAGGCCCCTGCCGCAACCGGCTTTCGATTGAATTTGACGCGGAGGAAACCCAGAGCGAATTTGACGCGCTGTTGGGGGTGTATGCCCGGCACGGGCGGGTGAAGGGGTTCCGGCCGGGGAAAGCGCCGCGGGAGATGGTTTTGCGGCAGTATCAGGCGAAAATCATGGAGGATATGAAGGAAAACCTGCAGGCGCGGGGGTATCAGAAGGCCTATATGGAGCACCGGTTTGAGCCGCTGACGGAAGCGGATTATGAGCAGTCGGAGTTGGCGCCGGGTCAGCCGTTTTCGTTTTCGGTGACGCTGGAGGTGGAGCCTGAGTTTGAGCTTCCGGAGTACAAGGGCATCGAAATCGAGACCCGGCCGGTGGTGGTGACGGATGAGATGGTGACGGACCAGTTGGATCACTATCTGGAGGGCATGGGGCGCTATGAGGATGTGGAGGAGGCCCGGGAGGTCCGCGAGAAGGACATGGTGCAGATTGACTATGAGGCGACTCTGGACGGACAACCGCTGGGCGAGGCGGTTCCGGAGGCGAAGGAGCTGCAAACGGGCAAGGACTATTGGACGATTGTGGAGCCGCAGTACGCGTTTATTCCGGAGATCGCGCCGGAATTGACGGGGATGAAGGTGGGGGAGACCAAGGCGATTACGATTGTCTTTGGCGAGGACGCGGCGGTGAAGGAGCTGGCGGGCAAGTCGGTGGTGTTCACGACGACGGCCAAGAAGATCCGGATGATGCGGAAGGCGGAGCTGAACGAGGAGCTGTTCAAGAACCTGGGCGTGGCGGGTGAAGCGGAATTGCGTGAGAGCATCCGCAGGGTGCTGCAGAGGAACGGCGAGGGTCAGGAGAAGTCGCGCCGGCGGGATGAATTGATCAAGATTTTGCTGGAGCGCGTGACGTTTGATTTGCCGGAGTCGGAGGTGCGCCGGCGGACGAACCGCATGGTGTATCAGGCGGTGGAGAATCTTTCGCGGCAGGGGGTGCCGGAGGAGATGCTGCGCGGCCAGCTGGAGGAGCTGACTGCCGATGCCCGCAAACGGGCGGCGGAGCTGGTCAAGCTGAACTATGTGCTGCAGCGGATCGGCAAGGAGGAGAAGATCGCGGTTGCGGAGGGGGAGGTGACCTCGATTCTCCGGAATGAGGCGGGGCGTTCCGGACTGCCGACGATCAAGGCGCTGACGAACCGGCTGCAGACGGACGAGTCGGAGCTGCGGGCGAATATCGCGAAGGATGTGCTGGCGGACAAGGCGCTGGGCAAGGTGATGAGCTATGTCAAGCTGACCGGAGAGGACGCGGCGGAACCCGTTGAAAAGCAGGAGGAACAGACATGAACCGGACGGAAGAACAAGGCTATTTGATTCCCATTGTGGTCGAGCAGACGGGGCGCGGGGAGCGTTCCTATGACATTTATTCTCGTCTGCTGAAGGAGCGGATTGTGTTTATCGGCTCGGAGATTACCGATCCGCTGGCGAATCTGGTGGTGGCGCAGCTGCTGTTTTTGCAGAGCGAGGACGCGACGAAGGATGTGAGCGTGTACATCAACTCGCCCGGGGGCAGCGTGACGGCGGGGTTGGCGATCTATGACACGATGCAGTTTTTGAAGTGCGACGTGGTGACCTATTGCATCGGCCAGGCGGCCAGCATGGGGGCGGTGCTGCTGGCGGCAGGCACGAAGGGCAAACGCCACGCCCTGCCGGGCGCGCGGATCATGATCCACCAGCCGTGGGGCGGGGCGCAGGGCGCGGCCAGCGATATTCATATCCAGTCGCAGGAGATTCTGCGCCTAAAGGATCACCTGAACGAGATTCTGGCCAAGCACACGGGCAAGGCGGTCAAGACGGTGGCGAAGGATACGGACCGCGATTTCTTCATGTCGGCCCAGGAAGCGGTGAAGTATGGTATTGTGGATGACGTGCTCGGGGCGGCGCCGTCGAAGGCCTGACCCGGAGCGATTGGAAAGCAACCATGTGCGCGAAGAGACATTCTCCCCATGATCAGGACTGCTCCTTTTGCGGGCGGCCGGGTTCGCAGGCCAATCCCATCATTGCGGGGCCCGACGGGCTGAGTATTTGCAGGGACTGTGTCGGGATTTGCAACACGATGCTGGCGGATATGGAGGGGCGCCCGGCGCAATCTATCCGTTCGACGGCGAGCCGTTTGAAGGTGCCCCTGCCGCACGAGATCAAGGCGCGGCTGGACGAGTTTGTGGTGGGTCAGGATCGGGTGAAGAAGATTTTGGCAGTGGGTGTGCACAACCACTATAAGCGCGTGAAGTCGAGGCTGGCCAAACACTCTGATGGTGTGGATGACGACGAGGTGGAGATTGACAAGACGAACATCCTGATGATCGGCCCGACGGGCAGCGGCAAGACGCTGCTGGCGCGGACGCTGGCGCGCATTCTGGATGTGCCGTTCAGCATTTCGGACGCGACGACCATTACGGAAGCGGGCTATGTGGGCGAGGACGTCGAGAACGTGCTCCTGCGGCTGCTTCGCATGGCGAATGGCGACATGGCCCGCGCGGAGCTGGGGATTGTCTATATTGACGAGATAGACAAGGTGGCCCGGCGGATGGAGAACGTGTCCATCACGCGCGACGTGTCGGGCGAGGGGGTGCAGCAGGGGTTGCTGAAGATTCTGGAGGGCACGGTGGCCAGCGTGCCGCCGCAGGGGGGGCGCAAGCATCCGCAGCAGGAGATGATTCACATCAATACGGAGAACATCCTGTTTATTTGCGCGGGCGCGTTTGTGGGGCTGGAGGACATTATCAAGCGCCGTCTGGGCAAGGGGGTGATCGGCTTCGAGCAGGAAGAGGAGAAACAGAACGGGCCTCATCTGGGGCATCCCGCGGTGGAGCCGGAGGACTTGATCAAGTTCGGGCTGATTCCGGAATTTGTGGGCCGTTTGCCGATGGTGGCGATGCTCGACGCGCTGTCGGAGGATGATCTGGTGCATATCCTGACGGAACCCAGGAACGCGATGGTGCGGCAGTATCAGAAGCTGCTGAAGATGGAGAACGTGGATTTGGAATTCACGCCGGAGGCGTTGCGCGAGCTGGCCCGCGAGGCCCAGCGGCGCAATACCGGGGCGCGGGGGCTGCGCGCGTTGCTGGAGAATCTGATGCTGGACGTGATGTATGAAGCGCCGCGCCGGAAGAAGGCGGGCCGCTATGTGATTACGGAGAAGGTGGTGCGGGGGCACATTAACGTGCTGGACGTGGAGGAGAAAACCAAACCGTCCGCGCCGCCCTCGAAGAAACTGGACGCTGCGGGATGACGGGGAAGCAAGCGTTCACGCGGGTCGGGTTTTGGCGCATGCGAAGCCTGCTGGCGGGAGCGCTGATCTGGGGGGCGCTGGCGGTGACCGCGCCGGCGCGGGAGGTCGTGGTGACTCTGCTGAACACGACGGATTTGCATGGATCCATCCGGCGGACTCCGGGGAGGTATGTCGAGCATAACGAGGGGTCACTGCTGCAGTGCGCCAGCCTGATTGGCGAAGTCCGCGCGCAGACGCCCAACGTGTTGCTGGTGGATTGCGGGGATATTTTCCAAGGGACGGCGGAAAGCTATTTGTCGCGCGGGCTGGTGATGGTCCGGGCGATGAATTGGCTGGGCTATGACGCTTGGGCGGTGGGCAATCACGAGTTTGACTGGGGGCTGGACGCGCTGGGACGGTTGCTGAACAAGATGGAGGCCGTGCCGCTGGCGGCGAACATAAAGACGGACAAGGAGCTGCCAGGATTTGCGCGGATTCAGCCCTGGATTATCAAGGAGGTGGCCGGTTTGCGGGTGGGGATTGTGGGGCTGACGACGCCGAACCTGCCCAACTGGTTTCGCGAGCTCGAGCCGGCGGGCGTCCGGGTGCTGGATTCGCGCCGGGCGCTCGAGCAGGTGATGCCGCAGGTTCGCAAGGCCCGGCCGGATATTCTGATTCTGCTGGCGCATCAGGGGCTGGCGACGCGCGACGACGAGGCCAATCAGATCAATGCCATCTGCCGTCGTTTCGGGGAGTTTGACGTGGTGCTGGGGGGGCATCTGCATTGGGTGCTGCCGGGCACCAAGCTGGGGCGGACGGATTACGCGCAGGCCGGGTCGGGCGCGCGCGGGGTGCTGCGGGTGGATCTGACCTATGACACCTGCGCGCGGCGGGTGACGGACAAGGCGTTCACCTATCTGCCGGTGCAGGCGGACACGCCGGAGGACGCAGAGCTGGCGGCGGTGCTGGCCGATGACCTGGCGGAGGCAGACCGCTGGATGCAGACCGTGGTGGGGCACGCGGTCGAACCGATCCGTTGTTCGGTGGGCGGAAGCGGGTTGTGCGCCGTGCAGCAGCTGCTTTGCGCGGCGATCGCGGAGGGCACGGGCGCGGATGTGGTGCTGCACGGGATCCTCTCGACGGAATCCATCGAGGCGGGCGACATCCGCGTGGAGGACATCTGGCGGGTGGTGCCTTATGAAAATAAAATTGGTTGTGTTCGGCTGACCGTGGGCGAGATCCGCGACATCATGGAGGAGGCCACGGAGTATCTGGGAACGGCGCGTTATTTCGGGACGTGGGGGCTGCAGTATGAATTGCACCGCGACGCTCCGCCGGGTCAGCGGATTCGCCAAGTGCGCGGGGCGGACGGCCGGGTGATTCACCCCAAAACCCGCCTGAGTGTGGCGCTCAACAGCTATCATTTGGCGGGGGGGGGCGGGCGGTTCCCCACGCTGATGAACGCGATTGGCCGGCCCAACGCGCGGCTGCAATATGCCGAAGCCTCCACCCGGCAGATGGTGCTGGATTATATTGCCAAGCATCCCAAGCTGACGATTTTGCCGGGGACGAATGCGGTGGTGGTGCGGCAGGAGGAGGGGGTGCGCCGCCGCTGAAGCGGTGGTGTTGTGAGGGGTGGTTGGTTGATGGGTGGGGTGGGGGGTGATGGGGGAAGAGATGGCGGCAAAGGATTTTGAAAAACGAGGCGGCAAAACCAAGGCTCGCCCTTTCCGCGCTGGCGGGGCGGGAACAGCCACACGGACGAACACGGACGAGTACGGACCGACACGGACGCTGCGGAATCTTTATTTTGGAGTGATGGCGGGAGGGCACAACGGGCGACTGCCGGATTGGGTGGGGGGGGGCGGTTTACAGGCTTTGGTAGTCGGGGCCGGTGCCGTGGCGCGGGGTTTCCCAGTGGATGTTGTCGTAGGGGCACTTGAGGGTGCAGCAGCGGCACTGTACGCAGTTTTCGTCGCGGGTCAGGATGGGCGGGTTGGCGTTATCGGCGTGATAGACGGCGGCGGGGCAGAAACGCAGGCAGGGGGCGGCGTAGGCGGCGAAACACTTTTCGCAAAGGGCGGCATCGCGGATGCGGATATGTTCGGCGTCTTCGCGCACGCGCAGGTTGGCGAGGTAGAGGTCGCTATCGAGGCCGAGGTCGGTGGACGTACCGTCGGGGGTGGCGGGGACGGGTGCGCGGGCGCCGATGGGGCGGTAACTGGCGCGTTCGTCGCGCTGGGGGATGCGGCCCCAGGGGATGCGTCCGCCGCTGAGCCAGGCGAGGCCGGCGGCGGCGACACCGAAGGGCAGGCCGCCGCGGAAGGCCGCGCGATAGTTGGCGGTGCGTCGCAAGCCCTCGAGCGAGGGAATGGCATCGGCGGCGAGCGGGATGTCGTCGCGGATGGCGTCGGCGGCGGCACGACCGGATTCTATGGCGAGGTGCAGTCCCTTGAGTTCCATGGTGTCCACCAGTCCGGCGGCATCGCCAATGATCATGGCGCCGGGCGCTTGCAGTTGGCTGAGGGAATGCCAGCCGCCTTCGGGCACCAGCCGTGCGCCGTAGGCGATGGTTTTGCCGTCGCGGATTTGGGCCTGCACCAGGGGGTGGCGCTTCCAGGCGCGGAAGAGCTCGTGGAGGTTGAGGGCCGGGTTGCGATAGTCGAGGGCCAGCGCGAGGCCGAGGGCGACGCGGGTGTCATCAAACCGATAGATGAAACCACCGCCATAGGTGCCGAGATCGAGGGGATAGCCGAAGGTGTGGCGCACGGTGCCGGCTGTGCCGGGGCGGGGGGGCGTCTCGATGATTTCTTTGAAGCCGAGGGCATGGCTGGGCAGGTTGGGGCCGCGCAGGCCGGGATGGCGTTCGAGCAGTTCGCGGGTCAGGAGACCGGCGGGGCCTTCAGCCAGAACGGTGACGGGGGCGAGGATCTGATCGTCCTCGCAGCGCACCCCGGCTACGCGGTCGCCGTCCCAGATAAGGGCGTCGGCGGTTTGCGAAGTCATGATTTCGACACCGAGGTTTTCGGCGATTTGGCCGAGCGCCCGGCCAAGTTCGGTGGCGGAGACCAGCGGGAGGCCTTTCATGCGCATTTTGGGGGGCACGAAGGGCAGACGCAGAGATAGTTTGGGCGCCAGGGCGTGGAAGGATTCTCGGGCGACCATGGGGCCGAGCGGCAGCGCGGCGTATTCGTCGGGGGTCAGGATGTCTTGCAGCGCGTCGGTGCGCATGACCGCGCCGGAGAGGAGGTGTCCGCCCAGTTGGGCAGATTTTTCGAGGAGGAGGATTTGCCGGGGGGGCTGCGAGGTACGGGCCAGGTGGATGGCGCAGGCCAGCCCGGCCGGCCCGCCGCCGATAATGACGACATCGGTGCGCAAAGAAGAGGAGTCCTGATTCATGGATATGCCGACGCTATCAGATTTGAGTGTGGATTCAAGCTTTGGGCGGTGGGCGCGCGGGTTGGGGCGGGAGGCTGCTGACGGGGAGGGCGAGCAGCCAGACGGCGGCGATGCCGCCGAGGAGATAGCCATAGGCTTGGGTGAAAAGATGATGGGAAATGCTGCTGGCCTTGGCCATGGTTGCGGGGAAACCCAGCAGCATGAAGACGCCGGCCCAGGCGCCTTCGTAGGCGCCGAAGCCGGCCAGGCCGGAGACGGGCAGGCTGGCGGCCATTTCGGCGGCGCAGAGGCCCAGAAAGACTTTGGGAAAGGGCAGGCTTTGGAGGGTATAGCCCTGGGGATGGAGCATGGCGAGCAGGAGAATGTAGAGCGCCGAATATTTGAACAGGCGCACCCCGAGCGAGAGGCCGAAGAGCGGAGTGGCGATGCCTTGGGCGCGGGCGCGGCGGATTTGCCGGTGGGTGGCGGCCAGGAAACGCCTGCTCCATTGACGGAAACGGGCCAGGGGCGCGGGGAGCCAGCGGCAGGCGCCGAACGCCAGCCGCAGGGCGGTTGGCAGGAGTTGCAGTGCCAGAATCGCCAGGAGGAGCAAGACCATGCCCGCGCCAATCAGGAGGGCGGGGGAGAGGGCCGCGTCAAGGCCGGCCAACAGGAAGGCCACGACCAGGAGCGGCGCCAGAGCCATGAGGTCGAAGAGAAAAGCCAGGGCAAAGCTGGCCGTGGCCGCGCCGAGTTCGACGCCCAGCCGGGTGCGCAGGAGATAGATGTAAACGAGTTCGCCGCTGCGGGCGGGCAGGAGGTCCACGCAGAGGCTGCGCACTAGTACCGCCAGAAAGAGACGGAAAAAGTTCGGGGCTTGGCCGACCGAGGCCAGCACCAGGCGGTAGCGCAGGGTGCGCACCGTGTGCATGCCCAGCGACAGCACGAAAAAGAGGCCGAGCAGCGGCAAATGGATGGAGCGGATCAGGTCAAAGACATCGCGCCAGGTCACATGGGCCAGGAGCCAGGCAAAGACGCCGATTGCCAGCGTCAGGCTGGATATGATATAGAGAACAGGTCTGGTGCGGTTGCGGGAAACTACCATGACTGTCATGTTAGACGGCCGCGCGGAGAAATGCGATGAGATATTATCTGGGACAGCGCTTGGGTTTGGCCTGTTTGGCGTTCGGGCTGTTGGTGGGGTGCGGAGCCAAGCCGTCGCGAGAGGAAGCCGCGGAAGGCGGGTTGGCTTCGGGACGTCCGGAGGAGTTGCACGATGCCCGCATGGTGTATCAGCGGGCGGATGGCATCTGGCTCCTCGAGTTGGGCAAAGGGCAACCCCGGCGATTGGCTGGGGGCGGCAGTTGGCCGCGTTGGGCGCCGGACGGCAAAGGGTTGGCGTTTTTGCGGGACGACGAGGTGCTTCTTTTCGATCTGGCCGGGGGGCGGGAGCGGAAATTGGCCGTTGTGCCCGGGGCGCGAACCCTGGCCTATCATCCTGATGGCAGCCAGGTGTGGGTGGCGGGCGAACAGGGAGTCAGCAGTGTGGAGGTGAATTCCGGCCAGGTGACCAAGGTTCATCGTTCGACTGCGTTTTATGAGCTGCAGGTGGCGGCAGGGGGCGAATTTTTTGTAGGGACGGCCAAGTCACTGGGCTGGAGGGTGCGAAGCGTGGATGTGGCCACCGGCAAGGTGACGGAGCTGGGGCGGGGGTGTTCGGCCAGCCTGTCGCCGAGAGGGCATCTGGCCACCATCAATCTGGACGGCCACCGGCAGTTGGCATTGATTGACCTGAAGACCGGGCAGGAAAGACGACGGCTGGATGCGCCGCCGGGATTGAAGCTCGATAATCAGAAGTGGTCGAATCATGCGGATTGGATGGCTGTGGTGATCGAGGGGGAGCGTCAGGATGTGGGTGTGCAGCGGGTGGGCGATGGGCGGGTCTGGCGTTTGAGTGATGTGGGCGATGCCGACCGCCCTGATTTGTGGGTGGTGGGTGGTGGGCGGTGAGGATGGCTGGTGGTGGGAGTGGGTGGTGGTGGGGGGAGTGAGGCGGCAAAGGATTTAGAAAAACGAGGCGGCAAAACCAAGACCCGCCTTTTCCGCGCTGGCGCGTCGAGAACGACCCTCGCGTACATTCGTACTACGAGGGTCGCCCGAGACGCGCCATCATCGAAAAATTCGCGCCTTATTTTGCCGGGAGATCCCCTCGTTTTTCCAAATCCTTTGCCGCACGGCCACGGGACGCTGACGCGCCATGGGTGCAGGCGGGGCGATGCTGGTGGGGATGGAAGGGGAGGGAGGCGCTGACGGGCCAGGGCGGCGGCGAAGCATGGCGGGCGACTGCCGGATTGGGTAGGGGGGTGGTTATCGGGGTTGGGGAGGTTGGTTGCGGCCGGCGATGGTGGCTTTGCCGGCGTAGCCGAAAGCGCCTAGGGCGTGGGCTGGCGCGTGCCAGGTGCCGACGGCTTGTCCGGCAGCACGGGCGGCATATTTTGCGGCTTCGGATTTGGCTTCGCGGGCGGCGGCGTGGGCTTGCAGGGAGAGGTGGCGCACGGTTTTCATGTCGAGGGTGCGCTTGTCTTGGGCCCAGTCGCGAATGGCGTGGATGGCATCGCGGGGGCGGGGGTCGTTGGGGCGTTCGTTGGTGAAGTGTTTGAGTACGCGCTGGGCTTCGTTGGCGGCTTTGAGGCCGAATAGTTTGTGGTAGTAGGTGTCGCGCCAGGTGGAGCTGTTTTTGGGTTTGGGGGTTGGGATCATGGGGGGAGGGTGGGCTCGGGTGTGTTGTTTTGTAAAGTTTGTTGTTGTCGGTGGGTGGTAGGGGCGGGGGTGGGAAGTGGTGGGGGATGAGATGGCGGTTTCTTGGGGAGTTTGGCGGCGCGGAAACCAACCACGGTTTTTTCTGTTCTGCCGCTTGGAGAACGACCCTCGCGTACTAAAGTACTGCGAGGGATCGCCCGCCAAGCGGCATCTCCAGAAACTCCCGCGGTTATTTCCGCGGGAAAACCCCGCCAAACTCCCCAAGAAACCGCCTGCTACCACGTGCTGCGCACAGCGGACAAGGCGTTATGTTGTGCGGGATGTTATTGGTTCAGGCGGGGTGTGTTGTTGTTTGGGGGGCGCTGACGCGCCGTGGGTGATGGCGAGGCTCAACCGGCGACTGCCGGATTGGGTGGATGGGGTTAGGGGTCGAAGAGGGTGAGCTGGTGGGTATCGAGGAGTCTGAGTTTGGGTGGGCGGGGTTGGGCGAGTTTGGGCTGGCCAGCTTCGGAGAGTTCCTGGTCTTCGAGGTTGGCGAGGATTTCTTTGGCGCGGGCGATGACTTCGAGGGGCAGGCCGGCGAGGCGTCCGACCTGGATGCCGTAGGATTTGTCGGCAGCGCCGGGAACAATTTTGCGCAGGAAGACGATGCGATCGTCTTTTTCGCTGACGAGGACGTTGTAGTTTTTGACGCCGGGGAGGGTGAGGGCGATGTCGGTGAGTTCGTGGTAGTGGGTGGCGAAGAGGGTTTTGGCTTTGACGCCGGGCTGGTTGTGGAGGTATTCGGCGACGGACCAGGCAATGGAGATGCCGTCGAAGGTGGAGGTGCCGCGGCCGATTTCGTCGAGGACGATGAGTGAGCGGGGGGTGGCGTTGTTGAGGATGTTGGCGGTTTCCTGCATCTCGACCATGAAGGTGGAGCGGCCACGGGCGATGTCGTCGCCGGCGCCGACGCGGGTGAAGACGCGGTCCACCACGCTGATTTCGGCATCGGCGGCGGGGACAAAGGCGCCCATTTGGGCCATGATGACGATGAGGGCGACTTGGCGGATGTAGGTGGATTTGCCGGCCATGTTGGGGCCGGTGATGATGAGGAGCTGGTTGCCGGCGGTGTCGATGAGGGTGTCGTTGGGGACGAAGCGGTCGGAGTCGGGGAGGGCTTCGACGATGGGGTGGCGACCATCGCGGATGGCGATGGTGTGATCGGTGGTCATGCGGGGGCGGACATGGCGGCAGGCGCGGGCGCGCTCGGCGAAGGCGGCGAGCACGTCAAGTTCGGCCACCGCTCCCGCGGCGAGCTGGATGGCGGCGGTGCGCTGGACGATGCGCTCGCGCAGCTCTTGGAACAGCTCATATTCGAGGGCGATGGATTTGTCCTCGGCGCCGAGGATTTTGTTTTCGCAGTCTTTGAGTTCGGGAGTGATGAAGCGTTCGCCGTTGGCGATGGTCTGCTTGCGGATGTAATCGTCGGGAACCTGGGCAAGATTGGCTTTGGTGACTTCGATGAAGTAGCCGAACACTTTGTTGAAGCGGATTTTGAGGGACTTGATGCCGGTGCGTTCGATCTCGCGGGCTTGGAGCCCGGCGATCCATTGTTTGCCGTCCTGGGCGGCGGCGCGCAGTTCATCGAGGGGGGGGTGATAGCCCTTGCGGATGAGGCCGCCTTCTTTGAGAGTGAGGGGGGGGGAGTCAACAAGGGCGTCCTCGATCTGCTGAACGAGGTCGTCCTGCGGTTCGATGGTGCCGGCAAGTTCGCGCAGGCGGGGGGCCTCGAGGGGGGCGAGCGTTTCGAGAATGGCGGGGAGTCCGGCGAGGGATACACCCAGGGCGCGGGCATCGCGCGCGTTGCCGGTGCCGCTGGAGAGGCGCGCGAGGAGGCGTTCGAGGTCTTTGACGCCGCCGAGGGCGTCGCGCAGGGTGTCGAGGGTGTGGCGCTGGTCGTGGAGGATTTGCACGGCATCGTGGCGGGCGCGGATGGCGTCAATGTTCTGGAGGGGGCGGACAAGCCAGTCGCGCAGGAGGCGCGAGCCCATGGCGGTGCGGGTGGTGTCGAGAACTCGCAGGAGGGTGGTGGGGGCGTCGGCGCGGGTCGAGCCGCGGGTGGCGATCAGGTCGAGGTTGGCCAGGGTGGATTCGTCGAGCATCATGGCGTCGGCGGCGGCGCGAAAGCGCACGCGGCGGACGTGGGTGGCGTCGCGGCGGAGGTCGCGGGTGACATAATATAGCAAGGCGCCAGCGGCCGCGGCGGCGGCGGGGTGGCCCTCGCCGCCGAAGCCGTCGAGGGTGGTCACGCCGAAGTGGCGGCAGAGGCCGTCAACAGAGGTGGCCGGGTCGAAAATCCAGTCGTCGCGCTGGGTGATGGTGTGGGAGCCAGCGGCCCGCAGGGCGGCAAGGAAGTTGGAATCGGCGGCGAGGGATTCGGGCACGATGACTTCGGGGGGGGCGTAGCGGGTGAGGTCGTCAAAGAGGGCCTCGAGGTCTTTGGATTCTTCCATCCAGAAGTCGCCGGTGGAGAGATCGAGCATGGCTAGGCCGTAGAGCTCGCCCTGGCGGTGGAGGCCGGCGAGATAGTTGGGGCGGGCGGCGTCCAGAACGGAGTCGGTTAGGACCGTGCCGGGGGTGACGATGCCGGTGACTTCGCGTCTGACGATGCCCTTGGCCTGGGAGGGGTCTTCCATCTGGTCACAAAGAGCGACTTTTTTACCGGCGCGGAGGAGTTTGGCCAGATAGCTGTCCACGGCGTGATAGGGGATGCCGCACATGGGGATGGTTTGACGCTTGGTGAGGGCGATCCCGAGGATGTCGGCGGCGACGATGGCGTCTTCGAAGAACATTTCATAGAAGTCGCCCAAGCGGAAAAAGAGGATGGTCTCGGCATCAATTTGGGCTTTGATGCGGCGATATTGGGCCATCATGGGGGTTGTTTTGGGCTGGCTCATGCGTGGGGAACAGCAAAGCAAACCCGGCGGGCGCATTCAATCCGGTTTTCCGGCGGCGGGGCGTTGTGATAGGTTGGCGGGAATGAATGCGGAGCGATTTGATTGGATCCTGCGGGGCGGGCAGGTGGTGGACGGGCTGGGCGGCGAGCCGGCCCGGCTGGATGTGGGCATTCGCGGCGGGCGGGTCGCCGCGCTGGGGGATTTGGCGGGGATCGAGGCTGCGGAGGAATACGACGCGACGGGTCAGTGGGTGTGTCCCGGGTTTATTGACGCGCATACGCATTCGGATGCTTATTTGCTGATCGAGCCGGGCTCGCCGTCGAAGATTCATCAGGGGGTGACGACCGAGATCACGGGCAATTGCGGGGCCAGCGCGGCGCCGCGCTGGCCGGGCTATGTGATGCCGTCGGACTGGCTCGAACAGAAGTATCCGGGAGACTGGACGACGGTGACAGAATATCTGGCGCTGTTGGCGGAGCAGCGCCCGGCGGTGAACTCGGCCATGTTGATCGGGCACCGGACCATCCGCGCGGCAGTGATGGGCGTGGAGCCGCGCGCGGCCCGGCCGGATGAAATCGAGCAGATGTGCGCGCGGTTGGACGAGGCGTTGACGCAGGGGGGCATCGGTTTGAGCACGGGGCTGATCTATGCGCCGGCCATGCACGCGAAAGCGGAGGAGATTCAGGCGTTGGCGCGGGTGGTGGCGCGTCATGGGGGGATTTATGCCACGCACATGCGCAGCGAGGGGCGGCACTTGCTCGAGGCGCTGGATGAGGCCATCGAAGTGGCCCGGGTCACGGGAGTGCGGCTGCAAGTATCGCATCTGAAGGCGGCGGGGCGGGCGAATTGGCCGAAGCTCGAGGCGGCGCTGGAGAAGATTCGTGTGGCGCGCGCGGCGGGGCTCGAGGTGGCGGCGGACCGGTATCCTTATACGGCATCGTGCACGGAGCTGGACATCATGCTGCCGGAGTGGGCGGCGCAGGGGGGACGGGCTGCGGTGTTGCGGCGACTGCGGGATCCCGCGCAACGGGCAAAGATCCGCGCGGATATCGCGGCGTCGCGCGACGAGTCGTATTGGGAGAGTGTCTGGGTGGGGAGCACGCGGCATCCGGACAACGCGGCTTTCACGGGGCGGCCTCTGCAGGAGGCGGCGGATGCCTGGAAGATGCATCCGCTCGACGCGGCGCTGCGGCTGATTGACACGGACGAACTGTTCACGGGCGGCATCTTTTTTGGCGACAACGAGGAAAACATGTGGCGGGTGTATGCCGAGCCCTGGGTGATGGTGGGATCGGACGCGTCGCTGCGCGCGCCGACGGGGCCGTTGTCCGCGGACCATCCGCATCCGCGGGCCTACGGCACATTTCCGCGGTTTTTGCGGGGCGCGCTCGAGCGCGGACTGATGACGCCGGGCGAGGCGATCCGGCGGATGACCGGACTGCCCGCGGAGCAGTTTCGGTTGCGGGATCGTGGCGTGCTGAAGGAGGGGGCGTGGGCGGATGTGGTGGCGCTGAATCCGGACACGTTGCGGGATTGGGCGACCTATGAGCGGCCGCATCAGTTTGCCGAGGGCATAACGGCGGTATGGGTGAATGGCGCGCTGACCCTGCGCGGCGGAGCTGAAACCGGCGAAAGGGCCGGGCGTTATCTGGCGCTTGGCAGCGAATGAGAAGTCGGCGCAAGGCGATGTCCGGCGGACGATTTTGTGACAGACCCATTCGATTGACGAGATGATGAGCATTTTTGAAGACCAGGCAGAGCTGGCGGTTCCCGGGCCGCGGCGGGCGGACGCAACGTTTTTGCGTCGCGCGCTGTCGGCGGGGGGGCTGGGGCAAGTGCAGGAGGTCGAGGGGGGGGGGCGGGCCTGGCTGGCGCTGGCTTGCAGCCGGTTGACCAAGGGTCCGCTGGTGGTGGTGCTGGAGAGCACCCTGGCGCTGGAGGAGGTCAGTCAGGATTTGACGGCACTGGGGGCGGGGGAGGAGATGGCGCGGTTGCCAGCGGTCCAAACGGAGGGGGTGGGCACGGCCCTGAGTTTGCCATCGGCGGATGTGCTGGGCGAGCGGACGCGCACGCTGCAACGCTGTCTGGAGAAGAAGGGGCCGGGCATTGTGGTGACGTGCGTGCAGGCGCTGATGGAGCAGGTGATGCGGCCTACCCGTATGCGGCAACTGGGCGAACGGGTGATCAAGGGGCAGGAGTATGATCTGGCCGTGCTGGCGGAGAGCTTGGCGCTGGCGGGCTATGCCTTTGAGGCCGAGGTGCTCGCGAAAGGCCAGGCGGCAAGACGCGGCGGGCTGCTGGATGTCTGGCCGCTGACCGAGGATTGGCCGGTGCGGCTCGAGTTTTTCGGGAACCAGTTGGAGAGTCTGCGCCGGTTTGATCCCAACGAACAGCGCTCGCGCGAAGAGATCGAGAGGCTGCTGATCGCGCCGGTGTCGGAGGGGGATGATGAAACGGAATGGGGCGAACCGGCGGACTATTTTCCGGAGAACACATCGTTTTTGTGGGTGGGACTGGCCGCGTTGCTGCATCATTACGCGATGAGCCGGGAGCTGGCCGGGGAGGGCGGGGCGGACCGGGCGGAGCGTGATTTTTTGAGTTGGCGGCTGGAATTGCGCCAGCGGTTTGCGCGGGGCGGCCAGGTGGAGGCGGGCGGTCCGGAGGCGGGGCGCGATTTGGGGTTGCGGCTGAGCGAGGGCCTGGGAGAGCTGTCGGCCCAGGCGTTGCCGGCGGACGCGCTCGAGGCGGAGCGGGCGAAGTGGTTCCGCGCGCTCGAGGAGCGGGCGGCGGCTGGCTGGCGGGTGGATTTGTTTTTCGCGACGGAGGCCGGGGCGCGGCGGTTCCGTGAAGCGCATGGGCCGCCGCAGGGATTCTATCTGCACGCGGGAACCCTGAGCGGCGGGTTTGAGCTGGAGAGCGCCAAATGGATGGCGCTGGGCGAGGCGGACATCTATGGCACGCGCAAGGCGGTGGTGGCGAAGCGCCGCGGGAGGCGCACGGCGGCGGCGCGGGATGTGACCGGCGAGCGGCTGGCGAACTGGACCGACCTGACCCCCGGCGAGCTGGTGGTGCATGTCAATTACGGCATCGGCAAATATCTGGGACTGTATGAAATCCTGTTTGACGGGCAGGTGCAGGAGTCGCTGGCGGTGGAATATGCCGAGGGAGCCAAGCTCTATGTGCCGACCAGTCAGATCCACCTGTTGAGCCGCTATGTGGGGGTGGGGCGGGCGCGACCACCGCTGCACAAGCTGGGCAGCAAGCGGTGGCTGCGCGAAAAGAAGGCGGCGGAGAAAGCCGCGACGGACTTGGCGGCGCAAATGCTCGAGACCCAGGCGCAGCGCGCGGCGATGAATGGGCACGCCTTCGCGCCGGACAGCGCCTGGCAGCACGATTTCGAGCAGTCGTTTCCGTTCGAGGAGACCGATGACCAGTTGCAGGCCGTGGCCGAAGTGAAGCAGGACATGGAGTCCAGGCGGCCGATGGACCGGCTGATTTGCGGCGACGTGGGCTACGGCAAAACCGAGGTGGCCATGCGCGCGGCGTTCAAGGCGGTGGCGGACGACAAGCAGGTGGCGGTGCTGGTGCCGACCACGGTGCTGGCGCAGCAGCACTATGAGACGTTTTTGGAGCGGATGGGGCGTTTCCCGATTGTGATCGAGATGCTGAGCCGGTTCCGGACCAAAGCCGCGCAGAAGGAGGTGCTCGAACGGCTGGCGAGCAAGCGGGTGGATGTGGTGATCGGAACGCATCGGATGTTGAGCCGGGATGTGCGTTTCGCCGATTTGGGCTTGGTGATCATTGACGAGGAGCAACGCTTTGGTGTGGCGGCCAAGGAGCACCTGAAGCAGTTGCGCCTAATGGTGGACGTATTGACGCTGTCGGCCACGCCGATTCCGCGGACGCTGTATCTGAGCCTGACGGGCGCGCGGGACATGAGCGTGATCCAAACGGCGCCGCGCGAGCGCCTGCCGATCGAAACGTATGTGGTGCAGGATTCCGACGAGCTGGTGCGCGAGGTCATATTGCGGGAGGTCAACCGGGGGGGGCAGGTGTTCATGCTGCACAACCGGGTGCAGACCATTGACTACATGCGCGCACGGCTGGAGCGGCTGCTGCCGGGGGTGAGCATCGGGGTGGGGCATGGGCAGATGACCGAACGGGCGCTGGCGAAGGTGATGCGCCGCTTCGTGCGCGGGGAGTATGACGTGCTGTTGTGCACGACCATCATTGCCAGCGGCGTGGACATCCCCAATGTGAACACGATTCTGATTGACCGGGCGGACCGTTTCGGGATGGCGGACCTCTATCAGTTGCGCGGACGGGTCGGGCGCAGCAAGCATCAGGCCTATGCCTATCTGCTGCTGCCGCGGCACGGGCATCTTTTTACGGTGGCGCGGCAGCGCATTCAGGCGATCAAGCGGCACACGAGCCTGGGGGCGGGGTTCCGGCTGGCGTTGCGCGACCTGGAAATCCGCGGGGCGGGCAACGTGCTGGGCGAGGCGCAGAGCGGACACATTGCCGCGGTGGGCTTTGATCTCTACTGTCAGTTGCTCAACCAGACCATCGCACGGCTCAAGGGCGATCCGCAGCGGCCGGTGATTGATGTGCGGCTGCAGTTGGATTTCATCGAGCTGACGCCGGCTCCGGCGCAAGCGGCGAAGGCGGCGGTGATTCCGCGGGAGTACATCGAGGACGAGAGCCTGCGGATTCAGTTGTACCGCAAGGTGGCGGGGGTGTCGTATGAGCGCGAGGTGGAAGCGTTGGCGCGCGAGTTCCGGGATCGCTTCGGGCCGCTGCCCGCGCCGTTGCGGCGGCTTTTGGCGCTGTCGCGCCTGCGGATCCTGGCGGCATCGCTGGGGTTGCAGAGCCTGGCCACCGATGGCGACCGGCTGCTCCTGGGGTTGGGGGGGCATCAATTCTTGACGGCGGACGGGCGGCATCCGCGCCTGCTCAAGCAGGATGTGGATGAGCGGCTGGCGGAAATCGAAAAGCGTTTGCGTCAGATGCTGGCGGCACGGAAAGGGGAATCCAATGGTTAGTCCGTGGCTGACAGCTTGGGCGGGGTGGATGTTTCGCGGGCCGATCGGCGGGTTGGTGGGCTATGGCCTGGGTGTGCTCTACAACGCGCTGAAAGCGAGCCAAAAGACCCCTCAACCCGAACCACGGCAACGGAAGAAATTCGATTATGTGACCAGCCTGGTCGTGCTGATTGCCGCCATGATGAAAGCGGACGGGCGGGTCACCAGAAGCGAGCTGGCGGTGGTCAAGGAATTCTTCCGCGAGCATTTGACGCCGTGGGTGGATCAGGTCGCGCTCAAGATGCTCAAAGAGTTGCTGACCAAGGATATTCCGGTGGGGCCGGTTTGCCGGCAAATCGCGAACGAAGTGAATTATTCGCAGCGGCTGCTGCTGCTGCACATGCTCTACAAGATTGCCCACGCCGACGGGGTGTTTCATCCGGCCGAGAAGCGGCTGCTGGAGCGCATGGCAAAAGACATGGGCATCAAGCCGGAAGATGCCCGGTCAATCGCGGCCATGTTCGCGCCGATCTCGGACGCCAACGCGGACTACACGATTCTGGAGATTGCGCCCGATGCCAGCGACGAGGAGGTGCGCAAGGCCTACCGGCGGATGTCCATGAAGCACCATCCGGACAAGGTGGCGCATTTGGGGCCCGAGCTGCAGAAGTCGGCCACGGAGAAGTTCCAGCAGATCAACGCGGCCTATGAGCGGATCAAGCGGGTCCGTCGGGCCAGTTGATCGTTCAGGATGTGGGGGCGTCTTTCCAGAGCTGTTCGAGGGCGTAGAATTCGCGCAGCTCGGCGGTGAAGAGGTGGACGACCACATCGAGGTAGTCGAGGACAATCCACTGGCTTAGAGGTGAGCCGGCCCGGCGGTAGCAGGCGACGGGGGGCGTGAGCTTGCGCAGTTGGGTCATCACTTCGTCGGCCAGAGAGCCGAGGTGCGGCGGATTGCGGCCGGTGCAGAGGATCATGTAGTCGGTGACATTGCTCACTTTGCCCACGTTGAGAGTGACGATGTTGTCGCCTTGTTTGTCCTCGAGGATGGCGCGGATGGCCTGAACCAGCTTGAGTTGAGTTGTGGTCTTTTTGCGCGGGGGTTTGGCAGCGGCCGGGGCGACGCCTGAGTTTTTGGCCCGGGTCGTTCGGGTTGGGCGCTTGCGGTCGGGGGGGGTGGGGGCGTTGGGTCGGGAGTCGGGTTGGCTTGGTTTCATTGGTAAAGGTTATGCTGCTGTATATACTCCATAACGGCGGTGGGGACAAGAGAAACAGGCTGTCCCTCGGCAATTTGCCGGCGTATCTGGCTCGAAGAAATGTCCAGGGGGCGGCCTTCACGGACATCGGCGCAGAGCTTTTCTGGCCAGGGGGGGGGGAGCCGGATGGTGGCGGGATCGGGCGAGTAGCCTGGACGGGCGAGGGTGACCACGCGCACCAGCTCGAGGAATTCGAGGGGGTCGTGCCAGGTATGCAGCTCGGGGAGGGTGTCAGCGCCGATGATGAAGACGAAATCGGCCTCGGGATGGAGGGCGCGGAGCTGACGGATGGTGTCCACGGTGTAGGACAAGCCCGGACGGTGAAACTCTATGTCGAGGGCTTGGAAGCGGGGTTCGTCCTGGATGGCCAGTTGCAGCATGGCGAGGCGGTGGGCGTTGCTGGCCAGATTGGCGGAGGCCTTGTGGGGAGGGACGGCGCAGGGGATGAGCCAGACCGCGCCGAGATCGAAAAGCCTCAGAGCTTCACGGGCGATGGAGAGGTGGCCTTCATGCACGGGGTTGAAGGTGCCCCCGAGCAGTCCGATGGGGCGGGTGGCGGCGGGCGAGGTGAACGAAGGCTCCATTAGAAGAGGACCGGTTCATCCACCGGCTCGGGCGCCAGGGGCACGATTTGTCCGACCACGACGACGGGCATGTCGTTTTGCTCGACCCAATATTGGCGTCCGCGGATCGAGATTTTCTTGCCGATGTAGCGGCGCAATTCGGTGGAGTCGCCATGGATATGGCAGACCATTTCGAGGATGCGGCCTTCGCGGTTTAGCAGGCGGTAGCGCGAGGGGGAGGCGGCCAGGAAGGGGGCGGCGCGCAGTTCGCCTTCGACCTGGACGGCAACGCCCTGGTTGGGGGCGTCAATCAGATCGAGGTCTTCGACGAGCGCGGGATCCACGCTGACTTCAACATGGGGCGAGCGGTGGGCGCTGACGGTGTTTTGCGGGGTGGGCACGGCGGCGACCGGCTCGCGGGCCGGTTGGACGGGGCGGGTTTCGGTCGGCCGCGGGGCCGGCCGGCCGGCGGGCTGGGGCACGGCGGTGGCGGGACGCAAGGTGGGCGCGGCTCTGGGAACGGTTGCCGGGGCGGGAGAAGGCGCCGTGGTGCGCGCGGGAGTGATGGGCCGCACGGGCCGTGCTGCCGGAGCGGGTGCGGGAGAGGGAGCGGGAGCGGGGACGGGCTTGGGCTTGGGCGGGCTGGTGGCCGCGACTTGTGCCGGCTTGGGTTTCGGTTTGGCCGGGGGAGGAGGCTCGGGTGCAACGGTTGGCGCAGGTTCGGGTTCGGGCGGCGGAGGGGGAGCAACGGCTACAGGTTCGGGCACAGCGGCGACATCGCGGATGGCTGTTTCGGTGCGGGCTTTGACCGGGGCCAGGTCGGCGGTGCGAACCCAGAGGGTGACGGTTGAGGGCGGGGCGATGCGGGCCCAGTCGCCCTGTTCGCCGCGGGGCATGACGGGCGCGCCGCGCTGGAGCTGGCCGACCGTGTCATGTTGAATTCCGGGACCCGAAAGCACCTGGATGGAGCGGGCGATGACGCGGTTGTTTTCGATAAAATCCTTGTTGAGCCACAGATCAATGTGGTCGGGCGGCTGGATGGCGGTCCATTCGTTTTCGGTGCGGGTGACGAACAGGATTTCGCCGTGAGCGGCGCGTCCGAGCTGCTGGGCGGAGATCGAGGGTTGGCTATAAACGAGGGCCGAGGCCGCGGTGACCTGCATACGCGATTCGCCATGGGCCACGGCGAGAACGCTGCAGAATGCCAAACATGTCAGGGTAAGGGTCTTCCATTTCATGCGCGGGAGTTTAGCGGGCGCGGCCCGCTGTTTCAATCGGAAACGGCATCAGAAAAGGTATGGTGCCTAATACAGATGACGGAGGGCGGGCCAGTCGGGCCAGGGGGGGGCGGGGTTGGCGGTGCCCCAGAGCTGGGCGTAGAAATCGGGCCGGCTGCCGGGGAAGTTCCAGAGGGCGGGGCCGAGCAGATTTTCGAGGGCGCGCAGGAGGGCGATGGCGGTGGCTGCGGGGCGGTAGGCGGTGGGATCCGTGACTTCGATTTTCAGTCCGGACAGTTGCCGGCCTTGACGGTCGGGATAGTCGTCGGGTTCGATGCGAACGCCGGGCAGGTTCGGGAGGGTCAGGCGGGTGAGATCGGCGTGGGTGGAGCCGAGGCGTTGGAAGGCGAGGGGTGTGCCGCGCGCGTGATCGAGGGTAGGGAGGGCTTCGCAGAATACGGTGGCGGGGAAGCAGAGGGCGTTGTCGAGGAAGACAATGGCCGGCGAGGGGGCGCGCCAGACGGGGAAGACGTCGGCGAGGGCTTGTCCGCGGATCAGGTTTTGGCAGGGGGCGACGCGCAGGTCGAGGGTGTCGAGCGCGAGGGTTTCGCGGAGATGGAGCGCGAGTTCGCCAGCGGTCAGGCCATGGCAGAAGGGGGTGGGGACGAGGCCGACAAAGGAGGCGTGGGCGGGGTCGAGCATGGGGCCGTCGGGCGGGGTCATCATGAGGGGATCGGGGCGGTCGGCCACGATCAGGGTTTTGTCGTTGGCGGCGCAGGCTTCCATTATCAGGCGGAGGGTCGAGCCGTAGGTATAGGCGCGGCAGGCGATGGTTTGGAGGTCGAAGATGAGGGTGTCCACGTGTTCGAGCATGGCGGGGGTGGGGGCGCGGGTGGCGCCATAGAGGGAGAAGATGGGGAGGTTCCAGTCGGCGTGGGTGGTGTCGGTCAGGTTTTCGCCGGCGTCGCCGCGACCGAAGAAACCGTGCTCAGGACCGAAGAGCGCCACGAGGTTTACGCCGAGATCGCGCAGATGTTCCGCGGCATGGCGGCCGTCGGGGGTTTGACTGGCGGGATGGGCCACCAGACCGACGCGGCGGCCCTCGATCCATGCGGGGGGAATGGAGACGATGCCGGGCTGGACGGAGGCGGGGGCTGACATGTGGCGGATCGTAGCACGCCGCCGCTCTGCCGCCAATTGGATTGGACAAGACCGTCCAAACCGGGCAAGGTCAGACGGGCTCGCACCGTGTGGACGGTGGCGAGCGGCAGGGAAGAGGATTGGAGACGCATCAAGATGACAGCAACATTGGCAGAGAATCTGGCACGGGCCGCCGAGGCCATTGGCAACGCACGCTACGGGGTGGGTTTTACCGGGGCTGGCATCTCGGTGGAGAGCGGCATTCCGCCGTTCCGGGGCGAGGGCGGGGTGTGGAACCGCTATGATCCGTCTATTCTGGATTTGGACACATTTATGCGGTCGCCGGAGCGTTCCTGGCCGGCGATCAAGGAGATGTTTACCGCATTTTTGGGGACGGGCGACCGCACGCCGGTCGAGCCCAACGCGGCGCACCGGGTGCTGGCCAAGTGGGAGGCGGAGGGGCGGATCAAGACGGTGATTACCCAGAATATTGATGGGCTGCACGAGGCCGCGGGCAGCCGCAACTTGGTGGAGTTTCATGGGCATTGTCGCAGCTTGGTATGTTTGTCGTGCGGTCGGCGCCTGCCGCTGAATGCCGAAACGACAGCGGCCGATGTGCCGAAGTGCCCCTGCGGGGGGCTGCTCAAGCCGGACTTTGTGTTTTTTGGCGAGGGGATTCCACCGGAGGCGTTGGCGGACTCGGATGAGGCGGCGCGGCGGACGGATTGCATGGTGCTGGTTGGCACGTCGGGGGTGGTTTATCCGGCGGCGTCGCTGCCGTTTCTGGCGAAGCGGAATGGGGCGTTTGTGGTGGAGATTAATCCGGAGCCGACCAGCTACACGGATGCGGTGGTGGATGTGTTTTTGCCGCTGAAAGCCGGCGAGGCCATGGAGCGGTTGGATGAGCTGGTTTCTGCATGAGCCAGCCGGCGGGCGCGTGGTTTTCCACGCCATGGAAACTTATTTTCGAAATTTTCCACGCCATGGAAAATAGTTTTCCATAGCGTGGAAAACGGAGCGCTTTTTGGGGCTTGAAAATCAGGTCGCCGAAGCCTGAGCGGGGGGGGATGCTATTTGGGCAAGTTTTGAGAAAAACAGCCGAAAAATGGGCTGAAAATGAGCAAAAACAGGCGAAAATCGGTGTTTTCCGCGATTTTTGAGGCTTGTTTTGAGGGTTGGCGACGTGTGGATTTTCCACGCCATGGAAACTTTTTTGGGGATTTTTCCACGCTATGGAAAATAGTTTTCCATAGCGTGGAAAACGGCGCCGTCGGGTGACGGCGCCGGGGGGGGGGGAGGCTTCTCTAGGCCTTGACGCTGCGGATGGCGTTGAGGACGCGCTCGGGGGTGAAGGGGAACTCGTAGAGGCGGGCGCCGGTGGCATTGTAGATGGCGTTGGCGATGGCCGGCGCGGGGCCGTTGATGCAGATCTCCGAGACGGACTTGGCGCCGAAGGGGCCGGTGTCCTCGTAGGAGGGCACGAGGATGGTCTTGAGGGGCGGTTTGTCGCGCATCGAGAAGATGTGGTAGTCGGCGAAGGAGGCGTTGAGCATTTTGCCGTTTTGGTTGAAGAGGTATTCCTCGGTGAGGGCATAGGAGATGCCGTTGAGGGTGCCGCCTTCGGTCTGGCCTTCGCAGAGGGCCGGATTGATCGGGGTGCCGCAATCAATGGTGGAGACATAGTTGAGCACTTTGACGAGGCCGGTCCAGGTGTCGACTTCCACTTCGGTGAAGTGGGCGGCGAAGGGCGGGGGCGATTTGACGGTGAAGTGCGAGCCGGTGCCGATGATCTGGTATTGATTTTTGAGATACAGGGCATAGCAGGCGACATCGCCGTAGGACACCTTTTTGGAGCCGTCGGCATTGAGGATGTGGCCGTCGGCGCAGTGCAGGTCTTCGATGGCCAGGTCGAGCATTTCGGCGGCTGTTTTGAGGATCTGGCTCTTGGCGTCAGCGGCGGCTTTGCGGGCGGCCTCGCCGGAGAGATAGGTGGTGGAGGAGGCGTAGGCGCCGACGTCGTAGGGCGTCATGTCCGTGTCGGAGGAATAGACGATCATCTTGTCGGTGGCGGTGCAGAGTTCTTCGGCGGCGATCTGGGCGAGGATGGTGTCGGACCCGGTGCCGAGGTCGGTCGCGCCGACGAGGAGGTTGAAGGAGCCGTCCTCGTTGATCTTGATGGTGGCGCCGCCCATGTCTATGTGCGGGATGGAGGAGCCTTGCATGAGGCAGGCCACGCCGATGCCGCGGCGGTAGCGCCCGGTCTTTTCGCGCCAGTCGGTGCGCTGTGCCCAGCCGATGGCCTCGGCGCCCTGGTCGATGCACTCGGTGAGGGCGCAGGAGCCGATGGTCATGGGCACGCCCTCTTTGCCTTCGCCGAGGGCGGCAAAGATGGGGGAGCCCTCGCCGACACGGATATGGTTCATGCGGCGGAATTCGCAGGGGTCCATGCCGATGGCCTCGGCCATCTTGTCGATGGTGGATTCGAAGGCGAAGAAGGCCTGGGTGGCGCCGAAACCGCGGTAGGCGCCGCCGCAGGGCAGGTTGGTGTAGAGGACCTTGGCGTCGAAGTGGATGTTTTCGCAGCGGTAGAGGGGGAGCACCTTGGAACCGCAACAGGAGACCACGGTGAGGCCGTGGCCGCCGTAGGCGCCGGTGTTGTTCCAGCAGTCCATGCCGATGGCCGTGATGGTGCCGTCCTTTTTGACGCCCATGCGCAGGCGGAAGCGGATGGGGTGGCGGGTGCGGCCGTAGCGGAAGTTTTCTTCGCGGGTGAGTTGCCAGAAGGCGGGGCGGCCAGTGCGCAGGGCGACCAGCGCCACGATGTCCTCGAGGAGCACTTCCTGCTTCGAGCCGAAGCCGCCGCCGATGCGCGGCTTGATCACGCGGATTTTCTGGACGGGGATGCCCAACGCCTGAGCCACGATGCGCCGGCAGTGGAAGGGCACCTGGGTCGAGGTGGTGATGACGAGGCGTCCGGCGGAGTCCACTTCGGCCAGCGAGGTATAGGGCTCGATGGGGCAATGCTGGGCGTAGGGGGTCTCATAGATGTCGTCGAAGGTGAAGTCGGCTTCCTTCATGCCCTTTTCGAAGTCGCCGGTCTGGCAGCCGACCTTGGCCACGAGGTTGTTCTCGGGCTCGTAGGGGATCGGGATGGGCACGTAAGCGTCGGGTTCGTCGTGGATGACGGGCGCGCCTTCGGCCATGGCTTCATCAATGGTGAAGACCGGGCGGAGGATTTCATATTTCACCCGGATTTTGGCGAGGGCGGCCATGGCCTGCTCCTCGGTTTCGGCGGCGACGGCCGCCACGCGGTCGCCGACATGGCGGACCTTGGTGTCGAAGATGAAGGTGTCGTAGGGGGAGGGTTCGGGATAGCCCTGGCCGGCGCTGGTGTGGGGGATGCGCGGGACGTTGCCGTGCCAGAGGACCAGCTTGACGCCGGGCATCTTTTCGGCGCGGGAGACATCCATGGAGATGATGCGCGCGTGGGGGTGGGGGCTGCCGAGCATCTTGACGATCAGCGCGTTGGGCGGCGCGAAGTCGCCGACATATGAATCTTTGCCGAGGGCGAGCTGTTTGGCATCCACTTTGGTGACGGAGTGGCTAACCTGCTTGAAGTTGGCGGTTCTGGCGGGGGACATGGCGGACTCCTTGTTCGATCGGGGCGTAATGGCTTATTTGGTTGATTTGGCTTCCTGGCGGTCCAGGACGCGTCGCAGGGCGGCCCAGATTTTCTCATAGCCGGTGCAGCGGCAGAGGTTGCCGTCCATGTATTCGCGGACGGTTTCGTCGTCGAATTCCGTTTCGTTTTCCATCAGGGCGGTGGCGGACATGATCATGCCGGGGATGCAATAGCCGCATTGGACGGCGCCGCCGTCAATGAGCTCCTGCTGGAACTCCGAGGGCTTGTCGTGGGTGCCCACGCTTTCGATGGTGCGGATTTCGCGGCCTTCGGCCTGCATGGCATAGAGCAGGCATGAATAGATGGCGTGGCCATCCATCAGCACCGTGCAGGAGCCGCAGTTGCCCTGGCCGCAACCGAACTTGGCGCCCTTGTAGCCCTCCCGGCGCAGCAGCGTCAGGAGCTTTTCGTCGGGTTCGGTGATGAACGTTTTGTTTTCGCCGTTGATGGTGAACGTGACGGTTTTGGGATTGATTTTCATTATTCGGTCCTCTCCTGGGCAAAACTGGTGGCGCGCTCGAGGGCATCCTGAATGGAAACCTCGGCGAGATGACGGGAATATTCGGTGCTCATGCCTTCGCGTCCGCGCCAGGGGAGGGCCTTGCCGGCGTTCCTGGCGGCCTCCTCGAAGACGGCGGTGACGGCCTCCTTGCCGATCAGCGCTTCCTCGACGCTCGGCAGTCGCCGGGGGAAGGGGATGGCGCTGCCGGCGGCCACGCGGGCGGCCTTGATGTTGCTGCCTTCGAGCTCGAGCACGCAGGCGATGGTGACCATGCTGAAAGCGGCGGTGGTGCGGACCACCTTGACCGACCCAAAGCCGTGGTGCGCCTTGAGGGCGGGCACCTTGACGGCGGTCAGAATGTTGCCGTCCAGAAAGCGCTTGGCCGGCTGGCTGGCAAAATACTCGTCGGCATCATACTCGGTTTCTTGGCCGGAATAGACCACCATGCGACCGTTCATGGCCAGCAGCACCACGGGCAGATCGGCCCAGGGGAACACCCGGCAGATGTTGCCGCCGATGGTCGAGATGTTGCGGATTTGGTGAGTTGAAATCCGCCGGCAAATTTCGTGCATGGCCCAGCGCGGCGCGCGGTAGCGCTGGATGACCGCCAGGGGCGTGGTGGCGCCGATGCGGTAGAAGTCGCCCTCGGGCCGGATGTAGGACAGCCCCAGGCGGGTGATGTCCACCGCCGTCACCGGGGTATGGTCCTGCATGAAGTGGAGGGCGGTGCCGCCGGCAAGGATCATGCCCTTGCGGCCAAGTTCACGGAGGTTGTCGCGGGCGGCCGGCAGGCTGGCCGGGCGCAGGAATTCACGCAGTTTCATAGAAGGCTCCTTGCATGGGGCTAAACATGAAGGCGCAGTATAGGCGAGCCGCCCGCCGCGCGAAAGCAAAAAAACAAGCGACCGCGCCCTTGGGGTGTAGGACAGATTTTTGCGCGAAACGCAAAATAGGCTTGCAGTCCGCGCAACTATAGCCTAGATTACTAGGCCATGAAGACACGATCCCATCCAAACCGTCGAGGCCAGGAGATTCTGGCGCAAATGGGGCAAATCCCCGTGATGATTCAAGGCAAGGTTTCTGAGCGTCGCCAAGGCGGCCGGGTGACCGGCCTCAAGTTGCAACGCTGGCGCAACGGGCGCAATGAAACACGGCATATTCCCGCTGACATGGTCAAAACCGTTCGCCAAGGGACTCAGGGCTATGCTCAGTTCATGGAGTTGGTTGAGCAATACGTGGCGCAGCGGGAGGCGGAGGTCTGGCGCCCCGGTGCAAACGTAAAAAAAAAGCACACACGCTCATAGATGAGTGGGCGCAGGAGTTCCACCAGTTTGTAGATGCGGCAGCCGACACGCTGCAGGCGAAGGAGCTGGGGGATATTACCTGGTTGGAGCACGGGCTGCGCGA
>LSQX01291076.1_pt1 | contig 34507 bp, 30 predicted proteins | sample 654561 | NCBI WGS metagenome assembly LSQX01 (sample SAMN04489861, study PRJNA283612) | anaerobic digester metagenome | isolation source: 4 biogas reactors fed with cattle manure at either 37C or 55C with and... | place: Denmark: Kongens Lyngby | collected 2014 | reverse complement strand
ATTGCTGAAAACAGGGCCGACCTGTCAACTCTTTCACTCAAATTTGGTGATAATGTATTTATAAGAACCCAACAATTAAGAAATACTTCTGAGAATAATTCAAATGGTTCCGTATATTAATCCTGTAATGGTAGCCATAATCACAACCAGAATAACATAAACAGCTGTCTTCTGTGTACCTATCACACTGCGAATTACAAGCATATTGGGCAGTGATAGTGATGGACCGGCCAGTAACAGAGCCAGAGCAGGTCCTTTCCCCATCCCCGATGCAATAAGACCCTGAAGAATAGGCACTTCAGTCAGCGTTGCGAAATACATGAATGCTCCCACAATTGACGCAAAAAAGTTGGAAAACACCGAATTGCCGCCAACAAGAGCCGATATCCATTCATTAGGTATCACTCCTGCTATGGTCTTCCCGTCATGAGTTGATCCAAGCAGGAAACCGGCAGTGACCACTCCGATAGCAAGCAAGGGGAGGATCTGTTTTGCGAAATCCCATGTTGCAAGGGTCCAGGCTTTGTTTTCTTCATCCACTTTGTCGAAAATAGTGATAACGCTTAATGCAATAATTCCTACAAGCATTGGGACAAGAGGTCTCAGCTTATCACTATCAATAAGATTATTTGAAAGAATAACTGATGCAACAGTAACAAGGAAGGCACCAAGAACCCATTGCCATTTAATCTTAAGGATTCTTATAAGTGAATAAGCAAGAACCATGCTGAAGAAACCTGTAATCCACCATTTATAGTGCCAGATGGAATACCAGGTGCTTGTTGTATCTCCTTCAGCAGGTGCTCCCCAATTAGCAAAAACGAGAATCAGAACAAGAGTAAAGAAATGCAATGAAGTCTGCCACATTGGTCTTTTTTCCGGTGGCGGAACAATATTCATCTGTTCTTCTCTTTTTACCTTCTCTTCCTTCCGGTAGATAAAAGACATCAGCATCCCAATAATTATGCTGAAAATAACTGCTCCTATTATTCTTGCAACTCCCATCTCAAAGCCAAGGATCCTTGCGGTTAGAATAATTGCAAGAATATTAATTGCCGGTCCCGAGTATAAGAATGCTATAGCCGGACCAAGACCTGCGCCTCTTTTGTGAATGCTTGAGAATAAAGGAAGGATCGTGCATGAACAGACGGCAAGTATTGTTCCTGAGACAGAAGCTACGCTATAGGCTACCCATTTCTTTGCCCGGGCGCCAAAATACTTTAATACTGAAGCCTGACTTACGAATACCGATATCACTCCTGCAATGAAAAACGCAGGAAGCAGACAAAGAATAACATGTTCTTGTGCATACCATTTTACCAGATCAAGTGTTGCTGCTATTGCTGTGTTGAATCTGGCACTCTCTATGGGTAAGAAGAATGCAAATGCAAAAACCACAGTTATCCAGCCAAGTATTTTTAATTCCTTTTTAAGCTCCATGTCAATTTGAAAATTGTTAATCAGGATGATATTTTGCAAAATTTCGTATGCCTGATGTCATTTTTATAAATCCCAGGAATTATATTTTAATAATATCGGGCATAAATAACCTTGTTTGAAAAGTAGCGGATCGGCTTCCTTTTCACAATAACGTTGAAAAAGACTCTTTTGCGATTTATTGGTTCTTAATTAGTATTTCCTTTACCTGACTCACAGTTGGCACCTGTCCACTAAGTACTACTTTCTCATTTATTACGAGAGCAGGCGTGTGTAATATATTGTATTCCATTATCTTAATAATGTCCTGAACTTTTTCAATGCCGGCATTAATGCCTGTTTCTGCAACAGCATCCCTTGTGATCTTTTCAAGAGTTTTGCATTTCGGACATCCTGTCCCTAAGATCTTTATTTGCATGATTTAATTTTAAATTGAGATAACTTAATAATTAATTGGTACTATTTCCGGTGACTGGAAACATCATGTATTTCACAGATTTCCGGTTCAGTCTCACTATCTTCAAGAAATGATGTAAAAAGTTTTTTCGCTTCCTCCCAGTTCTTCCTGTTAATACAATATTTAATATATGGTGGGTTTATTTCGCCCTGAATAAGTCCGGCATATTTCAACTCTTTAAGATGTTGTGAAAGAGTCGATCTGCCTACCGGCAGTTCTTCAACCAAATCCCCACTATAGCAACATGTGTTCATCTTCGACAGTTTCTTAAGAATATATACTCTCACAGGGTGACTCAATGCCTTTGAAAATCCGGCTATTTTTTGCACTTCATGAGTAAATTCCAATTTGTCTGACATTGTTCTGAATATTTTATATTTTGTTATTTCGCAAATATACGAAATGTTTTTATATTTGTTCCATCAAAGAAAATTTTTAATCCGCATGAAAATTCTGATTCTTTGTACCGGTAACAGTTGCCGAAGTCAGATGGCACATGGGTTTCTGCAATCATTCGATAAAAATATCCGGGTACATTCTGCAGGGACATTTCCTGCTTCAGGGATAAATTCCACAGCTGTAAAAATAATGGCTGAAGCAGGGATTGACATAAGCGGGCATCAACCGAAAAATGTTGACAGGTATATTAATGACAGATGGGATTATGTAATAACTGTCTGTGATGATGCAAATGAGACCTGTCCGGTTTTCACAGGAAATGTAAAACATCGCTTACATATGGGTTATGAAGATCCCTCCCTTATGACCGGGACTGAGGAGTTTATCCTTAGTGAATTCAGAAGAATACGGGACAAGATTAAAAATGACTTTTTCAAACTCTATAATGAAAAAATAAAACCGGAAATAAATGGATAAAACAAAACAAGCATTAGATTATTTCAGAAATAAATTCAATTGTTCTCAATCGGTTCTGACTGTCTTCGGACCTGAATATGGATTATCCGAAGATGATTGCCTTAGGATAGCAGCTGCCTTTGGAGGAGGTATGGGCCGTCGGCAGCATATTTGTGGTGCTGTAACAGGCGCCCTGATGGTACTGGGTTTAAAATATGGGAAAGGACTGGACGATCATGAAGAAAAAAAGAGGTATACATACCAGTTAACAAAGGAGTTTTTTGATGAATTTGTAAGACTTAACGGTTCGGAAAACTGCTTTGAATTACTGGACAGACTGGATATGAACGACCCTGATGACTATAAAAAAATCGTTGAACGGAATTATTATGAAATAAGGTGTGAAAAATATATAACCGACGCCGTAAATATCCTCTCAAAAATGATTGAACAAGAACAACAAGAATAGAATAGAGAACCCTGATTAAGATTCCCCGACAGAGGGATCTGATACTTTGGATTTTTCTTGCGATGTTTACCTGTGCGTTTTCTGTTTATGCATAGGTGTTTATGCTGGCAGCTCTGTTATTTTTTACCTTTATAATTCTTAGGATTATCCTTAATGTATTTTACAATCCTTTCGTAATCCTTTGTGTTACGAACGATATGTACATAATAACCGCTTTGCCAGCCAAAATCAGGATTAATTTTCCGTGCCCGAACCGTAACGGATGATTTAATACCCCTGATAATTGATGGGATATTGTTCCTTTGTGGACCAAATTTGTTGATTCGGTTGTATTTAATAGAGCCGTCAGGCCTGACGGCTCTATTAAATACAAACAATCCAACAACCGGCCTGACGGCTCTATTATATACAATTATGCCATGAATATGGTTTGGCATGATTATATATTTATCCATAATTAAATTTAATTCGGGACGTATCATTGGTGTCTTTTCCCATTCGTCCTGTACAATCCTACCTATTGGAGAAAATAACATTTCTCTGTTTTCAATTGATCCAAAAAATTCTTTTCTGTCTTTTGTACAAATGGTAATATAATATGAGGCATTACTCCCATAATCAAACCATGGTATACGAGGGGAGGTTATCCGGTATTTATTCCGGAATTTTTTGACCTTGTTCATGTATAAGATCCGATGCAACGTTTTATTCCACTGGTAAATATATAAAAAATATATATTAACCTTACCTTATAGTGGGATGGCTTTCAGTTAAACCAATGCATCAGGTCCTGCAGGGTCAGCCGGAAAAACCTTTTTAAAAGGAGTCACCGGAACAGATACTGATTCTGTATGATAGTTAAGCCTTTTTATCATCCATACATCTTCTTTGCTTTTCCTTGTAAGGGATAATTCACACACTCCTTTTTCAAGCCATTTATTTATACCTCCGCCATGAAGACGTGCCATTCTGACAAGCACACTGTCAGAAACCATTGGGCTTCCTGCCTGCATTGAATATGGGAAAATAGCTAAAGCAGACAAATAATCCTTTGATATATCAATGGATTGTTTGTCTCTGCTTTCAGAAGTCACATCTATCTTTTTTCCTGTAAGGCCACTCCTGAACCGTTTGTTATACAAACGCTTTACTCCTGTTTCTCTTCCCCGGAAAACTCCGCCATTATATATACATTCGCCATCTGATACAAATAATTCTGATATTTTATCATACTTGCCATCATTTAGCAGTGATTCATAAGTATGATAAAGACCATCTATACTTTTTTCTGCCTCCAGGATTGCAATTCTTCCGGATAATTCCTCAACTCTGATTCCTGTGTCATTATCACTCTGTTCATCAGATTTTGCAACTACCGGTAGAGTTGATACAACTACACCTGTTGTCATGACTGTTCCCATTTTCCGGATAAAGGAACGTCGACCAGTGTCTTTTTTACTATTTAGACCTGATTGGTTATTTGATATATCCATAATTAAACTCCTTTTTTCCTTGCCTTAGGCCCAAAATATTTTTTTACATCATAATATCCTATATGACGACCAATTGCTCCTACCAGGTTTAACTGAACACCCTCCCGGCTTCCATAAAAATCAAATCCGCAGTCGTGCCGTATTTTTTCATTTATCATCACTATCATCGCATGACCATTACATGCCTCTTCACATTCCGCTAATATATGAACACCATTACGGACCTTTACAAGCAGGCTCGGACCACACCACTGAGAACCCAATGACTGGTCTGCTGTGTATATTGTCCAAGCATGAGAGTTGGGCGCTGTAAAAAGATGCATGGAGGTCATATTGTTGGAATAGGTCCATGACCAGGCATGACCAACAAGATCGTCGGAAAGCTCATGACGAAGGTACCGTGGGGGATTAATCCCTTCCATATCTGCCACACCAAAGATGGCATAATAGGATACCTCATTACCATAATATTCTGTTCCCATTTGTGAATGAATACAGGTTGTCAGGCCGTTGGTTAAATCAAGTGCTATCTGTAAGCTTGTCCTTGGTTTACTGTCGACAAGAAGGTGACTGAACCATGCAAGGTCATGATCAGCTTCATATGCCCTGTATTCAACTTCGTGCCATGTGCTTTCCTTATCTTCCCTGTATCTGAGTTTGAATTTTTCCTCAACCTTATAATGCATAACCGGCCCGCCACTGTCATAGCGCAAGGTAAATTCTTTTCCCACCAATATGTCGCTAAACGGCATATTGTTAACGGCCATATCAGTAGGTTCAAAGTTTGTAGTACTTTTAAGTGCTGCCTGGTGCACCTCCTCATCAGTCATGTAGATAAAATCCCTAACAGGACGATATGCCATCCTTTGTCCCTTCACCTGAGGTCTGGGAGTACCTGAAGCCGGAGACACCATAGGTTCATTGCCCTGCTTTTCAAAGGGTCCGAGAGGTGTGAGTTCTCCAACAATTTCCCCTTCGCCTCTGAACATGTAATATTCCAGTTCATCCCTTTCATTAAACCCAAGCCTTACTCCAATCTGCTTCCGGGTGAAGAGGTCAACAACATATGAAGTAAAGATGCCTGAAAATTCGCACTCTGTTCTGTTGTAGATAAATATATTATCATTTACCAGTACATAATCTGACGGGCTGCAATAGCCTAATTCATCCATGAGACGTGTAAGTTCCACAAAATTTGTCGATACCACAGAGGAATAAAATTCCAGGGTTTCTATGCCTGTATCCTGCTCCCAGTACATACCCTTACCTTCTAATCTGTTTGTCAGGTGATGCCGGGTTTCAGGTGCAGTATGACCATTCTTTTCAACATAACCATAATATATATGACGCTGTGCTTCCCTGTCATCAATAATTATCTCATTACCTCCCATTGTTCTTTCTTTTCTGCCACTGGAAAACCATACTTCGATGATTGTTACAAGGCTTGTATCCCGGTCAATAAATACATTATATCCCCTTTGTTCCGATAAGATCATATGCGAAAAGAAAATCATGTTTGCAAGTGGAAGGGCTCCATAACTGCCTGAAAATGACTCACCATCAACCCTAACAGAAAGGTTCCTGATGTCCCGGAAAGAATAATCAAAAACAGGCCCGTCATCTGTTATAATTCTGATGGATTTCCCTGAAAGCTCATCAGTGTACTCTGACCGGCATAAAGGACCTGATTCAGCAATAGCCTTAAGTTTTTCTCCAATCTGGCTTTTAGTAAGTTTTGTGTATTTAAACCGGTGCATCGGGATATTCATTGGATTGTTCATTTATTTTACTCCTTTCTTTTTTAATTCCGGATATTATGATTTTTTATAAATGTGTCGTGCAAGACTTCTTATAACTTCACATGATAGATATTTGTCTGAGAGACTTTCAGTTTTACAAATTTCAATTAAATATAAGCAATTTGTTAATAAACAAGGTCGCTTCAGGACATGAAAATATCTGATTTACATTTGATGACCTATTTGAGAGAAAACCAGTCATTCCAGAATACCGGATATATCAGCAATGAGATAGTCTGATTCTTCTGTGCAACATTTTTCCTAACTTTGTATATGTAACACAACCCGCTTGTTTAATAGTATTTTATTCAGTCATCAGTGCAAAAGACCAGATTATGAAATTCAAATCTGTTTTAAGAAGACCGCAGATTATTTTAGTATTTGCGAGTTTGTTTCTGCTTTCTGCAGAAGGAACAAAAGAGGGCAATAATCAGTTGCAAAGCGACCGCTCTTTTACCAAATTAACCTGGCATACTGCAGGTAACCCCTATCTGCCGCTATGGGAGCATCTGCCCGATGGAGAGCCGCGTGTTTTTGAAGATCCCGATAACCCTGGAAAATACCGCATCTATATTATCGGATCGCACGATGTCAGATTTAAGAGTTATTGCGGACCCGACATAAGGGCATGGTCGGCACCTGTGGAAGACTTATCCGCATGGCGTGATGAAGGGCCCATTTTTACCTACCCGATTGGCGGACAGTGGGATGTTATGTACGCTCCTGACCTCGTAGAGGTGAAAAGAAAAGACGGGACAAAGGAATACTATCTGTATCCTCACAGCCGTGGCCGAAACAGAGAAGCGATGGTGGCCAAAGGAAGTCGCCCCGATGGTCCCTTTACACCCATCAACATGACTGAGGACGGAACAGGTACTGTATCCGGCAGTACTATGGGATTCGATCCGGCAGTATTTATTGAATACATCACTGATCCGAAAGATCCTGATTATGAAATAGGGTTCAGAGCGTACGGTTTCTGGGGATTTCAAAGGTCTTCAGCTGGTCAGCTGGATCAGAACACAATGTATTCCCTCAGACCCGGAACCCGTGCCATAAACTATTTTATACCTGCCAGTTCGAGGTATGGTGTAATCAGAGACCCTGAAGGCACAGTCTATCCTAATGTTTATCCTGGTGAGGATCTTGGTTCTTTTAACTTTTTTGAAGCTGCATCAATTCGTAAGGTCGGTAATAAATATGTATGGGTTTACAGCGGATATTCAGGCCCTGATTATGGGTTAAGCAGTACCAACTCTGCCTTACGTTACGCCTATGGAGACTCTCCGTTGGGTCCGTGGAAAAGCGGAGGCGTCCTTGTCGATTCACGGGCGGTGGTACCGGGTCAGGACGGGACTACACTACAGACAAGTTATTCGGGACATAATACACATGGTAGTCTCGAATTGATCAACGACCAGTGGTATGTTTTCTATCACAGGGCACCAAGGGGATTCGGAAATGCGCGTCAGCCAATGGTAGCACCGGTCAAAGTTGTATGGGATGAAAAACCGGTAGCAGAAGGCGGAAAAGTTACTATCAGGGGATATAACCCTTATTCGGAAGATAATATATGGACTGCAAAAGATAGCCAGGGGAGAGAATATACCGGAGCCGAAGTGACTTCAGAAGGCTTTCATATATACGGACTCGATCCCTATCAGTATTACTCTGCAGGATATGCATGCTATCTTTCCAATACCAACACTCAGCAGGATTCATGGGATATATGGGATAACAACATGCCCATTGCTGATGTGGGGAACGGTCATATTATAGGATACAAGTACTTTGGCTTCGGAGGGCTTGATAAAGACAGGAAAGGTTTGAAGGCCTTCAAAGGGACCAAACCCCGGAACAAAACAGCATTCAACCTGTTCCTTACACCAGGGACAAAGAGCGCATTTAAAGTAAATGTCTGGCTTGACGGACCCTGGGATAATGATACATGGAAAGGCAAAAAGATTGGTGAAATAAATGTACCTGCAAATTCTGCACAGGAAATAACAAAATTCACGACAGACGTCTCAGCCTTTGTTGACAAACTGGACAAAAAGCATGCTATCTTCCTTGTGGCCGAAGGTCCGGAGAAAGAGGATCTTTTCGATTTATGCGGACTGGGATTCAGTTCTAAGAAAAAGAAAATTGTTCGTCCGGTTGCACCCACAGTAAGTATCAGAGTTAACGGAGAGGAGATAGATCTCCCGGACACTCCGGTCAGATCTACAAATGCCAACGGTATTGTCAGTCCTGATCTTTATGAGACTACATATAAACTTCCGTCCGGCATAACCGGAACACCAATCGTATCGGCATCTGCAAGCGATCCTGAGGTGAAAGTAACTGTGACCCAGGCGGAATCGAATTCAGGAAAAGCTATTGTTAAATTTGATTATAAAGGCGTAGTCAAAACTTACATAGTCATGTTTGCTTTAAAATAAATCCTTTATGAATACAAAAGATGAACCGCAGGACTTCGCATTAATCCGCAAGCAGTGTGAAAAGACAAGCCTGATCACTGAACGGGTAATTGATGATTACATTCTTGCATTTGCAGCAAGACATCGTGATCTGGGGAAAAAAATGATACAGAATTTTTCAAGGTTTAACCATATACTTTCAAAATTTGACAAATCCCATGTGGAATTGTTTAAGAGTCAGTATATAACACACCGGGTCTTCAAAAATGGCGGTTTGATAGAAAAATTCCTTAGAAATCCTGCCCTGGATCATTTCACTGGAGAGGACAGGGAATACCTGATGCAGCAGTCGGAGATCCCCTGGCGTTTCAGCTTCTCCGAGATGTTGAATGAACCGGCTGAAGATTTCTATTTGATGAAAGATATATTCTCCGGAGAGGAATACCTTCTGTTCTCACCTTCAATTGTCAGATTAAAGGCTACAGAAAATATACTTCTCTGGTTTAACCTTATCGGATATAACGGATTATGCTGGCAGAGCTACGGGCCTATCGGGGCGTTTCAGAGCTTTGGACCTGAAGACGTATTTTTCTTTGCCACGGAAAATAATCCGGGTCTGGAGGATGAATCAGAAGTGCAAAAAGATATTGAAAATGATCCTCTTCCATATATGATGTTGCTATCAGGCGCTGCTTTCCCCCGAACCTTTCATAAGAAGGACGAGATAATAATCATGATGGCTGAACATGAATCGGGAAAACCGGATACTGTCAGACTCAGGAATAAATTTATTTCTGAGTACAACGATGGAGTTTACCGGTTTACCCACAAATTGACCGGAATACCTCCTGGTTTTGCTCAGATATATTATGATGAGGATGAAGAAATTCTGTTATTCCATGCACTGACAGAGACAGGGTTTAAACGTCTGGTAAAGGATTTCAAAACATTTGGTTATGATATCCCGGATATACCCTATCTCAGGGTCAGACCACAAATGGTAACTACAACTGAAACAATCCTGAAAAAGAAAATAGTGCTGAACGAGTATGAGGATCTATTTGAAAAAGATACAGATCCGGCAGATGACGAACACACTAAAAAGATGAATGCTTTTTTGGCTCTTGTCATCCCTGAGATAAATGAAGGCCGGGAACCTGATATTGAAGAAGCAGCACGAAAAACGGGGATTGCTCCTGACACCGCCAGCGACCTGGTAAAAATAATCCGGGATCAGAGGACCGGGGTAAAAGGACCACCCCCTTTGAAAATGAAAAAAGAGCAGAACTTAAATGAGAGAGGCAAAAGCCTTAAATCAGGCCCAAAATCAGCAGAGTTAAGTAATCTTTTCCTTGCAGCAAAACAAATATACGATCTGGAGCCCTGGAAAAGTCTTTATGAAACTGACATTTTCGGGGTGAAGATGCCCGGCAGCGGACTAACCTGGTTCATTTCGGTTATGGGAATACACGGTGAGTTCACTGCAATCGCAGCATACAAGGGCTACTACGGGCTTTTCAGGTTTAATGAATTACAGGAGAGAGAAGGAAGCCTTCCCGATACGAGTTTGTTTACAATACCTCATCTGCTGATTTCATTCACTGACCGTGAAGATCTGGATAAAGAAGATCTGGAGGCAATTAAGAAATCAGGAGTAAACTTCCGGGGCAGGGGTCAATGGCCAAAAATTGAAGAGATCATCCCCGGATTTGCCCCGGCTTTTCCAGAAAAAAAGACTATGGAAGACCTGCCGGTATTACTGGATCAGGTTGCATCACTACTTATATCAGCCCGGAATAATCCCGATATCCTTTACAAAGAAGGAGATAAAGGAGATTATATTCTGATAAGGACACCTTATTCTGATAAGGGTGAGATTAAATGGAAGAACGACTACGAAATTCCTGACTCTGAAAAAGCGAAAGTGAAATACCAAATGACATACAGGCAAAACAGTTCTGATGAAGTCTCAAAACTGCAGTCTTCAAATGTTACCCTGCAGACTGACCTGGTTCTGTTACCTACCCCGGTAAAGGAAAAGGGCAGAAAAGCCTTTTTCCCTTTTATGTTGTTACTGTTGGACAAGAACAGTGGAATGATCCTCGGAATGGATCTTTTACATCCCGATCCGGACCTGCCTTCCATGTATGAGTCTGTCCCACAGAAAATGCTTGAAGCAATCCTGAAATTAGGTTACAGACCTGAGCAAACAGAGTTCAGGACAAGCTTATTTTTTGATCTGACAAAGAATGCTCTCAGGCGCTCGGGATGTACACCGGTTATGGTAGGAAAAATGCCTCTGATGGATGAAGCAGTCGGGTCGCTTTTTAATAACTTTATGAGTCAAAACGAGCCACCGGCGATATAAACATTATAAGGATCGCTTGCTTATCTCATCCAGAATATCCTGTATATCATCCTGGCATTTCCCCTGCTATAATCCGGTAATCTCCCTGAAATTAATCCGGAAAGCAAATGGCACTAATGACAGTCAACCAGGTGTGACCTTTTATGATCTTCTAATTTTCATTATCTTTGTCTTTTCTCATACATATAAAAAATCCCAAAACATAAATGACCTTTAATGAATCAGACCTGATTCCGGAACTGCTGGAATCAATTGAATATATGGGTTTCACAGAAACCACCCCTGTTCAGGAAAAAGCACTACCGGCAATTATGGCAGGAAAAGACCTCATAGCCTGTGCCCAGACCGGTACCGGAAAAACCGCAGCTTATCTGTTGCCAATTTTGAATGAAATTTTTACCAAGAAACCCGATCATACACATACACTTATACTGGTTCCTACCCGTGAACTGACCATACAGATCGATCAGCAGATTATTGGTCTGGCTTATACATTAGGCATTACATCAATTGCTGTTTATGGTGGCGGAGATGGGAGCGGATGGGAACAGGAAAAAATTGCTCTCTCAGGGGGTGCTGATATAATTGTTGCTACCCCGGGCCGACTGATTTCACATCTTAATCAGGGTTATGTGAGATTTGATCAGATTGAAGTATTGGTCCTTGATGAAGCTGACCGTATGCTCGACATAGGATTTTATGAGGATATTATGCATATAATCTCCTGCCTCCCTAAAAAACGCCAGACTCTGATGTTCAGCGCAACAATGCCAGCTAAAATCAGGGCCATGTCAAAGCGTATAATGAAAAAGCCGGTGGAAATTGCTCTTGAAATATCGAAACCCGCCGATGGAGTCAAACAAATTGTATATCATCTGCAGGATGATCAGAAAGTACCTCTCATAAACAAACTTCTTTCTGACAATCCGGATCACCGGAGCATTCTGATATTCAGCTCTACAAAAAAGAAAGTAAATGAGATTGTCAGGGGATTGCGCTCAGCGGATTATCTCGTTGAAGGTATTTCATCAGACCTCGACCAAAAGGAAAGGGAAAGGATGCTGATAAGGTTCAGTACGCGTAAAAGCCGCGTGCTTGTGGCTACAGATGTTCTCAGCAGAGGGATTGATATCAAGGATATCAATATGGTAATAAATTATGACGCTCCTTCAGATGCTGAAGATTATGTGCATCGTGTCGGACGTACTGCACGTGCTGAAAAAACAGGAGTTGCAGTAACACTCATTAATAAATCTGATCTGATCAAAATGCAGAGAATTGAAAAACTGATTGGTCAGAAAATCAATTTAGTGAGTCTCCCTGATTCTTTGGTCAAAAAAATCATTAAAACCCAGCACTCCCGTGTTTTACTTAAGAATTCTGTAGAGCAAAAATCAAATAAAACAAGAAAGGAGAAACGATTCTACAGAGAAAAAAAGAAAATGAGCAACTCTAAGAATAAATTGCCAGATTAAATCTGAACCAGCTTTTCTCCAGCCTCAACAACGTTTCCATGCAATCAAATTTCAAAATCATGTTGTATATTTAGTAAGTCATTAATTCCGAAAAGATATGGAAACGGTCAGGAACATTCTGAAATTGGTAATCCTTAAGATAGGGGATCATAATATTACAGTCTCAACCCTGCTGATAGTAATTCTTATTTTCCTTGTTACCAAAATCCTGTTGTGGATCATTAAAAAAACTATTTTCAGAAAACAGACTATTGAAAGGATGCAAATGAGTAATGCCTACTCATTATTCCAGATCATCAAGTATATCCTTTGGATAGTTTCAGTACTGTTCATGATGCAGACTCTGGGAATCAGTATCACTGTTCTTCTTGCCGGTTCAGCTGCTTTACTGGTTGGTATCGGACTGGGGCTTCAACAAACTTTCAACGACTTTATTTCAGGTATTATCCTTCTTATTGAAGGAAGCACCCGGATTGATGATGTCCTTGAAATTGACGGCGAAGTGGTAAAAATCCAGGAGATAGGAATAAGGACATCCAAAGGGCTTACAAGGGATGATATAGTTGTTATTATTCCCAATTCAGTAATCACTACGAGTAAGGTAATTAACTGGAGTCACCAGTCGAAAAAAACCCGTTTCAGGATTAAAGTCGGAGTTGCATACGGATCTGATGTTGATCTTGTTATCAGGATTCTGGAAGAAAGCGCCCTGGAGCATCCAGAAATAAAGGATAAGGAACATATTAATGCCCGTCTGGTTGATTTCGGCACTTCATCTCTCGACTTTCATCTGCTGTTCTTCAGCGATAATGTCTTCAGGGTTGAAAAGATTAAAGCTGACATAAGGAAGATCATCAGCAGGAAATTCATTGAAAATGGTATTCTGATCCCCTTCCCTCAACTTGATCTCCATGTGAAAGATATATCCGGAAATCATAATCAGAAAAACAGCTAACCCAAAATTTTTCCGGATATTTTTTAATCCTAAACTGATCCGGCCGTAAGACATTAAATATATTCCATAATATTACCTGATTTTTTCAGCAAGACTGTAATGATAAAACTGTTTAGTACCTTTGCCCCATAATATATAAATTATGAGATATGCCTTCAGACTGCCCTTTTAACACTGATTCGGAAAATGAAAAAGGTTTTTTCAGATCAAAGTTTTTCTGGAAACCATTTCTTGGAATAGTCCTTGGCGGTCTGGCAGGGTACCTGTTTTATTATTTTATCGGGAGCGAACTGGGCTCTTTTTCAATGATGAGTAATGCCCGGGCCAGTATTATTCTGGGTTGCCTGGTAGGTTTCTGGATTGCAGGAGCTACATGTAAAAGGTTCAGGCCCTGATGAATATTTATTTGTAGGCCGATTCAACAAACGTTTTGTAGTGTGATAGTATAACCGACCTTTTGGGTTTCAGTGTCTGTGACAGCATGCCATTATCCACCGTCCATTTATCCGGAGAAAACAGATACTTTTTAATTTTTTCAAAATCAGCCAGAGTAGTATTTACTTTAAGAACTTCTTTGCCAAGTTTTTCAGTTACTTTTTTGTTTTTGATCAGATCTTTATCACTGATATCATTCTGTATTCCGTTATGCCCGGACCACTCCCTCAATGTTCCCATATCCGGGAGAATTACTGCAGATGCAAATTTCTGATTATCTCCGAACACAATACAATTTTCAATAAAAGATGATTCACGAAGTCTGTTCTCTATTGCCTGGGGAGCAATATATTTTCCTGACGATAGTTTAAAAATCTCTTTTTTCCTGTCAGTAATCATCAGATACAGTCCGTTTTTCAGGTAACCGATATCACCAGTATGTAGCCAGCCATCCTGATCAATTATTTCCTGTGTAGCCTTTTCATCTTTGTAGTAGCCCTTCATCACATGAGGTCCTTTAACAAGGATCTCACCATCATCAGCTATTTTTAGTTCAGTGTCGTCAAGAGGGGTACCATTTGTACCCAGAACATTATTCACAGGAGGATTAACTGTTATAACAGGGGAGGTCTCTGTCATCCCGTATCCCTGGTATATATTGAGTTTAGCTGCAGTGAACAGACGTATGATATTATCTCTGATAGCGGCCCCTCCGCTAACCACCCACATTTCATGTCCCCCAAGAGAATCACGCCATTTACTATAGACCAGTTTATCGGCTACACGATGCCTGAGTCGGTAATATACACCTGTTTTTTTGTTATTATAATTATTTGCAAATTTCCAGGCCCAATGATAGATCAGTTTCTTTAATCCTTTCAGATTCTTTCCTGCAGCTTCAAGTTTTGAATACATCATTTCCAGGACTCTTGGAACAGCACAAAATCCATCACTGTTACAACTTGCCAGATCCCTGGCAACGGTTGAAAGGCTCTCTGCATAATAGATACTTATTCCCAGTTGCTGGAACTCATAATTCATTGTTCTTTCATAAGCATGACAAAGGGGAAGAAAACTTAGCATCCTGTGCTGAGAACCTGCTGTCTGTCTTATTGCGTGTCCATTAGTGTTAAAAGTAAGGTTACGGTGCGTCAGCATAACCCCTTTGGATTCTCCTGTCGTTCCTGAAGTATATATAATTGTTGCTACTTCATCAGGAGATATTTCTTTTTTGTTCTTCTCAATAAGCGGATCAAACCGATGACGGTTTTCTTTTCCCAATGCAATAAGATCATCAAAACAAAATCCGTATCCGCAATTGTCAATTGTCATAACACTGGCCTGATGATCCATCTTACCAATAAGCTGTGAAAGCTTTTTATAAAGAGATTTGTGTCCCAGGATAATCAACCTGGAATCACTGTGATTGAAGACATGTAAAAATTCACTTTCACTAAGAGTAGTATAAACGGGTACGAATATCAGTCTTGCAAGTGTGCAACCCATATCCAGATAATTCCATTCCGGGCAGTTATTACATACAACTAAAATCTTGTCTTCAGGTTTGTACCCCATTGTAAGCAAACCACTTGCCACATTCCATGAAGCATCAATATACTCCTCAACACTTACTTTAACCCATTTACCATCAACAATTTTAGCGAAGATATCATCCTTGGGAAAACACCTCTTAAGGTTATCCAGGTAATCAAATGTTCTTGTCGGGGTCATAATTGAAAAAGAAATGCAAAAATATAAATATTCACCTTATAAAAAAACGGCTGATGAAGATCTTGTTTACATCTCTGACGAAGAACATTCTTATTATAACTTATTCCCGATTTTTATTCCGAAATATATTGTTCTGGGAGATATCGGTCCGTATATATATGAAGGATCCCGGTCAATACCCATATCAAAATCAGTTTGAAATGAATTAAAGATATTTTTTATTCCGGCAAAGAATCTGACAGAACATCCGTTAAGCTTAATGTCGTAGTTTAACTTGCCACCCATATCAAAAAAGGGATCTGATTTCTTCAGGATACCCCGGTCGGGATCAGGTATCATTGGCCCGAAATATGGTACATACATCCTGCCTGTATAAGTAAAAGTGGAAGAAAAACGTAATTTCTCTGTCAGATCCCAGTCAAGGTTTACATAACCATAATCTGCCGGAGTGCGAAAAAACTCTCTTTTATTGAATTGCTGTGCAATATCATATTTACTTGACTGAAATGTAAAACCTGATATCAATGAGAAATTAGTCAGAGGCTTGAGTTTGAACTCCATATTTACTCCTCTGACAACAGCTCCATCTTCTGCATTTCTTCGAGTATACAGAACCCTTCCGTTCTCATCAGGTTCACCTATTTCGTTAACGAAGGGATCTCTCAGGATAGTATAAAATCCTTCTATCAGCAAACCCGTATTAACAGTACCGATAAGCTTATTAAAATCGACAGAAGCCATGAAACTATGACTTGTTTCCTGTTCCAGTCCCGGATCATTAACGTGTATTACCTGTCTTGCACCAGATGTTTCAATATGCAGATCTTCATTGAAGATCTGAGGAGCTCTGAAGCCCTGGGAATAGCTGACACGGGCCCGTAAACAAGGAAATAATTCATACATCAGACTGATTCTCGGACTAAAGACATTACCCTCACTCGCCTCTTCTGATTTTGCATTGTCAATAATTCTATAGCGGTCCAGTCTTCCTCCCAATCCTAATTTTAATTTGTTTAATTTAAGGTCATATTGAAGATACCCTCCATAAATGGAAGAGGATTGGTCAGAAACAAGAATGTTCTCTGTGTGAGGCACACTTATTATTGAATCATTGATAATAACAGCATTATCATAATCAGGATATCCCAGTTTTTTATCCCTGAGAGTACTGCCTGTCTTTTCAAGACCTGCAATCAAAGAAGAATTGCCAAGATACAATTTATACTGAATACCTGTATTGTATGTCAGGTCTTTTGAGAGTCCGTAATCTTTTAATGATTGATTTGCACCATAGTATGAATTACGGACAAGGTTCTGCAGAGAAAAATACAGAGAGAGAAGATCGTAATCACGGAAATACTGTTCAAAAGTAAAAGCTCCTGTTGTTATATTATGCCTGACTGTCTCCGACATATCTCTTTCATGAATGGGGTAATCGTGTTTATTACCTCCGTCTCTTTCCTCTTTAATATTGAAGAAATCAAGGGAAATTTTATTTCTTGTTCCAAACTTATGGTATAATGTACTGCCTATTGTAGTGTTATTCATTGGAGATATCTCAGAGAAATCGTCTCCATTGGCATCAAACATTTGTCTTTCTCTTGTAAAACCGAAAAGTGACATTCCCGTTTTGGCATCACTTGAATTAACTGAAATATTCAGATCAACAGAATTGTCAAGTGCAACACCGCCTGTCCCTTCCATACCAACACCTGTTAGTCCCGTATTGATCCCGGCTTCATAGGCATTATTCATTGGCTCGGAGAGGATAATATTAACAATACCTGCAATAGCGTTGCTTCCGTACAGTGCTGATCCTCCCCCTCTTATCACTTCAACCCGTTCAATCATATTGGCAGGTATCAATTCAAGACCATAGACACCTGCCAGTCCACTGAAAATAGGACGGCTGTTAATAAGTATCTGGGAATATGGCCCTTCCATACCATTCATTCTGACCTGCGAGAAACCACAGTTCTGGCAATTATTTTCTATACGGAGGCCCGGAGCAAAATTAAGCCCTTCCATCAATGTTACTGATTGTGACGATGAAAACATTTTAGGAGACAGGGTATTTACTATTGTCACTGCTTCCACTCGTTTTATTTCACTTCTGTCAGCTGTTACAACGACTTCTTCAAGACCAAAAACATCTTCTTCAAGAGAAAAATTTATTTCTTTAGTTTCTCCTGTAGCTATTGTAATCTGAGTTTCAACAGGTTTAAACCCTATTGCTGTTGCCTGAAGCATATGTGTTCCCGGAGGCAGGTTAACAAGCATGTAGTGCCCGCTCTCATCAGTGTTGATACCATAAGTTGTGCCTTTGATACTGATCGTAGCAAAAGGAATATGGTCTGAGTTACTGGTAACATGACCAACAATGTTGGCATCTGATCTTTTCTGGGATAATAGTAAGGGGCAATATATAAGGATTAAACATAATATACTTAAACATTTTTTCATCTTAACATTTTAAAAAAATCACACAAAACTAGTATTAAAGAAATTTCTAAATAAAAAAGAGAATGACGATTTCTCCTGAATAATTATTTGTGCAATTAAGAATTCGGTGCCCTGGGCCGGTTGGAAGAGATAAGACAGAAATTCAGGATACGGCTTCGCTTTTTGTTAAGTATACATAAATTCAGTATATTACGAAATATAGTGGCTCCTGAATATGTTAAAAGGACAATAGCAATAAAATTAGAAATAAACTGAATGAGAAGAAAGCCTTTTTCCGAATGATTATGGTTAATGGGGATATCTCCTGAATGACTCTTATAAGGGTGTGAATGGACAATATTTACTCCATTAACTAAATGTGTATGATGGAAAAATGTGACAGATATAAAATAACCTGCAAAAAGTATCACCAAAAGATACCCTGCAAATTTCTTATGCGTCCGTAATGAGTGCAATAACTTCATATCCCTTAAAAGAGACATCAAAGATAGAAGTTTTTATTCGATTATGGATTATATCTGTTGCCCAGTATCAGTTTATCACCGGAATCATCGACCTCATACAGCTGTGGTTTTCTTGGTCCGTTACCTTCGGCATGGTGTATAATTAACAAACGCTTTCCTTCAAAGGTGGTGAATAACATACCGTGTCCGGAGTTGTCACCCTTAAATACTTCCTTTTCCTGGATCCATGGACCTTTGATTGTTCCCGACTCAGACCATGCCACGCCCTGTGCATATCTGTTTTCGCCCCAGCTCGACCATAACATTCCCAGCCTTCCGGTTTTTGTTCTGAACATCTGAGGTCCGTCGGTAACCCATCCCGGCATTTTCAATCCGAAGGTAGCTTCCCCTATGCTATTCATCTCTTTGGACCATGGTGCTTCACTTGCACGGAAAATAGTTACCGGGTCAGCAGTCCGGTGAGTAAGATCCTTTGAAAGGGGCATGTAAGCCATTGTTCCGTCTATAAGCTGTGTCCATTCATGAACGATCACCATATATGTAGTATCATTTTCCGTATAGAGAGTACCATCAATAATATCCCAATCTTCCGGACCGAGACAAAACTCCCGTTCGGCAACCAGAGGTTTATAGGGTCCTTCCGGTTTGTCAGACACCAGAAGCTGAGTCTGGTTACGCGGTACATTGTAACGGCGGGGTACTACCTGGATCAGTGTGCTATGGTCACTCCAGGTCCCGGCATAATAGTATTTATCTCCTATATGGTGAATCTCTCCTGCTGCGCAGAACAGACCATCCATCCATGTCCCTGTAAGATCAAGGATTGAAAAAGGACCGGTCCACATCTTGAGGTCTTTACTTTTATATAAACGGCCACCCGTACCTGTCAGATAGTATGTTTTAGTCTCTTCATCGGGGTATATAAAGGGATCACTCATTGACAAATCGTCGAAAGAAACTGTCACTATTTCAGGTTCCGGACGAGGAGGTCGCATCATTGGCTGCTGTCCGGGAGTTCCGACAGGGGGTCGTACTCCTCCGAAATTTCTCTGTCCCGGATTGGCAGGAGGTGCCTGTTCGCCTGGTACAAGAGGCTTCTTTTCCCTTGTTTGTGCCTGTGCCATGGAATTTTCAAGGTTTCCGGCCATAATTACCGCAATAAATGCTAGAGCTAAAGAAACATTCAAAAATTTATTCATAATAATCTGATTTTAGTTGTGACTGATCAGCAAATCATATAAATTTAAATGTTAAATATACACTAAATCAAATAAATATTCTTCCCTAACCGCAATTTTTATAAAAATTCCACTATTATGATGGAATCCATTAAGGCTTTATTAGTTACCTGCGATCCGTTATCTACAAAAACAAAACTTGAATATGTAAGATTTAATTATTTGATCAGGATATTATATATTTGATAATAGAATAAACTCATTTCCGGAGTTAAAAACTGGAAAAAGATTTAACTCCCTTATATTATCAGTTGTTGTAAATTGAGATGATAATTTATAGCTGCCTGATTATTGTATTGAATACCAGGCAAATGGTGTAATATGGTCTTAGAAAATTAAAATTATGGATAAAAATTTACTGAAAACACTTACCGGCGAAATCCTTGAATCGAGTATAATAGATAATGAATTGTATGCTAAATACGATGTGAAACGCGGGCTAAGAGATATATCCGGTCAGGGGGTTTTAGCAGGTCTTTCCAAAATATCCGGCGTTCGTGGTATGGAAATGAGAGACGGTGAATTACACCCTGCTGAAGGACAGCTAATATACCGGGGTATTGATATAAACAAGATAATTGAAGGATTCACTTCAGAGGATAGATTCGGTTTTGAAGAAACTATTTATCTGCTCTTATTCGGAAAATTACCGAATGCCTCACAATTAGATTCTTTTACTGAATTATTGAGGGAGTACAGAAAATTACCACATGGTTTTATCAGGGATACAATAATGAAATCACCCAGTAAAGATGTGATGAACACACTTGCAAGAAGTGTCTTGTCTCTCTACAGTTACGATGATAATCCTGATGATACTTCGCTGGAAAATGTCCTAAGTCAATCTCTGTCTCTGATATCAAATTTTTCTTTAATAGCTGTATATTCCTATGCGGCGATTTTATATTACTTTGACAACAAGAGCCTGATAGTTCATAAACCGGTAAAAAAACTGTCTTTAGCTGAAAATTTACTGCACATGTTAAGGGCTGATAACGTATATTCAAAACTTGAGGCAATACTCATAGACCTGGTCCTGGTATTGCATGCAGAACATGGAGGAGGGAATAATTCGACATTCACAAACCATGTGGTTTCATCTTCCGGAACAGATACCTATTCAGCTGTAGCATCGTCTGTATGCTCTTTAAAAGGGCCGAGGCATGGTGGTGCAAACATTAAGGTAACCCAGATGATGGATGATATCAAGCAGAACATCAATGACTGGGAGGATGATGATGAGATTGCAGGGTATCTGAATAAAATTCTTGCAAAAGAGGCTTTTGACAAACTGGGATTAATCTATGGGATAGGACATGCAGTATATTCTCTGTCTGATCCGCGGGCAATAATATTAAGAAGATATGCAGAAAAACTTGCCCGGGAAAAGAATTTAACTGATGAATTCGATCTGTACGCAAGGGTAGAAAAACTGGCCCCTGTTGTTGTGTCAGAACATCGTAAAATGTACAAGGGTATAAGTGCAAATGTTGATTTCTATTCAGGTCTGGTATATAAAATGTTAAATATCCCGCCGGAATTATTTACTCCCTTATTTGCGGTAGCCAGAATAACAGGCTGGAGTGCTCACAGGCTGGAAGAGATCGCTAACAAGGGAAAAATTATTCGACCAGCCTATAAGAGTGTAGTAACAGATGAAGAATATATTAAATTAAAAGACAGATAGTTGTATTTTGTCAGGCAAAATGGAATCAGAAGCTTCAAATGGTATTGAGTAAGATTGCCTGAATGATTTATTTCAGTTTCCTGGTTTGTTCACGCTGTCATTGTGGATGGTTTTTTCTCTGTCATTTCGCGGACAAAGCTTCAAAGAACAAAAAAATGCTGCTTTTCAGCAATAATAAAGGGCATGATTCAGTTATTAACCTTTAAACATAGAACTATCATAATGTTTATTAGAATTTATCAAATGTTTCATATTCGTAAAACAAAATCAATTATCATGAAAAGAAATGTATTATTTTTTGCAGGGTTGATTGCCCTCTTAAGTCTGTTTTCATGTTCTAAAGATGATGATCCTGAAAACGCTTTTAAATTTGACGGACAGGAGTATCTGATCAATGATGTATACCTTATTGAAGAAATTTTCAATGATGGTGCCAATAGTGAGATGCATGTTTTCCAGTTTGTTTTCGGTAATATTTCCGGCAACGATACTACTATTTTTGCCCTGGCAGTATATGATGAGGAAACAAATACCCTCGGGGGCAACTATCCTTCTCTGGGCTTTACCGATGATGACCAAAGGATGATCAATCCATTTGCTCTCTTTTTTCTTAGCGGAATATCTGTCGATGGAGGAGATACTTTCTACCTGACAGGAGAAGGAGGCAGTGTAGATGTTGAGATCGACAACAACGGAATTTATTCTTTGACTTTCAACGATATAAGTGTTGGCGAATATGAATCAATCGGTGAAAATGAGAATTATAATGAAATCGGTACCGTTTCCGGTTCATACGAAGGTATTATTCATAAAGAGGTTGAGGAAGTCGGGATTACCAAAGGCAACGTGATGCATGAGCGTCTCAATAAATTACTTAAGAAGGTTAATTGATCATTAATAACAAAAGAGTGTATCTGAAAAACTCTTTTTAAATCCTTTCTCCTGAAGAGAGTGTATTGGTTTTTATCATCAATACATTTCCTTCGGGAGATTAAAGGGTTAAAATAACTTCATTTCATTTTTCTTCTTCTCTTATCTGTACCCTGCGTATCTTACCGCTTATTGTTTTGGGAAGTTCAGTAACAAATTCGACTATCCTGGGGTATTTATACGGAGCTGTCACTTTTTTAACATGTTCCTGTAATTGTCTGGCCAATTCGTCGCCGGGAGTATAGTTTTTGGCAAGAATAACTGTTGCTTTTACTATCTGTCCCCTGTCAGGATCTGGAACTGCAGTAACAGCACATTCAAGAACGGCAGGATGTTCAATAAGAGCACTCTCTACTTCAAAAGGGCCAATCCGGTATCCCGAACTTTTAATAATATCGTCAGCCCTGCCGACAAACCAGAAATAACCATCCTCATCGGACCAGGCCATATCACCTGTTCTGTATACTCCGTCGTACCATACACTCTTTGTCAGTTCATCATCACGGTAATAGCCTTTGAACATACCCACAGGTTTTCTTTTCCCTGTATATATCACAATCTCGCCTTCATTACCTATCTCGCACGAATTTCCTTTCTCATCAACAATGTCAATATCATATCCCGGACTTGGCTTACCCATTGAACCGGGTTTAGGATCCAACCATGGATAAGTGGCAATTGCCACAGTACATTCCGTTTGACCATATCCTTCCATGAGCCTGATACCGGTTTTTTCAAAGAAATACCTGTATACTTCCGGGTTCAACGGCTCTCCTGCAACAACACAGTTAACAAGAGAGCTCAGATCATACCTGCTCAGATCTTCCTTAATAAGAAAACGATAAATAGTGGGGGGAGCACAGAAAGTAGTGACTTTATATTTTTCAATAACCTTAAGAATATTTTCGGGAACGAACTTATCAAAATCGTAAGTCATTACAGCACTTCCTGATAACCACTGGCCATATATCTTGCCCCATGCCGATTTTGCCCAGCCGGTATCAGCAATAGTAAAATGCAGACCGTTATCCTGCACTTTCTGCCAGTATCTGGCAGTCACAATGTGTCCGAGCGGATAAGTAAAATCGTGAGTCACCATTTTGGGCATACCTGTTGTTCCAGAAGTAAAATAAAGAAGCATTATATCATCATTGTTAACTGCCTCATCACCTGATGGTCTGGGAAATAAGTCAGGACTATCATCCAGACCCTTTGAAAGATTCAGCCATCCTTCCTTATCAGTGTCTGCCAATACTTTATGCTTCAGAGATGGTGACTGGCTTTCGGCCTCTTCAATATGCTGTATAACAAGAGGATCAGGGACGCTGACTATCATTTTTATTCCTGCTGCATTGTTTCTGTATATTATATCTTTAGCAGTAAGAAGATGTGTTGCCGGAATGGTGACAGCACCTATTTTATTCAGTGCCAGGGTACAGAACCAGAACATGTAATGCCTCTTCATTATCAGCATAACACGGTCACCTTTTTTAATCCCCACTGATTTAAAATAATTAGCTGCTTTGTCACTGTAATATTTCATCCTGGCGAAAGTGAAAAAAGCTTCATTCCCATTATCATCACACCATACCATCGCTTTTTTTTCGGGTGTTAACGCAGCGATTTCATCAACAACATCCCAGGCGAAATTAAAAGTATCCGGAATGTTTATTGAAAAACCGGATCTGAAATCTTCATATGATTGAAAATCTATTTGTTTTAGATATTTATCAAGAACCATTATAATACATTTTACTTATAAGACCATTGCCAGAAATTTAACCTGTTTGTTATTCAGAGCTTTCATAGCATGTTTACAACCGGAATCAAAATAAATTGAATCGCCATCGTTCAGAATAATTTCATGGCCATCGATCATTATCATCATTGTTCCCTTTAAGACGTAATTAAACTCCTGTCCGGGATGAGAATTGAATTCAGGCATTGTATCTTCTTGTCTGGGATCAATAGTCACCATAAATATTTCAGCTTTTTTATGAAGGAAATTATATGCAAGGCTTTCATACCTGTACTGTTTTCTCCTTTCCAGTTTTAATCCTTTTCCTTTCCGAACTATCCCGTAAACATGAAGTCTGGGATTAGTGCCCCCCATTAAAACTGACAACTCTACATTAAACATCTCTGATATTTCGTAAATAATACCGACGGGAATATCGCTTTCGCCACTTTCGTATTTATTGTAAGTCTCTGTTAAAAGACCAAGTTTCAGTGCCAGGTTTTCAGCTGAAATCCCTGATATTTCACGGATCTCTTTTATCCTGGCAGCTATCTGCCTTATCTGTTCTGTCATAATTTTTCTTTTAAAAAAATGCCAATATTACTATTTTTTTTAGTGATTTCCTGAAAAAAAGGATAATAAGCGTATCTAATTAGTTATCCGTAACCTCTTCTCTCCTTGATAGCTTCTGATATTTTTCATTTTTTTCAGGTAAGCAATCAGTGCATCAGCTGTTGAAATGGATAGTGACTGACCGGGATCACTATGTTCATACCTGTATGTCTGTGCCATATAACTATTCATAGTTACTGTGTATATCTGATCCATTTTGAGTGCGGTACCGTTTTCTGTTAAAATATTTACATTTTTAAGATCTCCCTCTTCACCCGGTATGAGTCCTGTCCCGATCCCTGAAGGATAGACTATCTGTTATATTATACGGTAAAGATACTTATATGGTATTATATAGTCAATGTTAGGAGGCAGGTGTTTCTTTATGTTACTTCCTGTTTCTGTTCCAACATTAATTTGCTATGATAATCTGCCTGTAATCATTCATTTAAAATTTTTATCTTTCAGGAAAAAATATCGAATGAAACTTACATGAGCAGTAATTCATAAAAGAAAATTATTGTTTAACACATGTAAGTTCCTTTCGACCATTAAAATATAAAACCTTAACTAAATGAAAATCATATCCTGGAATGTAAACGGTCTACGTGCAATAGTTAAAAAAACTTTCTTTGATGATCTTAAGCTCATGGATCCCGATATAATCTGTCTGCAGGAGACGAAGGCCAACGACGATCAGGTCAGTGAATCACTGGAATCTCTTAACGGTTATCAGATATATTCAAATTCAGCAGAAAGGCCCGGGTATTCAGGGACAGCAGTTATTTCAAAGATAAGACCTTTAAATATCATAAAAGGTATAAGTATTGAAGAACACGATAAGGAAGGCAGGGTTTTATGTCTGGAATATGAACATTTCTTTCTTGTTAATGTATATGTTCCCAATTCCGGCAGTGAACTGGCGCGACTGGCTTACAGGCAGGAATGGGATAAGGCTTTTTTTACTTGGTTGAAAAACCTGGAAAAAAACAAACCTCTGGTAATATGTGGCGATCTGAATGTAGCTCATAAAGATATTGACCTGGCACGCCCGAAAGCCAATTACAATAAAGCAGCCGGTTACATGCAGGAAGAGATTGACGGGATGGACAGACTTACTGAAGGCGGACTGTCAGATACTTTCCGCCATTTTTATCCCGACCAGACAAACAGATATTCCTGGTGGAGTTTCAGAGCTAACGCAAGAGCAAAAAATATTGGCTGGAGAATAGATTATTTCCTTGTAAGCAGATCCTTTCTGCCACAGGTGAATGATGCATTCATCCTGGAAAATATTACAGGATCAGATCATTGCCCTGTAGGTATTATCCTTGATTTGTGAAAGGTCTGTTTTTTATGAATATTTTCGGCTGTATCAGACTAACAAGTATAATGGAATAAAATGAGTATATCATGAAAACAATTGTGTTTTACAGGTTCTTGATAATGTTACTTATACTGCCGTTCTCACACTTATTATTGTCACAGGAAACCCAGACCGGCACTGATTACAAACCCAGCCGGGGCCAGGATGGTAAGGATGTTATCTGGATACCTACTCCTGAAAGAAATGTTAATAATATGCTTGACCTGGCCGGGGTAAACAGAAATGATTTTTTGATTGATCTGGGATCAGGTGACGGCAGACTGGTTATTGAGGCCGCCAGGCGTGGAGCAGAAGCCAGAGGAATAGAATTCAACCCCGATATGGTGGAATATGCAAAAAGAAATGCAGTTGAAAATGGAGTATCGGATAAAGTGGAATTCATACAGGGAGATCTTTTTGAGGCTGATCTGTCAGAGGCAACAGTTATCACTATGTTTCTGCTTAATTCAATAAATCTCCGGCTGCGCCCTAAACTGCTGGATCTTAAACCCGGAACGAGGATCGTTTCAAATACTTTCGATATGGAAGAATGGACTCCTGACTCCACTGTTACCATGAAGGAAGACTGTAACGATTTTTGTACAGCACTGCTCTGGATAATCCCAGCCAGATTAAATGGCACATGGTTTATGAATAACGGGATCCTGGTTCTCGATCAGACATTTCAGATGTTCTCCGGGACTCTTATCACTTTAACTGATAGGTTTCGTTTTACTGATGGGAAACTGCAAGGTGATATCTTTTCCTTCACGCACCAAGAGGAAGTATATTATGGGAGAGTAATAAATAATACTATTGAGGGATTTATAACCCGGGGCAGTAAATGTATTCATTGGGAAGGTAAGAAGTTGCATGATTAAATACTTCATTTTTTTATTTTGATTGTTCTTTTTTAGAGCTTCAGAAGACAAGTTTCTGTTTCTTTTTACTATTTTGTATTTTTATAATTTGTAAGAGCTTAAAATTATTATAACAACCCTCCAAACATGAAAAAATTAATCTTTGTATTTATTCTGGCATTGTCTGTTGCAGTGATGAGTATGTCTGCCCAGCAACGGACTTACGAGTATCCTTTTCAGGACCCTTCTTTATCTACTGAAGAAAGAGTAAATGACCTGGTTTCAAGAATGACACTGAAAGAGAAGGTCGATCAGCTTGTTAATTCCGCACCAGCCATACCACGTCTGGGTATCCCTTCTTATAACTGGTGGAATGAGGCACTTCACGGAGTAGCAAGAGCAGGTTATGCGACAGTGTTCCCTCAGTCTATTACTATTGCCAATTCCTGGGACGAAGGGCTGGTATTTAATGTAGCCACAGCTATTTCCGATGAGGGCAGAGCTAAATATCATGAGTTTCAGAGAAGGGGCAAAACAGGTATTTATCAGGGTCTTACTTTCTGGTCTCCCAATATTAATATCTACCGCGATCCCCGGTGGGGAAGAGGTCACGAGACTTACGGAGAAGACCCCCTGCTGACAGGGAAACTGGGATCACAGTTTGTTAAAGGATTACAGGGTGATGATCCGAAATATCTTAAAACAGTTGCCACTGCAAAACATTTTGCCGTTCATTCCGGCCCGGAACCGACAAGACATTCCTTCAACGCCAAAGTGAGTGAAGTAGATTTACATGAAACATATCTTCCAGCTTTCAGGTCTCTCATAATGGATGCCGGAGCTTATTCAGTAATGGGTGCATATAATATGTTCCGTGATTATCCTTGCTGTGCAAATCCCATATTATACGGTATTTTGCGTAATGACTGGAATTTTAAGGGATATATCGTATCCGACTGTTGGGCTATTCCTGATTTTTACAGGTATCAGAATTATGTTAAAGACGCAGCTGAAGCTGCTGCGGCCGCCATCAAAGCAGGGACCGACCTGGAGTGCGGAAGCGATTATCTCAATGCAATAGAAGCTATTGAACGCGGAATTCTTACAGAAGATGACGTGGATGTAGCAGTTAAGAGAATATTCACTGCCAGATTCAAGCTGGGTATGTTCGACCCTGATGACATGGTACCTTACGCCCAGATACCTTTCTTTGTAAATACCTCCGATTATCATAACTCCCTGTCCAGGGAGGCAGCAAAAAAATCCATTGTGTTACTAAAGAATCAGGATAATATCCTGCCTCTTGACAAGGATCTGAAAACGATTGCCGTAATTGGACCTAATGCCGACAATTTTGAATCGCTCATAGGTAATTATAATGCTATCCCAAAGGATCCTGTCACTCTTCTTGAAGGGATCAAAAACAAACTGAAACCGGAAACGAAGATCATTTATGCAGAAGGCAGCGATCTTGCAGAAGGCATTCACAATCTTAATGTTATCCCTTCAAGGTATCTGCAGACAGCTGATGGCATACAGGGAGCTTTCGGGGAATATTTCAACAACAGGGATATGAAAGGTGAACCTGTCTTTACAAGAGTTGATGATCATATTAATTTCTACTGGGAACATTTTTCTCCACATGCCGATATGCCTGATGATGATTTCGGTGTGAAATGGACAACCTATCTCACTCCTCCCGTATCGGGCACCTATGCCCTTGGAGCATGGGGATCCTCGGGCTATGAAATGTTCCTTGACGGAAAAGAAGTAATACGATTCCGGGACGAACATCACGCATTTCACAGGGAATTTTCTGTAGATCTGGAAGCAGGTAAAAAATATAAAATAGAGGTTCTGTACAAAAACTATGCTGGTGATGCCGATATGAAGCTTCTCTGGACTCCACCCCGTAAAGATATGCTTGGAGAAGCTGTTGACGCAGCAAAACAGGCAGATGCTGTCATCCTTGTCCTGGGTCTGTCACAACGTCTTGAAGGTGAAGAGATGAATATAAAAATTGACGGCTTTTTGGGAGGAGACCGTACCAACATCAAGCTTCCCGCTGTCCAGGAAGAATTACTTAATGCCGTCACTGCAACAGGTAAGCCTGTGATAGTGGTACTGATGAACGGAGGCGCACTGGCCGTGAATAATGCCCAGGAAAAAGCTTCTGCCGTATTACTGGCAGGATATCCCGGTCAACAGGGTGGAAACGCTATTGCCGACGTCATCTTCGGCGACTATAACCCGGCCGGCAGATTACCGGTAACATATTATAAATCCATTGATCAGATCCCGGCTTTCGATAATTACGATATGCAGGGAAGAACCTACCGATATTTTACAGATGAACCATTATATCCTTTCGGCTATGGATTAAGCTATACAACATTCAGCTACAGCGATCTGACAATACCTCAAAAAACTGCTGCCGGAGAAAAAGTCACTGTTAAGGTTACCGTTAAAAATACAGGTAATATGGAAGGTGATGAAGTTGTCCAGCTTTATCTTACCGATGAGAAAGCATCAACACCAAGACCTGTCAGGCAGCTGGAAGGATTCAAAAGGATCACTCTGGCTCCGGGAGAAAGCAAAGAAGTCGAATTCACTCTTGAACCACGTCAGTTTTCCATTATCAATAAAAAAGATGAGAGAGTAACAGAGTCCGGATATTTCACTATTACTGTAGGTGGCAAACAACCTGGATTCACCGGCTATCTCGACCCGCAGTTCACACAAGCCCTGAGCGGAAGGATAAGACTGACCGGCAGACAGGTGTCTTTCGATAAATAATTTATATCCGGATATCTTTATAAGACAGATCAATAGGCTTTTAATAAACAGAGGCTGTCAGGGAAAAACTGACAGCCTCTGTTTTTATCTTTTACAGAACTCTTTAACTGATTCTTTACAGGATTTTTTCCGCTCCGGAATATATTTCCTCAACCTTCAGTGCAGCAGCTGCATGCCCCGGATGTTTTTCGGGATTCCACCTCTTCATATCTTCGAAAAGAGCTCCTTCCTTATGGTATTCAATACTCCCCTTTATCTGATAAGACTTACGGTCTTTGGTAATAAAGAGAACTGATGCCTTACTCCCGTTAAGGATGTTATCAAGAGTCTTACTGAAATAATTATTTGCAATAACTATAGTTTCATCATCATATTTCGATACACAAGTGGCATATATAGAATTAGGAATTCCTTGCTTATCAATTGTTGTCAGGACTACAGGTCCTTCTCTCTCTTCCCATGCCTGCTTTACTGTTTCCGGTAATTTTGCCATAATTTATTTTACTTAATATTAGAATGTCATTTAATTTTTGTCCACAATATACAAGAAAAATGATAAATCAAAGCCAGCACAAAACTTCAGAAATTACAGAGTAATTTAACTTTAAAAAAATGTCATGCAGTTTTTCTGTATTTCCTTACTGCCAGACTCATAAATACTGCAGCCAGAATTAAAAGAGAATAGAAATCTCTTGCTATATCGCTAAAAGCAGATCCTTTAAGCATTATCATCCGGTATATTTTCATGAGATAAGCCATTGGATTGATAATATCGAATTTACGGGCCCATAAAGGCATACTGTCCATTGGGGTGAAGATCCCGCTCATCAGTATAAAAATGATCATGAAAAAAAATGCAATAAACATATATTGTTGCTGAGTAGAGGAGAATGTGGAAATTAAAAGTGCCAGACCGAGAACGCCTGCCAGAAATATTGCTGAACACAGAAACATAAGCCCAATGCTTCCCCGGAAAGGTATGTCAAACAAAATTTTACCCAGAATAAGTCCCAGAGCAAGATCAACGAGTCCTATTATCATAAAGGGGACCATCTTAGCTGTTATGAACTGGTATTTCTTTATTGGTGTCACATTTATCTGTTCTATTGTCCCTGTCTCCTTTTCTTTTACAAGATTCAGACCTGCCAGAAGAAAGCCTATGGCAGTAACCAGTATTGCCAGGATTCCCGGAAGCATATAATATTTATAGTTAAGCAGCTCATTATACCAGTAGCGGTTGGTTACTTTAATCTGCGGCATGGCGGAAAGGGTTGTTACTGCAGCATTTTGCCTGATGATATCAATATTGTAGTCTTGTAAAACTCCGTTCAGATAAGCCCAGGAAAGCTGTGCTGTTGTGGCATTTATGGCATTTACAGAAACCATGACAGGACAAACCCGCCCGGAAGTAGTTTCCTTATCCAGGCCTTCAGGAATATGCAGGATCATATCACACCTGTTGCGGTGAAGCATGTTATTGGCTTCTTCTTCTGAATGTGTAAAACACGTGATTTTGAAAAACCCGGAACCTTCAAGCCGGCTTATCAGGTTTCGGGATACCGGTGACATATCCCTGTCAATAATACCGAGATTAATATTTTTTATTTCGAAAGTAACAGCAGGGACCAGCAGAACCATTTGAACCAGGGGCACTGCAAAGATGGCTTTACCAATGAATTTATCCCTGAAAATCTGCAGGAACTCTTTTCTGATAAGATATAATATAGTCCTCATTTTTAATTAATTATTATCTTTTCTCCTCCTGTATATTTACCTGCATACCTATTGAAGTCTTATTTTGAATTTCCTTACACTAAGAACTATGAAAAACAGGGTCATAATTGTAAGGATCAGTGTCTCTTTCCATACAGAGAAGAAACCTGTTCCTTTTATCATGATATTTTTAATAATAGTAATATAGTACCTTGGCGGGAGGAAATATGCCACCACATCATAAACACGGGGCATGTTTTCCAGAGGGAAAATAAAACCTGAAAGCAATATTGTAGGGAGCATCAGTCCGACCAGTGAAATAAAAATTGCCTGTTGCATGGTTTTTGAAACCGTTGAGATAAGGATCCCGAGGGAAAGACTCATGAGTATATAAAGCATACTTTCGGCAAGCAAAAGGGAAAGACTGCCTTTAACAGGCAGATCAAAGGCAATTCTGGAAAGAAGAAGGATGAGCAATACATTTATGAATGAAAGAATAAAATAGGGCATCACCTTACCTAAAATTATCTGTGAGGGTTTAAGTGGTGACACCAGAAGAACTTCCATTGTTCCGAATTCTTTTTCGCGTGTAATCGTTATGGAAGTCATGAGGGCACAGATAAGAATAAGGATGAAAGTAATTACCCCCGGGACAAACATGAAATGACTTCTCAGTTCAGGGTTATAGAACATCCTTACTTCAGGACTTACAAGTATTTTGGCTCCGGAATTTATTTCCATGTATTCCATGTTAAAATCTGATACTATAGCTGATGCATAATTTGTTATCAGAGTGGCTGTATTGGGTTCTGATGCATCGGTAATTATACTCATATCCGCTTCTCCCCTGCTGACGAGATCGCGGCCAAAATTCTCCCCGAATACAATTACAGCTTTCGCCCTGCCTGTTTTCATTATCATATCAATATCATGATAACTCTGCAGGTCTTCAACTTTCCTGAAAAAATCCGAAGAACACATTTTGTCGGATATCTTTTGTGTAACATCATCTTTCGACAGATCAAGGAAAGCTATACCTGCATCTTTTATTTCCATACTTATCACAAAACCGAATATAAGTATCTCAGCAACAGGCAATCCAAAAAGGATCACCAGAGTACGGTAATCTCTGAAAATATGAAGAAACTCTTTTTTGACAAATCCGGGAAAACGTTTCATTATATTATTCTGATAACTGTCTTAATGTTCATTTTAAAAGTCATATTCTTCCTGTTTCCGGTAAAAAAATATGAATTATTCCAGGCCTCCTTCAACATTCCTGGATGGCCTGGCGATTTTAATAAATACTTCTTCTATTGAACCGGCATTGTATTGTTTCCGTAATTCTTCCGGGGTGTCCAAAGCTACTATTCTGCCTTCACTCATTATAGAAACTCTGTCACAATACTCTGCTTCATCCATATAATGTGTTGTCACAAATACGGTTATTCCCCGGGCTGTAGCTTCATAAATCATTTCCCAGAACTGTCGGCGGGTTACCGGATCAACTCCTCCGGTTGGCTCATCCAGAAAAACAATCCTGGGTTCATGTAATATCGCAACAGAAAATGCCAGTTTTTGCTTTAAACCCAAAGGAAGTGATGATATCATATTGTCGCTGTATTGTCCGAAATCAAGTTGCTCCAGTAAAGCGGTTGTCCTGTCCTGTATCGTCTTCTTTTTCATTCCATAAATACCACCGTAAAGCATTATATTTTCTTTTACGGTAAGATCATCATAAAGAGAAAACCTCTGACACATATACCCTATATTCTTTTTTATTTCTTCTGCCTGCTTTTTTGCATCAAAGCCGGCTACCATTACCGTCCCTGATGTAGGTTTTGACAAACCTGACAATATTCTGATAGTAGTGGTTTTCCCGGCTCCGTTAGCTCCAAGAAATCCGAAAATTTCGCCTTCAAAAACATTAAAATTAAGATTGTCGTTGGCAACGAAGTTCCCGAACTTCTTGACCAGATTTCTGACTGATATTACTGTATTGCCTGTCATTGGTAATGAATGCTTTCTGTTCCCATAAGTTCCAGGAATCTGTCCTCAATACCCGCTCTGCCCTCTGATATACTGAAGTCATTTATGCCCTTACTCAGGAGATATTCATTCAGATCGCCCAAAGGATTATCCTTACTGAATGTGGTATGTATTGAATCTCCGAAGGGATAGGCTGAAATTGTGAGAGGAAAACTTCTGAGTATTTTCAGCAGATTATATTTATCAGGAGCTTTCACATAAAATAGTTTGCGCGAGAAACTGTCTTTTAATACTTCCGGCGGATTAACAGACAATATTTGTCCTTCCTGGATCAGTGCTACTCTGTCACATTTCGTTGCTTCATCCATGTAAGGTGTTGAAACAACAACTGTAATATTATGGGCTTTTAGTTTCCCGAGCATTTCCCAGAATTCGGTACGCGATACGGCATCAACGCCTGTGGTGGGTTCATCAAGAACCAGCAGACGGGGCTTGTGAATCAGGGCACACGATAATGCTAGTTTCTGTTTCATGCCACCGGATAATTGTCCTGCAAGTCTTGTCTTGAAGGGTTCGATATGAGAATAAATATCTTTTATCAGTTCATAATTCTCTTCTATCGTTGTGCCGAACACCGATGCATAAAATCTCAGATTTTCTTCTACCGACAGATCCATGTAAAGGCTGAAACGCCCGGGCATATATCCAATATTCTCCCGCAATTTCCGGTACCCTTTCACACAATCCACCCCCAGGA
>LSQX01352779.1_pt1 | contig 34515 bp, 28 predicted proteins | sample 654561 | NCBI WGS metagenome assembly LSQX01 (sample SAMN04489861, study PRJNA283612) | anaerobic digester metagenome | isolation source: 4 biogas reactors fed with cattle manure at either 37C or 55C with and... | place: Denmark: Kongens Lyngby | collected 2014 | reverse complement strand
TATCTATTTTGAGCAAATTAGGAGAAACAATCGTTCAGTCGAAAAGTTCTACGATGCAAAATATGTTGATATAAGAGATAAGTCTATTAAAACAGGACAAGAGCTTTTCTGTGGTAGAAGAACACGGGACAAAAACTTAAATGAAGAAAATCTTCATAAGTATCGTGGAGCTAAAAAATCAAAAGGCAGAAGAAATATTCGTAAGCAAAGATACGCTTATCAGCCTAAAGATATTGTTACCTTTGAGAGCAAAAAATATTCAGTTCAAGGTGTACAGAACAAAGGTGAATATATTAAGCTAATGGAAATGTCTAAGCCAGTTAAAACAGATTTAGTTAAGCCCTATATGTTTAGGAAAGGATTTAGTATGTTTTATAACTCCAATTCATCACCCACTTACAGAAGTGTGAGTCTTCTTGCAGGAAAATGATAAATTAAGATTTTCTAAAATATGGAATTTTGAATTTATAATGGGTCTAGTGGGAGCCTTTACCACTCCCTGACTGCAAGTGATGAAAAACAAAGATTAAATATATTATATAGTGCAGATTTTGTGATTTCTTAGGTAAATATTATCAATAAATTAATCAGGAGGAAAAATATGAGGATAGAACAACATCCCATCTTAGAGTTTAAAAAGGGCGAAAAAATTAGGTTTTATTTTAATGGGAAAGAGATGATCGGATTTAAAAACGATACAATAGCCTCTGCTTTATATGGCTTAGGAATATACAAACTTAGTGAAAGTAAAAAGCAAAAAAGACCACGAGGTATATTTTGCGCAGTTGGACATTGTTCATCGTGCTTAATGACGGTTGATGGAATTCCTAACGTGAGAACGTGTATTACCCCTTTGAAAGAAGGTATGCAGATAGAAACTCAAAGTCAAGAAGTGATTAAAGATGCATAACATTGAAAAAGTTGAATTAATAATAGTCGGAGGAGGGCCTGCGGGTCTTTCTGCAGCACTAGCTGCAGCAAATTATGGAGTAAACGTTATTCTCGTAGAAGAACGTGAATTTTTAGGTGGTCAATTAGTTAAACAGACTCATAGATTTTTTGGATCCGAGAAAGAATATGCTGGAACTAGAGGATTAAAAATTTCTAATCTTCTTGTCAAAGAGATAAAAGAAAATGAACATATAAAAGTACTTACTTCTTCGCGGGTCTTAGGAATATATAAAGATAAAATAGTAACCATTCTTACCAATAACAAAATGATGAAATACTTTCCGAAGGCTCTAATACTTGCCACTGGTGCATCAGAAAAGTTTTTAGCATTTGAGAATAATGATCTTCCAGGGGTGTTTGGCGCAGGTGCGGTTCAAACCTTAATGAATTTATATGGAGTTTCACCTGCCAAAAAAATATTAATGGTAGGTTCTGGAAATATTGGACTAATAGTTTCTTATCAACTACTTCAAGCTGGAGTTGAAGTTGCCTGCGTTATAGAAGCTGCTCCTAAAATAGGTGGTTATTCTGTTCATGCTTCAAAATTAAGAAGAATGGGGGTTCCAATATTAACTTCCCACACAATAAAAAAGGCTGTAGGAAAAGATAAAGTTGAAGGTGCAATAATATGTCAGCTTGACAGTAGTTGGAGAGAAATTATAGATACTGACCAATTCATAAAATGCGATGCTATTTGCTTATCTGTAGGATTAACGCCCTTAACAGATCTATTAAGACAAACTAATATTAAAACCGTGTATATATCAGAATTAGGTGGATACATACCTATTCGAGATGAAAATATGGAAACTAATATAAAAAATTTATTTGTTGCTGGTGATGTTTCAGGAATAGAAGAGGCAACATCTGCAATTATAGAGGGTCAAATTGCTGGATTAAATGTAGCTAAAAGGATTAATAAAAACGTTAAATATCAACTTGAGATAGAGAAGCAAATAATGGAAGCAAAGAAAGAATTAGAGTTATTAAGGGCAGGACCTGTTGGTGAAAAAGTTAGAAAAGGTCTAAAAAAAATAGGGTTAAATAACTCAAAGAATTATGATGAAAGAATGTCAAATGAAGAGTATGACATATCTTTTTTGATGAGAACAGGTATTCCTAGTAATGATAATTTAAAAATGAAATTACCTCAGAGTGAAGAAATATTTAATAAAGGACCGATAGCTATATCTGAATGTTTTCAAAAATTTCCTTGTGATCCCTGTGTAAAAGGGTGTCCATTTGATGCAATATCTGAAGAAGGTAATATCAATAACTTACCTTATGTAGATTTTGAAAAATGCACAGGATGTGCAATTTGCGTAAGTAAATGTCCAGGACTAGCGATGTTTGTTGTACAAAAAAATTATACTGATTCAACTTCTTTAGTTACTCTACCTTATGAATTTTTGCCTAAACCTATGAAAGATCAAACGGTCTTAGTTCTAAATAGAGAAGGAACAGAAATTTGTGAAGGTATAGTTAAGAGGGTTATAGATGGAAAGATTCAAGATAAAACAACCGTTGTAACTGTAGAGGTACCAAAAGAGTATTTCCTTGAAACTAGAAATATTAAAGTAAAGTGAGGATAATATTATGAATGAAGATAATATTATTATATGTAGATGTGAAGATGTCACTTTAAAAGACATTAGAAATTTGATTCAGCAAGGATTTACAACGATAGAAGAAATTAAGAGACTTTCACGAATTGGTATGGGGCCTTGTCAAGGTAAAACTTGTGGTTTGCTTATTGCCAAAGAAATTGCTGAAATTACTGGTATATCAATAGAAAAAATTGAATTACAAAACATAAGGCCTCCTTATGGAGGAGTTACTTTTGAAGAAATAATTGCAGGTGATGAAGTTGAAAAATAAGGCCAGTGTTGTCGTAATTGGAGGAGGAGTAGTAGGTAATTCAGTTGCATACAATCTTGCTAAAAGAGGAGTAAAAGATATTGTATTAGTTGAAAGATCTTTTTTGGCAAGTGGAGCTACAGGTAGGTGTGGGGCAGGGGTTAGGCAGCAATGGGGAACTAGACAGAATTGCCTTTTAGCAAGAGAAAGTATGAGGGTGTTTGAAAATTTTAAAGATACTTTGAATGTTGATGTGGATATAGAATTAAAACAAAAGGGTTATTTACTTTTGGCATATTCGGATAATGAATTGGGTCTATTCAAAAGGAATATTGAAGTTCAAAATAGTCTAGATATACCTTCAAAACTAGTAACACCTCAGGAAGCAAAAGATATAGTACCAGATCTTAACATAGATAAATTAGTTGGAGGAGCCTTTTGTCCTACAGATGGTCATGCGAATCCATTTAAGGTAACTTACGGTTACTCAAAAGCTGCAGTTAATTTAGGAGTTGAGATAAATAAATTTACTGAAGTAAAAAAAATAAAAACTGAAAAAGGTAAAATAATTGGAGTTCAGACTAATAGAGGATTTATAGAAACCTCAAAAGTAGTTGACGCTGCAGGTGGTTGGTCGCAACAAATAGCAAAAATGGTGAATGTTGAACTACCTGTATATTCTGAAAGACATGAAATTTTAGTTACAGAATCTGTAAAACCCATACTTGATCCTATGCTTATGTCTTTTTCTTACAATATCTACTGTCAACAAACCCCTGATGGTAGTTTTATAATGGGTTATGGACCTGAAAATGAACCACCTGGGTTTAATACTCATAGTTCATGGCAATTTTTAGAAACTATGAGTAAAAAAGCTACTTGGCTTTTACCACCACTAAACAAAATAAGAATATTAAGGCAATGGGCAGGTTTATATAATATTTCCCCTGACAAGCAACCGATAGTTTCGAAAATAAAAGATGTCGAAAATTTTTATGTTGCTTGTGGTTTTAGTGGTCATGGGTTTATGATTGCACCAGCTATAGGAGTTTTAATGGCAGACATTATTACTGAAAGTGAGTTCACTTATGATGTTATTTTAGATATTGAAAGATATAAAAGAGGGGAAGTAATATCTGAACCGTCAGTAGTTTAATTTATTAGAAAGGAGGAATGATTTTTGAACAATTCTATTCCAATATTTGATGAACCTACCAATGAACCTGTTTTAAATTATGAGCCGGAAAGTAAAGAAAGAAAAAATTTAATACAAAAGCTAAAAGAGCTTAAGAACAAAGAATTAGAAATTCCTATAATAATAGGTGGAAAGGAAGTAAAAACAGGTAATATAGGTAAATGTGTAATGCCCCATGAACATAACTATATTCTTGCGTACTATCACAAAGCTGGTGAAAAAGAAGTTCAGCTAGCTATTGAAAATTCTTTAAAAGCCAGAAAAATATGGGACGAGTTTTCATGGGTAGATAGAATTTCTATATTTAAGAAGGCAGCAGACCTTTTGTCTACAAAGTGGAGAAGCACTTTAAATGCTGCAACAATGCTTTGCCAAAGTAAAAACGCTTATCAAGCAGAAATTGACGCAGCTTGTGAATTAACAGATTTTTTTAGATTTAACTCTTACTACGCTACAAAAATATATTTAGATCAACCAAAATCTGTTGAAGGCGTTTGGAATAGGATGGAGTACAGACCTTTGGAAGGATTTATATTCGCAGTAACACCTTTTAATTTTACTTCAATATCTGGTAACTTACCAACAGCTCCGGCAATTATGGGAAATACCTCTCTATGGAAACCAGCTTCTTCAGCAGTGTATTCTGCCTATTTTGTTATCAAATTGCTTCAGGAGGCTGGGTTACCTGATGGGGTTATTAATTTTATACCAGGTGATGGTTCAAAAATTGGAGATTTAGTTCTTGACGATCCAAACCTCGCTGGGATTCATTTTACCGGTTCAACTTCAACTTTTCAAAACATGTGGAAAAAAATTGGAAATAATATCGATAAATATAAATCTTATCCAAGGATAGTTGGAGAAACAGGAGGAAAAGATTTTGTCGTTGCACATGAATCAGCTAATATTAATGTGCTTGTATCCGCATTAATAAGAGGTGCATTTGAATATCAAGGTCAGAAATGTTCTGCAGTATCAAGGGCTTATATACCAAGAAATATTTGGGCTCAAGTAAAAAATAAACTTATAGAGGATTTAAAAGATATAAAAATAGGATCTCCCGAAGATTTCTCTAATTTTATGAACGCAGTTATTGATAAAAAGGCCTTTGATAAAATAACAAGTTATATAGAATATGCTAAAAATGGCCATGATTCAGAAATTATTTTTGGAGGAAATTATGACGGCTCTATTGGCTATTTTATCGAACCGACAGTGATTCTTACCAACAATCCTAAATCTAAAACTATGCAAGAAGAAATATTTGGGCCTGTTTTAACAGTATATGTATACGATCCTTCAGATTTTGAAAAAATTTTAAAACTTTGTGACGAAACGTCTCCATATGGTTTGACAGGGGCTATAATTGCTCAAGATAGAGACGCAATAATTAAGGCGGAAAGGGAGTTAGCGAACGCAGCGGGTAATTTTTATATTAACGATAAACCAACAGGTGCTGTTGTAGGGCAACAACCCTTTGGAGGTTCTAGGGCATCTGGAACAAATGATAAGGCGGGAACTATTATAAATCTTTTAAGATGGGTTTCTGCACGTGCTATAAAAGAGAATTTTGTTCCTGCGGAGGATTTTAGATATCCTTTTATGAAAGAAGAATAACAAAAAAACCCGATTTTCGGGTTTTTTATTGGAGCGGATAATGGGATTCGAACCCACGACCCCTTGCTTGGCAAGCAAGTGCTCTACCGCTGAGCTATATCCGCTTCTATATTTTTTAATATATAGAGTGGTGCGCGAGGTGGGACTTGAACCCACACGGATTATTCATCCACAGGATTCTAAGTCCTGCGCGTCTGCCAGTTCCGCCACTCGCGCGACTGAATTAATAACAAAAAGAAATACAAAAATGGTGACCCGCCTGGGATTCGAACCCAGGACCCTTTGATTAAAAGTCAAATGCTCTACCAGACTGAGCTAGCGGGTCACTTTTGTAATAGTTTATTTTTACCTTATTTAACCTTAATTATTATAACCTTTTGTAAGCGTTTTGTCAAGCAAAAAATTAAAACAGCAAGTAAAATTGTGTTTAATATTATTTATTTTATTATTTGAATTTGTTATTTTTCTTCTTTTAAGAAAACTTTAGATGAAATAAACATAAGAACAGATCCGCTAATAAACAATACCAAATTAATAACTATAAAATTATTTAAGGTTATTTGTTTAATATTACCAGAAAATCTTATCAAATCAGTTACATATTTTACAGGTAATAAATTACTTATCCAACGAATTGATTTAGGTAAAAATTCTATTGGAAAATATACTCCCGAAAAGAAGGTCATAGCAACATAAAGTATGGTTGCTACTTCGCTTGTCACTGCTGGATCTTTGAATATAAGAAGGAGTAACACTCCAAGCCCCATCATTCCAATTGATGAAGAAATAAAGACACAAAAAAGTGATAACCAATTAAAATAAAAATTTAAATTAAACAAAACACCACCTAAAATAATGATAATAAACATGGAAATCAAGTTTAAAAAAAGCTTGGATATTGAAGCTGATAAAGTAAATTCTAAAGGTTTTACAGGAGATGCCAAAAATCTTTTTATTAATCCGTACTTTTTGTATCTCCCGAAAACATTGATCATTGAAAACATCCCACCTGACAACAAGGACAAGGCTATTACACCAGTTATAATAAAATCCAAACTATTTTCTGGACTTGCTCCTATAGATGTTTCAATAAATTCTATATTTATAAAATCTTCTTTTATTCCAGCATAGTGCTTTTTAAGTATATTTTGTAGTTCTAGTTTGATGAATATAGTTGATTGATCATTCATATCTGGTTCTTTTTGTACGAAAGTTATTTCTTTATTTTCATCATTTATAATTAAGCCTAAATCAACCTGATTCTGGTCTAAGGCTTTAGTAATACTATTTTTATCATCAAGAAAAACGACTTGGTAAGGAATTAAATTTGTTATTGTTTCATCTACATCTCCAACTATTCCAATTTGATATTCATCGTTATTGGAAGAAGCTTCAGTACCAAAAATAGTTCCAAAAAGTAATAATAAAAGTATAGGTAAAAGGAGAGTAAAAAATACTTCCATCCAATTTCTAAAAGTTTCTTTAGAAAATATGCTTATTAAAGAGAACATACGTTTATTTTTCATTGTATATCATCCTCTTAAAAGTTAGAGAAAATATCAATATGGAAGAAATCATCCATATAACAGGTATGAGAATATTAACCAAAGCAATAGAACTTCCAAGCATTATCTTTCTCATTCCATCAACTAAATAGGTTACTGGATTAAAATAAACGTACCAGCGAATGATCCAGGGTGAATTAGTTACATCAAAATAAAAACCACTCAAAAATATAGTAGCTTGGTATATTATTTGAGAAATTGCTCCAGCAGCTCCCATATTCTTGTACAAAGAAGAGAGAAAAAGCCCCACACTCAAAATTACCATAATAGAAAAAAGAGCATAACTAATAAAACTAAGTTTGTAAATGTATGGATTAACATTAAAAAGATAAGCTTCAATATATAATACAAATAAAGAGATTATCAATAAAATAATATGTGAAAGTAGAAAACTGACAAAAAATCCATTACTTGTTATAGGTGAAGAGCTTAATTTTTTAAAAATGCCTTTTTCTACATTGAAAGAAAAATCAAAGGGCATATTAAAAACTGCTACTGTTAAAATAGACATAAGAATAATAGCCGGGAACAGATAATCTCTATATCTGTAAGGTTCTGATTGTTCTATTCCTAAGATCTCTTCTTTAATGGTTAAAGGCATTACTTCACCTTTGGTATTTATCCTTACATTTATTTCATCAATCAATACATCAAAGATATTTTTGGCGTAAAGCGATGTATTTTCATTAGTATAATATACTTTCAATGCGGGAACTTCTAATTCGTTGATGAAAAATTTTATATTTAATAGATTAAAATTTTGTGGAAAGATTACAAAAGCGTTTATTTTTGATTTTTTTAAGTTGTCTAATCCTTTTTCAAAAGAATCATATTCAATTATCTCGAACGGGTTATTATTGTTTTGTGAAGAAAAAATCTCATCAAAAACATTTTTTACAATACCTTGTAAAGGTTGTTGATAGTATATGCCTATTTTAAAATCCATATTTTCAACGTTTCCAATATTCTCAAAAATACTTATAAAAAGTATAAAGAAAAGCGAGGGAAATATAATAGTCCAAAAAGGAACAGCAAACTCTCTTGACGAATTTATAAAAAACACTTTTGTGAGATTAATAATTTTTTTCATATATTTCACCTAATCTCTCAATCGTTTTCCGGTTAACTTTAGGAAAACGTCTTCCAAGTTAGGCTTTCTTATAATCATATCTGATATATCAAACTTTTTCATTCTTGCTTCTTCGAAGATTTTTAAAAGAGCATTTTCAAGATCAATAGCTTCGATTCTGTAAAAATTTTCATTTTTACTTACTTTAAGATTACTTTCGCTAAACAAATTTTCTTTAATGTCGTCAAAATTACCGTTTGAATTGATTTTGAAAGATATAATTGAACTCATTCCTAAAGAGTCAACAAGTTTATTGACTGTTCCTTGCGCAATAATTTGTCCTTGATCAAATATATAAACTCTATCTGCTAAAAATTCTGCTTCTTCCATATAGTGAGTCGTTAATATTATTGTTTTGCCAGAATTTCTTAAATTAGATATTATTTGCCAGGTATTTCTTCGTGCTTGTGGATCTAAACCTGTTGTAGGTTCATCAAGGAAGACTATATCAGGATCATTAATTACAGCTGTAGCTAAAGCAAGTCGTTGTAATTGACCTCCTGAGAGTTTGGAAATTCTACTACGTTTTTTCTCTTCAAGATTAAAATCAGTAATAACCTTTTCAACGTCAAGACTTTTTTGATATAAACCAGCAAAAGCCTTAAGTGTTTCTACTACTGTTAAATTTTGGAAAAAAACTGTACTTTGCAATTGAACACCTATCTTCTCTTTTATATTCGAGTCAATTTGGTCTACCTTTTCACCAAAATAGTATATTTCACCATCGTCTCTTTTTCTCAATCCTTCCAATATTTCAAGTGTAGTTGTTTTTCCTGCACCATTTGGACCCAAGATAGCAACAATTTCTTTCTTTTTGACATGAAAAGAGACATCATTGACTGCCTTAACATCTTTGTACTGTTTTTTTAGATTGTTTACTTTTACAACAACTTCTTCCATATATATTCCCCCAAATTTTAATTTCATTCCAACACATTTTTTAGCCATTTTTTACTTTTATATCTCGATAAAAGAATTAATGACTTAACAACTTCTTCTGACATAGTTAAAAGATATACAACTGGAAAACTTAGATTCAAAGCTAAACCTCCAATTACAGATAACGGAACTCCAATAAACCATAAAGTTGAACCTTCTACAATAAAAGAGAATCGGGTGTCACCTCCGGCTCTTAAAAATCCAACTACATTCATTCCATTAAATAATTTTATTGGTAGGAAACTCATAGAAATTGTAATTGTTATCCTCACCATCTTTTTAACTTCCTCTGAAACGTCAAATACATTTACCAAGAAAAAAGTAATTATAATACATATTATAGCAGCAAAAATGCTTATTAGTTCTGCCAATTTTAAAGCTTTTTTTGAAACATCATATGCTTCTTCATATTGGGATGTACCTAGCATATTACCTATAATTACCGAAGCAGCATTAGCGATAGAGAAAGTGATTGAAGTTGCAAAACCTTCGATAGTGGCCATCACTCTCTGAGCCGCTATTACATTCGTTCCCATATGAGCATAAACAATTGAATACATAGTAACTCCTAAAGACCATGCAAATTCATTTGCCATTGTAGGAATAGCATAGTGAAAATAACTTTTAAAGAATTTAGGGGTTATTTCTCTAAAGTGTCTGAAATATATCCTACCAGGCATTTTTCTTAGGTATACTATTAAAACCGAAGAAATACATCCTATTAATCTTGCAATTAAAGTTGCTATAGCAGCTCCTTTTACACCTAAAGTCGGAAATCCAAGCTTACCAAAAATAAGAAGGTAATTGAGAAATATATTTGAAGATAATTCTATGATTGTAATAATCAAAGGTATGTGGACTTTTTTAATGCTTCTTAGCATAAAAGAAGTTACCAATGAAATCGCAAATAATGGGAAACTTAGGGCAATAATTTTTAAATAAACGGCTCCAAGATTAATAACTTCTATATCTGGGCTAAAAAAATTTAAGACCAAATTAGGATAAAAAAAGCTTAATACAAAGAATGGAATAGAAAAGAATAAAGCTGAAATGATCGTCAATGCAACAGAACGGGATAGACCTTCTTCTTCTTGTTTTCCCCAATATTGAGCAAAAAAGATTCCGCCTCCTGAAACTAGACCAAACAGTATTAAGTTATATAAGAAAAAAACTTGATTAGAAAGTCCAACAGCAGCTATAGCCACCTCTCCTAGTGCCCCTATCATTAGAGTATCCACAAAGTTGACACTTGTAAAGATAACTTGTTGTAAAGCTATAGGAAGAGAAATCTTAATTATTCTTTTATAGACTTCCACTTAACCCCTCCAATTATTATAATAAATGTAACAAAGGCAATTTTATCACAAAGCGCCATTTTTTTGTGGTAAATAATTGTAAATATATTTATAACTATTATATGAAAAATTTGAAATGACAATGTAAAATATTTTGTGTACGAAAAGTATGATAAAAGGAGAAGGAATCTGATATAATAAGATAAATTATCTTATTATATCAATATTTCATTTTAGTGATTTTATAAATGAACATTTTCTAAAAGTAAGCATTTGAATTTATAACAGGTCCAGGGCGGAGCCCTCACCCCGCCTAGATACAAGTACCGAAAAAAGATATTGGAATTTCTAACGTGAGTACTAATATTTCATTTAAAAAGGAGATAAAATATGAGAAAATCCATAGCAGTTATAGTTTGCATAATTATTTTAGGGGTTTTTGGTTTTTCCGTTTCCTTTCTTACTCCTACAGCTGAAGTTGTTCAAGAAGGTTATCTTTATTTTGATACTTTCAATCCTGCATTTGGGATTAGGTGGGGACTTTTCGGTTTTATGGAAACAGGAGTTTCACAGGTAAATCAAGGAGCTTATATTAAAGTTGGATTTAACGAAATATATAACAAACCTTTTAAACTTAGTATGTTTTATTCTAATTCTTTTCAAGATCACTCTGCAATATCTATGGCTTTAGGATACACCTTTGAAGATATATATGTTGATACAGGGGTAATTTACAGTGAAACTAAGCAATATGTTGAAGAAAATGGTGAGACAGTAAAGAAGATTTCAAAAGACTACAGTTTTTTTGCAAAGACAAGTATCGAGATAATTGAAAAAGAGACTTCTAAAAGTTATATTAATATAGAAGGAACTTTAGATTATGTAGAAGATTTCAATTTAGATAGCTACACCATAGCATTCTATTGAGTTCAAAATTTTAAAAATAATCTTTGGATTTTTGAAGGGCTAGATTTATACGCGGGATTAAACATCAACAAAAATATAGCTGACGAGGATTTTAGCTTACTAGAAAATGTAAATGTTGTATTGGGTTTATCTACAAAAGTTAAGGTTTTTTAATTCTTTTCTTTCAAATTTCTAAAGTGAATAATTGTTTTATTTCATAGTTGGATAATTCTGTTATCCAACTTCTTCTACTTATTATGACCCTGTCTGATAATTTCTTCTTTTTTCAAGCATTTCGTTTATTTTTTCTGTTTAAAATGAATATATAAATGTTATATTACAATTATCAAATTTCACCAACAGAATTCAAAAAATCAAGTAAAAATCCTTTTATAACAGAGGAAGAATAAGATAAAATGCTTAAGGTTTCGGATTTTATCTTCACTAATTTACCGTCTTTATCAGCATTTTCTATGTCCACTAAACTAACTGGACTTTCAAGTTTGTCTCCAAAAGCATTTTTAATCTCCTTGTGTATAATGGGGAATTTGTCTAAAGTATAATTCATAACCTCTTTTACATAATCTTCATAACTGTCAAAGAATATAGGTTTCGCACCCAATATAACTTCTTTTGCAGCGGCATCAGAATAAAATAAAAGATAAATAAGATAATCATCCATTAAATAATGAGCATTATTTAGTTTGTTTGCTTTATTTTTGCTAAAAGCTGCTCCAATCATTTCAAAAAATGTTCCGGGAGAATTATGATAAGGCTGTGAAAGATCTTCAATGAAATGAATAGCGCGAGCGAGAAATCTGTATCCCCAATATTCGTCACCGTTTTCAAAGGCTTGTTTTGACATATTCACAAAGTATAAGAAAGATTTATCTGCTTCAAAAGCCTTCAAAATCCCTATTTTATATCTCATGTGTCTTACTCCCTGGCTATTACCTATCAGACCTTGCAATGGATGAAGTTTTAATCCTTCATCCATTCCAAAATCCGGTTCAGGTGAGTATATTGATAAAATTTGCCAAACAGGAAGTTGGTTATTTATTGGTGGGGGATCTGGAGGAATATCTATCCCGTATGGTACATCTATAAATTTTCTTTTTCCAGCAACATCTTCAAGAATTAGAAATTCCAAATTATATTCCCTATCCTCTTTGTAACTATACTCTGTTATGGATACTCGTTTGTCTATATCTGGTATATCTTGAATTATATAATACGTATAAGCGGCATGCCCACTCCATGAAAGTAAACTAGTTGCAAATATGAGAAGAACTAGAAAAGACAATAAACTTTTTTTCATAATTTAATTCCCCCTTAAAGATTTATATATTACCTTTGATAGGTTAGATTAAATTATACATAAATCTATATAAAACCACATTAGAGCCACAATGATTTTTCACTCGTTGATATAGCCCTGACTCCCTTTTTAAATAATTCTTCAGCTTCAGAACTTTTAGTAATCAACCCTCCTGCTATAATTATACCGTTAGTTTTAACGTTGTTGATAAAATAGGGTGCGGCTACTGCAGGAAGAATTTCAAAGGCGTCTGGTTCATTACTTTTATCAATAAGATTTTTGATAGAATTAAGAGAACCCGAGTCAATTAAGAATACTCTTTGAATAGTTAGAAGATTTTCTTTCATAGCACATCTAACCAAATTATTCTTTGTAGAGATGATTCCATCGCATAGATCTTTTTTAGCTAAATATTCGATACCTTTTTTATCAAAAGCTATACCTTCAACTAAATCAATATTAACTATCAATTTTTTCCCATATTTTCGAACGAATCTTACTATATTTTCTAAATCTAGTATAGATCCTGTAAGTAAAAATATAATATTTGACTTTGTTCTTGTAGCATCTACAACATCATTCAAGTCTCTTACTCCAGGTATAATGGTGTTTTCTTTGACTAATGTTTTTAAATTATTCATTTTTTCCCCTCGTCTTTGTATTTTATTTCACAATCAATTATTTCCGCTTTAAAACGCTATTTAGTTTATTTTATTCACACTTCTTGTTATTATTATATCACTTCCTGTATCTAAAATATTGCTTATAATTATGTCTCCTCTTTTAACAGGTGCGGTAACTTTAGTATTTTTTAGTATTTCCATAATATCGTTCATTAATCTTAAAGGGACCGGTTTGGTGGATCTGACTGAAGCTAAAGGTACTTCTCCATTTTCGACCTTTACGCTTGTAACAACTACCCTTAGGGGATCTGTAAGTTCTTGTTTAACGTATTCCAAGCCTCTTTTACATCTATTCCCTTTTGCTTCGAATATTTCGATTTCATCTGCATCAGCATAAATTACATTTATTTTACAGCCAAGAGGACAGTTAACGCACACTATCTTTTTCTTTTTGTGATTAACTAATTCCACGGGCTTTCACCTCAATTTCTTTTATTTTTGAATCTTGAAAAGGTTTTAATGAAATTTCAATCATTTCGGAAGGCCTTGCTTCTTCCTCTATAATTTTTATTCCTAAAGGTTCTACAACAATTTCTGCTTTATCAAATACTTTAGAGACTCTGATATAAAGTTTGGATTTTTCTTCGGGGTCAATGTATGAAGGGTGTAGTATGTTAATATTTTCTCCCTTCTTGATTTTTATTAATTCTTGTGGAAGATACTCTTTTTTAGCATAAAGAGCAGCATACTTTCCAGCTTTTTCGCCTTCTCTTGCAACAAAATCAACCAAGTCAAACACGACTGTACAATTTCCTGCAGCAAAAATCCAGTCTTCTGAAGTTTGATTAGTATTCGAAGTTACAAAACCAGGCGCAGTTTGTACAAATTCGACAGGTTTTATAGATGGAATTAGCCCTACAGAGGTTATTAGTGCATCTACCTCAAAAATTTTTTCTGTATTTGGAATTATGTTTCTGTTTTCATCTACCTGAGAAACATATACTCTATTAAGTCGTTTATCTCCCTCTACTCTTGTCACAGTATGGGATAGATATAAAGGGATATTATAATCTCGTAAGCATTGTTGAACATTTCTTTCTAGTCCTCCAGGATAAGGTAATATCTCTACTACCCCTTCTACTTCTATTCCTTCTAAATGCAGTCTTCTTGCCATTATTAATCCAATATCTCCAGACCCAAGTATTAAAGCCTTGTTTGCGGGCTTTAAGTTTTGTAGATTTATATATTTTTGGGCAACACCTGCTGTAAAAATACCGCTGACTCTGTCACCAGGTATAGCTAATGAATTAAAATGTCTTTCTCTTGCTCCTGTTGCCATAACCAATGATTTAGTTTTTATTTCATTTATTCCGTTTTTATTCACAAAAAGTATTTTTTTATCTCGGGTTACGTCTAGAACAAAAGTACTCTTTAAAACAGTTACATTTGTCTTTTCTAGCTCTTCTTGAAGAGATTCTTTAAATTCAGGACCGGTTAAATCTTTTCTAAAGTAATGTAATCCAAAACCGTTATGTATACATTGATTTAATACGCCTCCAGAATCATCTTCCCTTTCAATTAATATAACTTGTGCCCCGGCTTTACTTGCAGATATTGCCGCTGCTAATCCTCCACCACCAGCTCCTATAACAACTACATCGGTTTCATATTTCATATTGACCTCACCTCTGATGCAATTATCCAAGATCCTTTTTCATTTTGTTGAATATCTTGAGGAGATATATGTGTTTCCTCAGATATTATTTTTAGAATTTTAGATGTGCAAAAACTTCCTTGGCATTCTCCAAATGATGCTCTAGTTGCAAATTTTATATCATCAACTGTTCTTGCTCCATTTTTTATAGCTTCTTTAATCTCTTTTTTTGTGACTTTGTTACAGAAACATATCATTTCTCCAGCTTCAGAATCTTCTTCAATTACTTTTTCCCAATAATTTAGGTTGGTTTCTACTAAATGGGGAATTTTTCCAACATGACTTATGTAGTCTTCCCTTTTTCTTAGCCCTATATGCATTTTTTCGGTTATTAAAAATTCAACTACATATTTGGCAATTGCAGGAGCAGCAGTTAAACCAGGTGATCGAATACCTGAAACATGTATAACATTGCCGTGTTCTCCTACATCTATATAGAAATCTTTTTTTTGAGTTTCAGGACGTAAACCAGCAAAAACTTTTACAATATTTTTTGAAAAGTCTAAAGAAGGGATTAATTTTAATGATTTTTCTTTTACTTCTAGAAGACCTTCGGGGGTTGTTGAAAAATCTTTTTTTGATTTTACCCCACGAGCATTAGGACCAGCCAAAAATCCTCCATCAACTGTTGGAACAACTAGGCATCCTTTTGTTAAAGGAGTGGGTGTTGGAAAAATAACAGAATTAGTATATTTAATATCTTTTCCAAAAAGAAAATATTCTCCTTTTACAGGGAAGATAAAAGGTAAGTTGTCTCCAAAAAGTTTAGCAACTTCATCAGCATATAAACCACATGCATTAACTACTAAATCTGCTAAATATGAACTGGCATCCTCAAAAATTAATTCATATTTATTGTTTTTTCTGTTTACCTCAACAAGTTTTTTCTCTTTAAATACTTTTCCACCATTTATTTCAAGAGATCTTGCTGCTTGCATGGCTACTTCCCAAGGCTCTGTTACGCCAGCAATTGGACAATAAAAGGATTTCAATACATTTTGGTTCAAAAGAGGTTCCATTTCTAGTATTTCATTTTTATCTAATATTTTATATTCTTTAACATTATTGTTTATAGCATTTTCTTCAATTTCGTCTATTATGCTAACTTCTTCATTATTGAAGGCTACAACATGAGATCCCACTCTTAAAACTTCTATTGATAGTTCTTTTGATAATTCATCATATAGTCTATTTCCCATATAACATAGTTCGGCCCTTAAAGTACCTGGAGGATCGTCATACCCACCATGAACTATCCCTGAATTTCCTTTTGTAACACCCATTCCTATTCCATTTTTAGCCTCGAACAAATACACGTCTTTTTCATATTTGTTTATCTCTCTGGCTATTAAAGAACCAACTATGCCTCCTCCTATTACAGCTATCAAAATTTTCAACCTCCTCAATTTTCAGATTAATAAACAAAAAAACCATATCCAAGCTCCGAGGAAATAACCTCGGTTGGATATGGTTTTCTCTTTAGTCTCTACCATATCAATCGCATTCAGCGAGAGATTTATTTGTTTCTTATATTATATCACAAACTTTTTAGTTTTTGACAAATGTTAACCACTATTTTTAAATGTTTAACTCAAAAAAATACATTGTGAAAAAAGTAACCATATCGGTTTTGAGTCTGGATTTTTTGACCGATAATTCCTATATTAATCCATGATATGTTGTTGTATTAGCTGCTAATATTATTGTCATTAATATGGTATTTAAAAAGGCTGCGGTGTATACATTACCAGTTTTTTCATAGAGACTTTTTGTATAAAAAGTTGCTACGATTAATGAGGGTATCAAAGCAAAAAGCAAGATGGGGTTCAAAGCTTGAGATGGGCATAATGCCTTTCCTCTAAAGAATAAAAGACCATATTGCAGTAACAAAAATACTACAAGTCCTCCCACAACGGATATACAGGAAAATAAATATCCTTTTGATTTTTTCATAAATCCTGTATTAGCATTTACAGAAATTCCTATTATATAATAGAACAAGAAAAAGAAAGGAGAGTATTTCAAAGCGGCAATTAAATGGGAAGTTTCAAAAGTTTTAACCGCCCATGTCCATATTCTAAAATCAGTTTTAAATAGAGCGTCAATTAAATATAGTAATGCGAATCCAATTACTACAGCAACAATTACTACAAAGAGGGATGATATTATAGATTTCCAATTAGTTACAAAGCCATAGTGTTTTGGAGTGATTTCTGAATATCTTTTGTTTAGATAATACATAACTAACGTTAAAATAAGAATAACTTCAGATACTATTAGCGCCCAGTATACAATTTGGTTCGTAGTAGGTTGATTGAAATAACTACTTAATACAAACAAATTATTTCCAAAATTGATAGATAAGAAAAGGAGTAAACTTGACAGTGCTATTAATATAGTGCCGTTTATGATTGACTTTGTTGATTTTCCCTCTATTTTTTTTGCTTTAGAGTGTAAAATAATTCCAATAATAATTGACAGAGCAAAGACTATGAGTGATGAAACCTTTAAAATAACCATACCTGATCCACCTTTTACCATCAAACTTGGAAAGAAGATTGCAGGAAATGCAGCTCCAAAAATAAAGAAAATCCAATATATCGTTTTTGTAAGTGTATTTTTGGGTGCTTGAATGACTAAAGTTGGTGTGGTTATGGCCTTTGAAAAAATTGGCAACTTAATGAGAGCGGTTATTAAGGGTACAAAAAGTAGGAAGAATCCAATTAATGCCAAAAATTCAGAATATTCTTTTAACATCCATCTTTGATTTTCTGGACCTAATCCCACATTTTTCTGATTTGGAGATGTATATCCTTGAAATGCTTTTGTATAAAACGATATTTGGTATCTTGTTGTTTCAAACGAGAAATGATTCCAAGGGTGAATTTCCCATGGTTCATAAATTACCCTTCTACCACCGTTTTCTAATGTAAACATTAATCCTTCAATTGGGTTCTCAGGATTCCCTAAAAAGGCTCTTCCTTCAGGTTTGTTTATGAAATCTTTGAAAACAACCGTTTCACCAGTCTTTGAGGCTTCTGAATCGAAGAAAAACTCATCATAATGTGCAGCTATTATTCCAACAGTTCTTGGTCCGTAAGCTGCAAATGCTACATCAGAATTGATTCCCAGATAGCTAGACCAAGAATAATCAGATCCCATAGTTAGCCCTGCATGTATTTTTCTTACGCCAGTTTTCAAAAAATCTTGCTCATCCTTTACCATGGCAACCGTAGAAGAAAATCCCCCCATAGAATGTCCTGCAACTCCAATGATTCCATTACCTTCCGGATCTTTCAAGACATATTCTTGATTATACATGTATTGAACAGCATCATAAATAGCATTAGGCCAAAAAGAAAAGAAAGATGTAGCAGGTTCATATGTTGTTTTATTTATAGAATGACCGTGATCATACATATCTAGCGCAAGAACAACATATCCTCTTCTTGACATTTCTATTGCACTAGCATCCTGCATTTCAGCGGAATTTAAATACCCATGGGTAGTTATGATTGTTGGCCTTGGATCCGCTGCACTAGCATCCTTTGGCATGTACAAAAGACCTGACAGAATACCAGTGTCAGTTTCAAAATTTATCCTTTTAACGTCTACTGAATAAAATGAGGTGTTAAACATATGAGCAAGAATACTTCCAAAAAGAATTAAAACAATGGAGAAAAAGATCAGTTTTGTTTCTTTTTTCATAATTAAAACCTCCCTTGAGTGTATTACCCTTTTGAATTCCAAAATATTAGTCTACCACTTAAAAAAGCCTATTATCTCCAGTTGTCTGGAAATAATAGGCTTTTCTCTGGATTTCTAGCCAAATATGTAAAATCATTATTATTTTATATTTACTTTTAAATAAAGTCAAATTGTATCAGAGTCATTCTTAGTTGACTAAGCCTGTTTATAGGTAAACAAAGCGAACTAAATCAAAAAATCTTCGCAAATTGATAAAGTCAATTTTCATTGCAATTAAACATATTATTATTTAGAAGATTGTTCCTTTTTTTTCATTCTTTTTCTTTCAGTAACTATTAGTTCCACTTCATCGGTTATTACACAATCGTAAAAACCTTCTAAATCATATAAATCTTGAGGATTGTTAAGAGTCCATAAATATATTTTCAAGCCAGCATCTTTCCATTTTCTTAACATTTTTGATGATTCTTGAATATTTTCTTTCACAGCATCAACCCATAAATTTAAAGAATAAAGGCTTAATTCCTTATGCAATTGAGGTAAATTATCTAAGGTATCATATTGAACCAATAGTCCTAATTTAACCTCTTTATCTATTTTTCTTATTTTTCTTAGTGCATCAACTTTGAATGATGAAAATAATGTTCTTTTTAATGCCCCTAATTTTTTTGTTATTTCGTAAGAAGGAATAGCTGCTTCCACTTCTTTTACTTCTAGATTTAAGATAGCTTTATTGTTCAAAGATCTAATTGTTTCTTCAACAGTAGGTATAGTTTGACCATTTGAAAATTTAATATTCTTTAGTTGGTTATATTCGATGGAGTTTAATTTTATGCCATTAATTTCTTCATCATGTAATACTACAAGAACCCCATCTTTAGTTAATCTAGAATCATATTCAATACCATCAGCACCATATTCTAAAGCTTTTTGAAATGCCTCAATAGTGTTTTCTGCATATTTTGCTCTGTAACCTCTATGACCCAATACTAAAAAATCCTCCATTAATCGCTCCTCCTTCATAAGAACTTTCAATTAGATATTGTCATTAAGTACACTCTAGATATTATATTATAAAAATAAGAATTTAAACATTCATATGAATTTATCTACCAAGAAATAATTTTTATCCCTTTAATCCACTGGTTACTAAACTCTTAACAAATAGATCTTGAAGTACAAAAAATAAAATTAATGTTGGTAGGGCAGCCATCAATGTTCCTGCCATGATTATTCCCCAATTGTTTGTACTATCTGTTGCTATTAGCATTTTTACACCAATTTGAACTGTCTTCATTTTATTATCCATTGTGACTATTAATGGCCATAAATACATGTTCCAAGCGTAAACAAAATTAATTATTGAAGCCCCTGCTATCATCGGACCTGATAATGGAATCAATATTTTCCTAAAATATTGCATAGGAGTCGCGCCATCAATTTTTGCTGCATCCTCTAATTCAGTTGGAATAGACATAAAATGTTGTCTAAATAAAAATGTATTGGTTGCTGATGCTGTGAAAGGTATGATCAAAGCCCAATATGTATTGACCCACCCGAATTTTGACATGATCATAAATAAAGGAAGAATCATTACTGTTTCTGCAGGCAAAAACAAAGTTATAAATAAAGTAAAAAAAAGAGTATTTTTACCTTTAAAGTTAAAAGAAGAAAAAGCAAATGCACCAAGAGTCCCGGTAATTATTTTCCCCAGTGTAGTACAAGTTGCTACTATGAAAGAATTTAAAAGCATTCTCTTAAGATTCATTATATCTAATGCTTCTTTATAGTTTTTAAAGTTAATTTGAGAAGGAAGAAATTTTGGTGGATATGAAAAAACCTCTACCTCGCTCATAAAACTCATAGATACAGCTAAAAAAAACGGTAAAAACATTATTATTGATACTATTATTAATCCAACTTCGATTAATACATAATTTATTTTCTTCTTTGACGATATTTTCAATATTATTCACCGGAGTAGAAATTACCGCTGATGACATTGTATATGGAATTGAAACAGCTATGCGGTATCCGGGCATGGGAAATCATGATTCATTCAACTTATACATTGAGAAGGTATACAAGACAGATGATTATACTGTTGTCTTTGAATTAAAGGAACCCAACGCCCGTTTTCATACAAGCTTCGTTGACAGATGGGGAGGATGGAGACCTTTCCCAAAACATGTTTTTGAAAAGGTCGATGATCCAATTACCTTTGATTTTAATCCTCCAATAAGCAGTGGACCTTATGTACTAAAAGATTATGATTCTGCAGGTTATTGGACCCTTTGGGAAAAACGTAAAGATTGGAATAGAACCCCAACAGGAATATTATTTGGAGAACCTAATCCAAAATATGTATTGTTTTACCATTATGGGGAAACAAGCAACAAAGTAATCGCTCAAGCAAACCATAATTTGGATATGACTGATTTAACTATGGAATCATTTAGAGCTCTATTGCAAAGGAACCCATATACAAGAGGATACAGAATAGAATATCCTTGGGTTGTTAATACAGATCCCTGTATAATTGGAATCACTTTTAATAATGATGTATATCCGTACAATCTTAAAGATGTAAGATGGGCGTTAACTTTAGCAATAGATATTGTAGATTACATTGGAATTACTTGTGATGGAGTGTCACCCATGGGAGCGTTACATATTCCAGCTACTCCTTATTATTTAAAAGTTTATTATGAGCCCATGGAAGAGTGGTTAAAAAACTTCACGTTAGATATAGAAGTTAACGGGCAACCTTTTAAACCGTATGATCCATCTGCAACCCTTAGAGCCGCTCAATATGCAAGGGAAAGAGGTTACGAAGTTCCTAATGATATAGAAACTCTTAAGGAAATGTTTGGGCATGGGTGGTGGAAATATTCACCTGAAGTAGCTGAACAACTACTAATCAGAAACGGTTTTAAGAGAGATAAAAATGGTAAATGGTTATTACCAGATGGGAAACCATGGAAAATCAGCATATTAAGTGGGGCAAATCCTTCTGATCCTGCTTATATAAATGGTTTGGCAGCTGCACAGCAATGGAGAAACTTCGGAATTGATGTCACCTTGCTCTCTAATGAGTCAATGGGTGATTTGGTTACCTTTGGGAATTTTGAAGTTTCTACTACAACTCCTGCTGCAGAACCGTGGGGAGGACATCCAGACCTATATCGCGTATTCTCAGCCATTCATTCAAAATTTTATAAGCCCAAAGGAGAAGCAGTAGCAGGGTCTTTAGGTCCTTCAGCTGGAAGATGGACAAATCCTCAAATGGATAAAATTATAGAAGGAATGGAGAAATTAGATTGGGATGACCCAAGTAATATTGAACTTGGTATAGAAGGTCTAAAAATACTTGTAGAAGAAATGCCTACAATACCAGTCTGTAACTTTCCTGGTGTTGTTGGATGGGATGAATATTATTGGACTAATTATCCTGGCGCAGAAAATCCATATATCATGCCGTATCAGCACTGGCCAAACTTGAAATACATGCTCCCATACTTAGAACCAACAGGAAGGAAATAATAAGTAATTAATCTCAACAGCCCCCTTCGGGGGGCTTATTATCAAAACGGAGGTGTAATACTTGCTATTCATCAAACGATACTTACTTCCTAGAATAGTACAATTCTTAGTAGTTGTATTTGTAGGTATAACCATAGTATTCTTTGTACCTAGACTCACTCCTGTAGATCCTGTACAGCAAGTAATAAGTCAAATAACGTCTCAAGGCGCCTTCATGGACCCTGCGGCAGTAGATGCATTACGACAATCCCTCACAGAACTATATGGACTAGAAGGAGGTATGTTCCAACAATACTTTGCGTTTTGGGGAAGACTAATAAAAGGTGATTTTGGTCCTTCACTATTCCAATTTCCTACACCTGTAATGGATTTAATAATGATTTCTCTACCTTGGACTGCAGGATTACTAATAACAACAACTATCATATCTTGGATTATAGGTAACCTACTTGGAGGACTTGCAGGATACTTCAAAAACAAAGCATGGGCCAAAACATTAGACAACATATCTATGGTTTTAAGACCTATCCCATATTACATATTTTCGTTACTACTTTTAATACTATTTGCATATCTAATCCCAATATTTCCTTCAGCAGGAGGATACTCTGTGGGAAGACGTATAGGATTCAACTGGGCATTTATATCTGATCTTTTAATTCATTCATTCTTACCAGCTATGTCACTAGTCATTTTAGGTATAGCTGCAAATTTCATGACAATGAAACTCATAGTCTCAAATATAGTTGCTGAAGATTACGTTATGTATGCAAAAGCTGGAGGATTAAAAGAATCAACAATAGCCTTTAAATATGTAATCAAAAATGGGTTATTGCCTCAAATAACTGGTCTAGCCTTATCGCTTGGACAAATATTTGGAGGGGCACTTATAACAGAGATAGTATTCTCATATCCGGGATTAGGAACACTACTATATGGAGCAATCAACTCAGGAGACTACAACCTAATAATGGGAGTCACTTCACTCTCAGTTATAGGTATTGCTGGTGCTACGTTGTTAGTTGATCTCATATATCCACTATTTGATCCTAGAATAAGATATAGATGAGGTGATAATGTTGGAAGCTTTCAAAGAACTTATGAAAGATGGAAGATTCAAATTTGCGTTTATAGTAATATGTGTACTTGCATTCATGTCGATACTTTCGTTCTTCTCACCATACGATCCATTAAGATGGAATGTTGTACCTAGAGATAGACCACCTAGCTGGCCACATATATTTGGAACAACATCCCAAGGTCAAGACTTATTTTGGCAGTCTACCTTTGCGATAAGAAACTCGTTGACAATAGCGTTAATAGCATCGGGTATATCAAGGGTTATTGCAATAATAGTTGGACTAGTTTCTGGATACAAAGGAGGGACTGTAGATACTGTATTAATGTCGATTAATGACAGTTTTGTAGTTATGCCTCTGTTACCAATACTTATATTAATAGCATCTGTTATTAGAGAAAATTTAAACATGGTAACGTTAGGAATCATATTGAGTCTATTTGGATGGGCATGGGATGCGAGGGTAATAAGGTCACAAATACTCAGTCTAAGAGAAAGGGAATTCACATACACAGCTATACTATCAGGGACAAAGACATTCAATCTAGTAGTAAAAGAATACTTTCCATTCATAATCCCAATAATATTTGCAACGTTAATTAACAACATGATATGGGCAACGGGTATGGAAGTAACCCTAGCCATACTAGGACTATCAAACACAGAAATACCAACAATAGGTACCATGATACATTGGGCGGTTAACTATCAATCAATACTACTAGGATACTGGTGGTGGATACTAACTCCGGTAATTATCTCTGTATTCCTGTTTGTAGCGTTATATTTACTTTCTACAAGTTTGAGTGAATATCTTGATCCACGAACTAGAATACAAAGAATTGGTAAGGCAAAGGAGTGAAATTGTTGAATATACTAAAAACAGAAAATTTAAAATCATACTATATATTTGAAACACCAACAGAAAAGAAAGAAGTTAAAGCTGTAAACGATGTGAGTATAGACATAGAAGAGGACAAAATATATGGGGTTGCAGGAGAAAGCGGATGTGGAAAAAGCACTTTTCTAAAAACAGTATGTGGATTGGCAGAACCACCACTGAGGATAGTAGGTGGAACGATATACTATCTAGTCAATGGCAAATATGTTGATATAACGAAACTGAGCCAAGAAGAATACAGAAAGTTAAGGTGGGAATATATCTCCTATATACCTCAAGGATCGATGAGTGCATTAAATCCAATAATTCGAGTTAAAGAATCGTTCAAAGATTTTGTAACAGCACATAAAAAGATAAAGGATGAGCAAAAAGATTTTGAAGAACCTTTAAGAAAACACTTGAATGCGTTAGGCCTACCAATGAGGGTGTTAAAATCGTATCCTCACCAATTATCTGGGGGTATGAGACAAAGGGTAACAATAGCGTTAGCAACAATATTAAATCCACGAATAATATTAGCAGACGAACCAACAACAGCGTTAGATGTAGTAGCTCAAAGGGCAGTAATACAACTTCTCAAGGATATACAAAGCTTACAGAAAAATACAATAATATTAGTAACTCACGATATGGCAGTACATGCAAACATAGCAGATAGGATGTTGATAATGTATGCAGGTGTGTTTGTAGAAGAAGCAGATACAGAAGAATTATTTGAAAACCCACTACATCCATACACAAAGTTTTTGATAGGATCACTTCCAAAGATGGGAGACAAAAGTTACAAGGTGAGTGCACCAGGTTCACCACCCTCACTAGCAAATTTACCGCAAGGATGTCCGTTTCATCCAAGGTGTCCGTATGTAATGGACATATGTAAGAATGAAAGACCAGCATTAGTAGAAACAAAACCATCACACAAGGTGTCTTGTTTTTTGAATTCAAAGGAGCGGATACAAAATGACTAACTCAACAGAAGAACTCATAAGGACAGAAAAGTTACAGAAAATCTTTGTAGTAGGTGGTGGGTTTGCAAGGAGTAAATTGGTAGCGGTAGATGATGTGAACTTTCACGTTAAAAAGAATGAAATTTTCACATTAGCAGGAGAAAGTGGTTGCGGTAAATCAACAGTTTCAAAGATGTTGTTAGGGTTTCTAGAACCAAGTGAAGGTAATGTATATTACAAAGGGAAAGATGTAGCGAATTTAAAGAAATGGAAAGAAAAGAAAGGGTTCATGAAAGAGGTACAATCAATATTTCAAAATCCGTTTGAAACATTCAATCCGTTAAGGAAAGTAGACAGTTATTTGTACGATACACAGAAACATTACGGTATGAGTAAGAAAGATAAGATGGTAGAAGAAGCGCTAGAAGCAGTGGGATTAGATATAAGTGAAGTAAAGGGAAGATATCCAAACGAATTTTCAGGAGGACAATTACAGAGGATATCAATAGCAAGAGCTTTGATAACAAGGCCATCGTTGTTAATAGCTGATGAACCTGTTTCGATGGTAGATGCATCGTTAAGGATGTCAATAGTGAATTTGTTTAAAGAGTTAAGAGATAACAGACATGTGAGCGTGTTGTATATAACGCATGATTTAGCAACAGCGTATTATGTAAGCGATAGGATAGGAATAATGTTTAGAGGTAATATCATAGAAATGGGTGATGTAGAACAAGTGTTGATGAATCCTAAACATCCATACACACAGATGTTGAAAGAGTCAATTCCGGAAGCTGATCCAAATAAGAAATGGACTGAAAGAATAAGTATAAAAGAACTAGAGACTGAAGAGTATATGAGAAAAGGTTGTAAGTTTGCAGGTAGATGTCCGTACGTTATGGATAAGTGTAAGGATAATATGCCTCCAGAATTACAAGCTGAGAATAGAATGGTTCGTTGTTGGTTGTATGAGTGAGTGAGAAGTCAGAAAGTTCAATCGTCTAGAAAAATAAAGTATTTAATAAGCAAAACCAAATTAAAACGTCTTTCAGAAAATAGTAGGTGGTTATCTGAAGAATTTGGGTATTAGGGAATTAGCTAATCTCGACTACCATTTGATTATTATGCTTGATTAGAATTGGATATGTGATACATTAGTTAATAGAGAAATAAATTATATTCACGAGCAAAATAAAAGACCTATTGAAGTTTAGAAATGATAACTGTACGAATTGCAATTGAACATTTATTTAGCAAGTTAAAAATTAATTGTCGTAGCTTAGATCAATTATATTTAATATATAAAATTCACTTTTTAAAATCTGCTTAGAGTTATAAAATGACTAGCTATAAGAAAACAAGTTAACAAAGAATTTGAGAAATGCAGTTCTGCGCTAATCACTAACGAAGAAGAATTAGGAAAAGGAGAAGAAAAACATGATTACAGAAATTATCACGTTAAATAAAGCCCGAAATGTAACATTAACAACTTTTATTCAACCAGTGGAAGGTGAATTCAAGAATATTAAAAAACGTCCCGCTATAATTATAATTCCTGGCGGTGGATATCAAATATGTTCCGAAAGAGAAGCAGAAATAGTGGCATTTGAATATTTAAGGGTAGGGTATCAAACTTTTATACTTCGTTATTCAGTAAAAGAAAATGCAACTTGGCCAAATCCGTTGAATGATTACGAACAGGCTATGGAATTGATAAGATCTAAAATTAATGAATGGAATATCTATGGGGATAAAATTGCGGTTTTAGGATTTTCTGCTGGTGGTCATCTTGCTTCAGCAGCAGCTACAATAGCAAATAATAAACCTAATGCCGCTTTATTGGGATATGCAGTTACAACTGAAGAAACAGTGCACGAGTGTTTACCAACAGCACCATCAACATGGGATAAAGTTGATAAAAATACATGTCCATGTTTCATCTTCGCAACGCGTACAGATGATATAGTTCCGATAACAAACTCTCTTAAGTTTATGAATGCGCTAGATAAAGCAGGAGTTGCTTTTGAAAGTCATATTTATGGATATGGTCCCCATGGATTCTCATCTTGCAAATCAGTAGTAATAAATTCTGACACACCTTTTTGTAACAGAGTACCTAATTGGGTAGATGATAGTATTGAATGGTTAAAGGATGTTTTTGGGGATTTTACTCTGGAAGGAAGAATGACGAAGCCTAAATACTTTTTATAAATATACTGGAGGAACATGTTTTTTTATTTAATTAATGTTCACTTTTATTTACAAAATCTGATAGCAAGAAACTGAAAATTTAAATAAATGATAATAAAATGAAAGAAAAACGAATTAATGAAGCGGAGGTATAGAGTATGAAAAAAGCTAAAATGTACATAGACAAGAACTATATAATTGATAAAGTGGATAATAGGTTATTTGGCTCTTTCATTGAGCATCTTGGTAGAGCAGTATATACTGGAATATATGAACCAGGGCATCCAAAATCTGATGAAAAAGGTTTCAGAAAAGATGTTATTGACTTAGTGAAAGAACTGAATGTTTCGATAGTTCGCTATCCTGGCGGGAATTTTGTATCTGGGTATAATTGGGAAGATGGCGTGGGTCCAAAAGATAAAAGACCGAAAAAGCTTGAATTAGCATGGCAATCCATAGAACCAAATGAATTCGGTACAAATGAGTTTATTGAATGGTGCAAAAAAGTAAATACTGAACCAATGATGAGTTTAAACCTTGGTACAAGAGGTATAGATGAAGCTCGTAACTTTGTTGAATATTGTAACCATTCTGGTGGAGGATACTACGGAGAATTAAGGAAGAAACATGGTTATGAAGAACCCCATAACATAAAGGTATGGTGTTTAGGAAATGAAATGGATGGTCCATGGCAGATTGGCCATAAAACAGCCAAGGAATATGGCCGTTTAGCTGAAGAAACTGCAAAATTAATGAAAATTGTTGATCCCAGTATACAGCTAGTAGTATGCGGAAGTTCTGGTTGGCACATTCCCACTTTTGGCGAATGGGAAGCAACAGTTCTTGAACATACATATGATTATGTTGATTACATTTCACTTCATGCATATTACGATAATTACGAGGATAACATTGAAAACTTCTTGGCTAAATCCATCGATATGGATTCATACATAAAATCGGTTATTGCCACTTGTGATTACATCAAGGGTAAGAAAAAAAGTAAAAAGACGATTAATATATCATTTGATGAATGGAATGTTTGGTTTCATTCAAGAGAGGCAGATAAAAAAGTTGAACCCTGGCAAATTGCTCCTGCCCTATTAGAAGATGTCTATACTTTTGAAGATGCGCTATTAGTTGGTTTAATGTTGATTACTCTTTTAAAGAATGCTGACAGGGTGGAAATCGCATGTTTAGCTCAATTGGTAAATGTCATAGCTCCAATTATGACAAGAAAAGGTGGAGGTGCATGGAGACAAACTATTTTTTATCCTTTTATGCATGCCTCAAACTTTGGTCGAGGAAAGGTCTTACAACCAGTAATTTCAACTGATAAATACGACACGAAAGATTTTAAAGAAGTTCCATTCGTAGATTCTATTCCTGTTTTTAACGAAGAAAAAAATGAATTAACTATTTTTGCAGTAAACAGAGCACAAGACAAAATGGTATTTGAATGCGAATTAAAAGGGTTTGAAGATTATTCGGTAATTGAACACATAGTATTAGAAAATAGTGATCTTAAAGCTGTTAATACTGAAGATAATCCAGATAATGTTAAACCTCACTCAAATGGTAATGCAAGAAATGAAGGAGAAAAAGTAATGGCTGAGCTATCTCCTCTTTCTTGGAATGTAATTAGAATGAAAAGATAATACCACAGTTAGGGACGAGTTAATAAAAATTGTTAAGGGGGCATAGCCCCCCTTTTATTTTAGTCTTAAGTCTTATTTAATTTATTAGTTTTGGAGGTGAACTTATGAAATTTGAAAAATCAGGAAACAAGCTAATAGCAAAAAGTAAAAGAGAAACTATATGGATAGAACCATATGGCGAAGATTGTTTAAGATTCAGATCTACTCAAAATAAAGAGATAGTAGAAGAAGATTGGACATTACTACCTCAAAAAGAAAAAGCCTGCGATATTAAAATAACGGAAAATATAGCAACAATTAAAAATGGACGGATAAAAGCAGAAGTTCTTTCTAATGGAACGGTAAATTATATAAAAGACAATGGAGAAAAGTTGCTCGAAGAATTATGGATAGATTATAGGGTAAATAACGCAGATCTTTTACATGCAAGAGAGTATAAGGCAGTAAGTAGTGAATTATATAAGATTCAACTTACCTTCAAATCCTACGAAGATGAAAAATTTTATGGTATGGGACAGTATGCAAATGGGCAATTTAATCTCAAAGGTTCTGTGTTAGAACTTGCACAAAAAAACACACAAATAAGTATACCTTTTTTACTCTCAAACCGAAATTATGGCTTATCTTGGAACAACCCTGCTATAGGAAGAGCTGAATTAGTAAACAATTACACACGCTGGACAGCAGAAGGCACTAAACAAATAGATTATTTAATCATATATGGAGAAACTCCTGAAGAAATAATTAAAAAATATGCAAATCTATATGGTAAAACGCCCATGTTGCCAGAATGGGCAGCAGGGTTTTGGCAGTGTAAGTTAAGATACAGAACACAAGAAGAACTATTAAATGTAGCAAGGGAATATAAAAAAAGGGATTTACCTTTATCTGTTATAGTAATAGATTTTTTTCATTGGCCTATGCAAGGGGAATGGAGATTTGATGAAAAATATTGGCCGGATCCTAAAGCGATGGTAGAAGAGCTTAATGATATGGGAGTAAAACTCATGGTTTCTATATGGCCAACAGTTGATTTAAGAAGTCAAAATTTTGAAGAGATGTTAGAAACCAATTTATTAGTAACAACAGAAAGAAATGAACCTGTTCTGATGACTTTCAGAGGATGTTGTACGCATTTTGATGCCATGAATCCACAGGCACAAAAATACGTGTGGGAAAAGATAAAAGAAAACTACTATAAATATGGAATAAAAATGTTTTGGCTAGATGAAGCAGAACCTGAAATGAAAACATATGATTACGACAATGTAAGATTTTTTTTAGGAAACGGTTTAGAAGTAAGTAACATATACCCATTCTTTTATGCCAAAGCATTTTATGAAGGAATTAAAAATGAATCAGAAGAAGAGATAGTAAATTTAATAAGATGCGCATGGCATGGAGTACAAAGGTTTGGAACGGTGGTATGGTCAGGAGATATACCCTCAACTTTTGAATCCCTCAGAAATCAGATAACAGCGGGATTACACATGTCTATGTGCGGTATTCCGTGGTGGACAACCGATATAGGGGGATTCTATGGAGGAGATCCAGATGATCCAAGGTTTAGAGAATTAATAGTGAGGTGGTTCCAATTTGGAGTATTTTCTCCAATATTTAGATTGCATGGGAATAGAATTTACAAGAGAGAATTACCAAATCCAAACGATCCTGACGATCCAATGAATTTAGTTGGCGGTCCAAATGAAATATGGTCCTATGGGCAAGAGGCTTATGAAATAATAAAAGAATTATTATTTTTGAGAGAAAAGATGAAGCCTTACATAATAAAACATATGAAAAAAGCACATGAAACAGGTGTTCCAATGATGAGACCATTATTTTTTGATTTTCCAACAGATAATGAAACTTACGAAATAGGTGATCAATATATGTTTGGCCCTGACATCTTAGTGGCACCTGTTGTGTATGAATCGGAAATAGAAAGAACTGTATATCTACCAAAAGGCGCTAAATGGAAAGAGTGTGAAAGCGAAGAAGAATATGAAGGCGGTCAATGGATTGAAGTTCAAGCCCCTTTGAATAAAATACCTGTATTTACAAAAAATGGTATAAAGGTGTTTTAAAAATATAGATAATGATTTTGAAAATTAAAGCATGGAGGAGGAAAAATGTGGAAAATGCTAAATTGGTTTACTTAACTCCTAAATCGAAATGTCAATTGTCTCCTTACTCTATTGATTCTGTGGAGATAAGTGGTTTCATGGGAGAATATTTAAAAACAATGTTAGAAGATACTATCCCTAGCCAATATAAAATTTTAGAAGACTCGGGAACTTTAGATAATTTCAGAATAGCTTCTGGAAAAAAAGAGGGTTCATTTAGAGGAATGGTCTTTAGTGATTCTGATGTATACAAATGGTTGGAAGCAGCTTCTTATGCTTTACTGTTTATAGATAATGACGATAAACAATTAAAAGAAAAAATAGATAATACGATTCAAGAAATCAGAGATGCTCAAGACAAAGATGGATACATAAATACTTACTTTACTTTTGAGAAAAAGAAAGAAAGGTGGAGTGATTTAGCAACAAAACACGAGTTATATTGTGCAGGTCATTTAATACAGGCAGCTATTGCTCATAAAAGGATAACTGGAGAAGACACTCTTTTTAATGTAGCAATTAAATTTGCTGATTTAATTGCAAACACCTTTGGTCTAGATAAAAAAAGAGGGGCACCTGGACATCCAGAAATTGAAATGGCGTTAGTTGAGTTATACCGTGAAACAAACAATCAAAAATATTTAGATCTTGCTAAATATTTCTTAGAAGAGCGAGGAAATGGATATGCAAGCACCTACAAATTCTTCAATCCAGAATATTATATAGATCATAAGCCTTTCAAAGAATTAGAAGAGATGACAGGTCATGCTGTAAGAATGTTGTACCTTTGTAATGGAGCAACGGATATTTATTTGGAAACAGGTGACGAAGAGTTATTTTCTACTTTAGAAAAACTTTGGAATAATCTAGTTACCAAAAAAATGTATGTGACAGGTGGTGCAGGATCACGATATGACGGGGAATCATTTGGAGAAGAATATGAACTTCCAAATAGAAGAGCATATACTGAAACTTGTGCTGCAATAGCTTTATTTATGTGGAACTATAGAATGCTTTTAGTAACGGGTGATGCCAAATATGCTGATTTAATGGAATTAGTGTTATATAATGGATTGTTATCTGGGATTTCTATAGATGGTAGACATTATTTTTATGTAAATCCTCTAGAAGATAGAGGAAGGCATAGAAGACAGCAATGGTATGAATGTGCATGTTGTCCACCTAACATTGCAAGAACTCTAACCTCTTTTTCTGGATACATGTATGCAACATCTAAGGATGGAATTTACATTAATCTGTACGAAAAGAGCGAAGCTAATTTGGAGTTTGGTGGAAAGAAAGTTGTAATAACTCAAGAAACAGACTACCCTTGGGATGGAAAGATAAGAATAAATATCTCAACAAAAGGAGATAATACTTTCAAGGTATTTCTAAGAAAACCTTCATGGGTAGATAGTTATGAAATAGTAGTTGATGGAGAGAAGATCTCTAAAAATACCGAAAAAGGTTTTATTGAAATTCATAAAAATTGGATGGGTACACATGAAATTGAATTAGATTTTCCAATAACCATAAATTATTTAGAAAGTCATCCTTTTGTAAGGGAAAATCTTGAAAAAGTAGCAATAAAAAGAGGACCTTTGGTATATTGCGCAGAACAAGCAGATAATAAAGATGGCTACGTATGGAACTATATAATCGACGTTAACGGGGATTTTGAGCAGGAAAATTTTGAAATAGGATCAAAAAAAATACTTAAATTAAAGACCAAAGGATACGTTAAAGATTTAAAGGATTGGAAAGGAAAGTTGTATAAACAGTTAAAGAATAGAGAAATGAATACAAAAGAAATTAATATGACTCTAGTTCCATATTTCTCTTGGGCAAACAGGGAAGAAGGACCTATGAATGTTTGGTTGAGAAAATAGATGATATAATACAATAAGATTTATAATATAAAAACAAAGAAATATTATGGAGGAGTATCTGCAGTGAAAAAAACAAAACAAGAAATAATCAAAGAATACATCTTAGATCAGATGAGAAGTGGACATTTAAAAAAAGGAGATAAGATTCTGTCAGAAAATAAGTTAGCGGAATACTTTTCTGTAAGTCGTCAAACGGTTCGAAAAGCATTATCAGATTTAGAAAACGAAGGGTATTTAATATCAAAAAGAGGTAGTGGCACCTACGTTAAATCAGTAAAAAAAGACAAAGAAAACATTGGGATATCGACGCAATCTTTGACAGATTATATATTTCCTTTCATTGTAATGGGGGCTGAAGATCAACTAAGAAATACTAAATATAAATCTTTCATTGGGAATGCTAAGAATGATCCGGTTATAGAAAAAGAGATATTAGAAAGATGGATGGATGATGGTGTTAAAGGATTGATAATTGATCCGGTAGTTAGTGCTACTAAACAAGCAAATATACATCTTTTAACGCAAATTAGTGAAAAAATACCAATGGTCATTATTAACAGTGATTTAGATATCCCTAAAGCAGGAATTTTAATCTTGAATGATTATGAATGTGGTGCTTTAGCAGCAGATAAATTTTTGTCTTTAGGTCATAAAAAGTTAGCAGTTATTTATAAGGCGATTCATAAAGCTACTGTTGAAAGGGCGAATGGTTTTATAGATAAAGTTAAAGAATATAAAAAAACCACATTATATGAACTACCTTTTCATGCACTTGAGACATCTGATACGGCAATAAATTTAATAATGTCTCTCTTGAGTCTTCCTAAAGATAATGTACCAACTGCTATATTTTGTTCAAATGACCTTGTTGCAATGCAAGTAGTTATGGCAGCTAAAAGATTGAGGCTAGAAATTCCAAAAGACATATCAATAATTGGATTTGATGATGCTGATTTTGCACAAGCACTAGAGATCTCTACTTTTAGACATCCAAAACAAAAATTTGGAGAGAAAGCGGCACAAATGCTTTTAAAAATGATTGAAGAAAACAATAATGGTAAACCTGAAAAGGTTGTGGAGAAAGCCGAATTTATCGAAAGGAACAGTATAATTAGAAAAATTTAGGTGAAAAATATGATTGATGATATATTAAAGCTAGGTATTAATGAAATGGCAAATTTGAATTTCGACTGTTATTGTGGAAAAACTCATAAAGTTCATATAGAAAATATTATTGTAAATGAAAGTGCTTTGAAAGATTTAGAAAGAGTATTAGCAGGATTTAAAGATAAGAGCATTTTCTTGGTAGCAGATAAAAATACTTATAAAGTTTGTGGAGAAAAGATAGAAAAAGAATTAAAAAAGA
>LSQX01333014.1_pt3 | contig 34521 bp, 35 predicted proteins | sample 654561 | NCBI WGS metagenome assembly LSQX01 (sample SAMN04489861, study PRJNA283612) | anaerobic digester metagenome | isolation source: 4 biogas reactors fed with cattle manure at either 37C or 55C with and... | place: Denmark: Kongens Lyngby | collected 2014 | reverse complement strand
CTACCTATGAAATCTCGGACTTACCGCTTCGGTGGGCGGCAAACAAAATGACAGCAATGTTTATGTTCGGGAAAAAGGAAAATGAAGATTCGGAGGACAGTATGAGCCTGAAAGAAGAAAAGAAAGAATACTTGCGAAAGGCTGGACTCACAGACGATCAGATTGACAGTCTTGATGAGTATAGCAAAGAGCGAGCAGAACAATTCAGCGACCGTGCCCGTAAAGATGTTGAGGAAGAAGTCGAAGAAGAAGAATTGCAAGAAGTAGAACAAGAAAACGCCGATGAAGAAAGTGAAACAGCCGAAGGCGATAACGGCGAGGAAACCGAAACGCCGGAAGAAAAGCAAGAGGCTGAGAAGGAGTATTACGGTGATCTCTCTGTTGAATCAATCCAAAATTGGATGCAAGACTTCAACGACGTTATTCTGGAAGTCCTCACCAACATGAAATCAAGGATTGACGAGTTAGAAAAAATCGTTGGTCTTTTGAAGCAGAAGGATGTTGCACGGGATGCAGTCGAAAAGGAGCGTCAGTTAGAACCATTAAGCTCCGCGATATTGGAAAAGTTCAGGGCGATCGGTGCGAGTGAAACTGTCGTAAAAGAAGAGGAAGAACTTGCAAAAGATAGCCCCGAAGAAAAAGAATTTGACGAAACACAATTTAAGAGTGCGAGCGACTTTATTGCTCATGCCGTAACAAAAACATTCGGTATCAAGTCCGAGTAAAACAGGAGAGTATTTTAATGAACGAGAAAGAACTATTACTAAAAATGTCGAAAGCATTAAAGGATGCCTCTGTCATTCCTGATGCGACTCCCCTGCATGGTCAGGGTGGATTGTGGGCTATGTCAGGACTTGACCGGGAGATCGTTACGGCAAAAATTGAGCCGTTTGGTATTTCTACGGTTCTACCTGTTATCCCATCAGTCGATGAGAACCCCATTTTCGGTGTCGTAACCGGTATCGAGAAGCGGGGTGTGCGTATTGAAAATCCTTGTGAGGATGCCCCCACCGGTTACATCAAGGGTGGAAGTTTGACGGCTAAGTTTGGATTAACTCGGCAAGACACTAACACGATTGATGTCATGAATGTTGCTATGCGAAAGAATCGTGGCGACTTCAAAGACCTGATGTTGCGTGGTGATTTACTCGGTACTGCTGGTTTAACCCCCACCGCTATTCGTGCCATGAGCGACGCTGAATTTCTCACCAACCTTGTGTCGGCGGAGATGATCACAGCGGCTATCATCGCACAACGTGAACTTTCCACTGATATGTGGCAGGGCACTGTTGGCATTGGTGCTTTCCCCGGCTTGGATGTTCAGATCAACACGGGTCATATTGACGCTTTCACTGGCGCGGCTATGCCCTCTGTGGACAGTAAAGTCATTGACTTTAACTTCAACAGCGTCAATGGTGGCAGTCCCGACATCGTTGAGATCATGCACGCTATGGAGCATTACCTGTATTTCAACGCCATCCACATGGGCTTTGATCCTGTGCAATGGGTCATCGTTATGCGTCCTGAACTGTGGGAAGAACTCATCAACGTATGGGTTTGTAAATACTTCACTAATCATTGTTCTGATAATGCTGGCAATAACATTGTTCACGTGAATGACGGCACTGCCGCAGAACTCCGTGCGCAAATGAAAAATGCTCATTATCTTGACATCAATGGTCGCCGGTATCCTGTGATTGAAGATACTGGTATCTACCAACGAGATTGGAACACTGATGCCGGAAGTCTTGCCGAAGGCGAATTTGCCTCTTCGATCTACTTTGTACCGCTCGCGGTTCAGGGTGGAGCGTTCAAGACAACCTATCGTGAGTATAAAGATTACTCATCTGCAGAAGCAATGCTGTCCCAGATCAAAGAGGGTAAGCAGTTCTGGACTGATGGTGGAATCTACTCATGGAGTATTGAGGATAAGAAGGGTTGGTGCGTGAAATTAGCATTACGCTCTGAACAACGAGTCGTGCTTCGCACTCCCCATCTTGCTGGTAAAATCCAGAAAGTTAAATACAGCCCGATCTTACCGACACGCTCACCTTATCAGGATGATATTTACTTCCTTGACGGTGGTGTTAGTATGCGAAGTAAGGATGTTTACCGGAGTGTTTGGCTGTAAGTCAAAACATTCTCAAATAAAAGAAGTGGTGGTTAGAAATAACCACCACTTTTCACTTGGGAGTGAAACATTAAAATGACATTAGAAAAAGAAATAGAACATTATCAAGATAGAATTGTAGACATAGAAAGAAATGTTGATCCAAAGACATTAAACCCTCACCCTTATAACTTCCGTATTCATCAAAAACCTCAAATAGATACAATGGATGACATCATGAATGAGATTGGTGTCATTGATGGCATTAAAGCGAGTGTGAAAACCCGTAATGTGATTGACGGGCACATGCGCACGAAGATGTTCATTGAGAAGAACCAGCTCATTCCTCTGGTGATCTGGCTTGATCTTGAAAACGAAGAAGAAGAACGGCGTGCCATATTATTGTTTGATGAGATTGGTAAGATGGCGAGAACCGATAGAAAAGTTCTTGAAAATATCATCAATGAAACACAAATGAAGAAGAAAAACATTCAAGACCTTGTTGAGTCAATCGCTAAAAAGAAACAAATTGACATCTCCATAGATCGTGATACCGGTGAAATCAGTGCCGAAATGAAAAGTGATGATGGCGATAAAGAAGAAATGGATCAGATGTTCGATAATCTGATTGACAAGTGGGATGTGTCTGATGGTAGGGTGTGGCTGTTGGATGAGGGTATGTATCTGATTAAAGGTGATACCACCAAAGATGAAACTAAAGAAATCGTGTGGGAGTTCAAACCTGATTGTATCCTGACCGATCCACCTTACGGCATCGATGTTGTTGGTTCTGATGGAAGGATCGGACTCGCCAAACACTTCGGTGATGTTGGCGGCGACACAGCGCCCTTCAAAGCTAATCATATTCTTGATTATGATCTGCCGTCTATCATCTGGGGCGCAAATCATTTCTCAAGTCAATTGCCGGACTTCCCTCGGATGCTCGTCTGGAACAAACGGGGTGAGGGCAACAAACCAAATGACTTCGCTGACGCTGAAATCGCTTGGTGTTCTGAAAAAGGAGTCATCAGAACATTTGATCATGTTTGGCGAGGCGCGGCTCGTGCAAGTGAAAGAGAAGTTGCACGGATGCACCCAACACAAAAACCTATTCTTGTGTTTGAGTGGTGTTTGGAGTTCTTTCCAAATTATCACATGCCGCTTGATATGTATTGTGGATCAGGAACAATCTTTTTATCTTCTAAGAATGTGGGTAAAGGTGCAATTGGTGTCGAATACGATGCTCGTTACGTCGCCGTTAGCATGGAAAGATATTATAATCATATACAAAGGATTAGAAAACCGGAGAGAATTTTATGAAAATAATCGTACCCGCATACTCAAAAACATACTGGTGCTTGAAACCATTCGCATACTTGTTTAATAAATACTGGGAAAATCAAACGCCAGTCGTACTTCATTATGGTAATCTTGATGTTGATCTGCCCGGCAATTTCTCACAGTATGAAATCTACTACAAAGATTATCCTATGGATATGTGGGCTGATGGGATCATCAAGTATTTGAAATCAATCAATGATGAAACAGTTATTCTACTTCTTGAAGATTATTGGCTCGTGAGGCAGGTTTCAAATGAAATGGTGTTGATCCTAAACGCTCTGGCGGAAAGAAACAAAGACATCTTGAGAATAGACCTCACCACTGACAGGCTTTACGCTGGTGGCATGAGGGATGTCGGGAAAGTAGGATACATTGATCTGATCGAAGCACCGGGAAGCATGTATCAGATGTCTTTACAGGCTGGTATTTGGCGCAGAGATAACTTTCTTGAAGTGCTTGAACTGTTGAACGACAGAGAGCGGTCATCGTGGGGCGTTGAACTCACCGGCACGGGGATCGTTAATAACGACTTGAATTATCGTGTGTTTGGAACGAGGCAATTCCCACTTCGCTATGAGAATGGCGTCAATGTTAAAGATGGTGTCAATAAAACGCTCTCTCTAATGAGTGAGCAGGATAAAAATTATATAATGAAATGGATCGAGGATAAATAAAATGAGTATTCTAACTGAACACACTAAAAATCTTGTCAATGCTTTTGGGTTTCTCGATGAGGGTGAAGCGGAACTCTTGCAAAAGTTATCTGAACTTGTGCCCAAAAATGGTGTCTGTGTTAATATCGGTGCCGGTGTCGGCACCTCTTCGCTGGCTGTTTTAGAAAAAAGACCCGACTTAACGGATACATTCTTCACGATTGACATCACAAAGGAAGGTAATCCATTTGGTGGATTGGGCAACGAAAGAAATGCCTTTGATAAGGTTGGCATGAAATACCCTCACCAAATTCACGGGGACAGCAAACACATTGTAACTGAATGGGAAAGAGAAATAGACTTTCTCATTATTGATGGTGATCATTCCTACGAGGGCGCTAAGACAGACATTGAAGAGTGGGGTAAGTTTTTAAAAGCCGGTGGGATTATACTCGTACATGATTACGGCTCTGTGCATTGGAGTGCCGTCAAAGAGGTCGTGGATAAATATCTTCATGCGAACACTGATTATGTTTATCTTGATGAAATTAATACTTATATCGCCTTCAAGAAAAAGGAATAATTTATGCGAGTGTTAATGATTCCAGGATTAGGTCAGGAAGGAGATCGAACAACGGGGATCAGTGCTGTTGTTCACAAATATGTTGAGTACCTTCCAAAACACTTTGATGTTAAATTCGTGAAAGATGATCCAGACATCATTGTTTCACATGCGGGCATTACCGGTAAAGCCTGTGATGTGTCCGTGTTGCATGGTATATATTGGACTGGTGATTATAATGCGAGCCGTGCTGAATACGCTGTTAATGCTAAAATTGCGGACAGTGTCAGGTCGGCAAAACAGATAACTGTGCCATCGCATTGGGTCAAAAAAACAATCGAAAGAGATTTGCGATTATCTCCGCACGTGATCCCTCATGGTATTGAATGGGAAGAGTGGCAGGGGAAATCAGAAACAAAAGATTATATCCTGTGGAATAAAAACAGGCTGGATAGAATTTGTGATCCAACGGCTATGCAAGAGCTTGCGAAGTTATCCCCAGAACATAATTTCTTAACAACCTTCGCCATAAGAAATAATGCCGATAACGTTAAGGTGATTGGCAAACAATCCTTTGATGACATGAAAGTGATCGTCAAAGAGGCGAACGTTTATTTATCTTTGGTGAAAGAAACTTTCGGTATCGGCGTGCTTGAGGCTCTCGCTTCTGGTGTTCCCGTTCTTGGATGGGATTATGGCGGTAATCAAGAACTCATTGAGCATTGTGTCAATGGTTATCTCGCAGAACCTTTCAACTATGAAGATTTGAAATATGGACTTGAGTATTGTCTTGAATACAGGGATGTGTTGGGGCGTAACGCAAGAGAAACCGCTAAAAAGTGGAAATGGATCGACGCCGTCAGTAAACTATATGATGTTTTGAAACTCGCAAACACGCCAAAAGACAAAAGCGTTTCAGTCATCATTCCTACTTACAATTATGCGGATAAATTGCCGAGGGTTCTTGACAGTATCAGAGCGCAAACGTTAAAACCTGCTGAGGTTATCGTCGTGGATGATGGATCAACGAAAGATAATCCCCGTGAAGTCATTGATAACTATACGAAAGAGCATGATATTAATATAAAGTTCATCAGACAGGAAAACTCTGGTGTTGCCATCGCCAGAAACACGGGCTTCAAGAACGCCACAAGCGAATACATTTGTTGTATTGATCCTGATGATAAGATCGAACCAGAGTTTTTAGATGTGTGCGTTGATTATCTTGAGAAAAATCCATTTATTTATACGGCGTATACTCGCTTACAATACATAAAGCCTGATGGTGAAACTGGAATATCCTCGTGGCCGAGTGAGTATGATTTTGACAGACAACTCAAACGTGTTAATCAAGTGCCGACTTGTAACGTATCCAGACGTGCAGTCTGGGAGAGGCTCGGCGGTCAAAGATCAAGATACTCTCCTGTGGGTGCTGGATCAGAGGATGCTGAAATGTGGACAAGGGCGGGTGCGCACGGCATGGGTGCAGAACTCGCCAGCAATAAGGCGTTGTTCGTCTATTCGTGGATGTCCGGTATCGTGAGCGGCAATAAAGATTATCAAGAGGTTGATTGGCTCGGTATGCATCCGTGGGTTAAGGATGAAATTCATCCCCTCGCAAGTTTTGCAACGCCAAAGAACAAACTATCTCACCCTGTGTTCCAGTATGACGAAGCAGAGGTGAGTATCATCATCCCCGTTGCCGAAAAACATTTAGTGAAACTCATTGATTGTCTTGACAGTATTGAAGGTCAGGAGTTCAGGCGTTGGGAGATCATTGTTGTAGATGATAGCGAAAGTAAGATTGATGATTTCACCAAGAAGGCGTATCCATTTGTTACTTGGTTGGAAAGTAAAACGCCCCACAGCGGTGCCGGAGCGTGTAGAAACTTGGGTGTCGAACATGCGACGGCGAACTCTATTTTATTTCTTGACGCGGATGATGAACTCGCAGGGAGTGATGCGTTGAAGAAGATGATGACCGCTCATCAGGTCAGCGGTGATATTATCTATGCCGATTACATCATTAGATTCCCACCCTTAAGTAATCCGGAAAAGGTGTACGGCGAAAGATATATGTATTCTGATAAGGTCAATAACGATACTTTTGTTCTTGGAAAAGCGTTACCTTACAACTGTAAAAGGGCACAAGAAGAAATTGATTATAATTGGTGTATAATATCTTGTATAATACCAAAACACATCCATGAAAAGGTTGGCGGTTTTGATGAAAAACTTTCTTTTCTTGAGGATGTTGATTATCATAAAAGAATAGCGAAGTTAGGGTACTGTTACGTTAAAGTTAATGCGCCGACTGTGATCGTGGACAGAAAAAGAGATACTGTTCATGAGAAGAAACAAAGTGATATTAATCGTTACAAAGATAAGATAGAAAATAAATTGAAAAGGATAAAGAACATGCCATGTAGAGGTTGCGGAAGCAGTAAAGTTAGTAATGAACTCGCTGAAATTTATTCCAGCGCATACAGTGATATAATGAAAAAAGAGGTGAATAACATGAGTTATGAAGATAATGATTTTGTCCGTTGTAAGTATATGTCAAGAATGTCTGGCGATCATCGTGTAACCGGACAGAACACAAAGATTGATTATGGTTATCGAAACAGCGGCGATACAATGCTTGTTCATAGAAATGACGTGGATAATGTTACGTTCATTCCTGTTGAAGAACAACGCCCCAAGATATTTAAAAAAGACGTTGAAGAAAAACCAGCACCGGATGACATCATCAAGAAACAAGAGCACGCCGGACTCATGATCCAACCCATCACAGAAGAAGCACTCATTGATCTTGGCGTAACAAGAGGTGTGGATAAGATCGTTGAGTCTTTGGCTAGTATTGGCATCATGTATCTCGGTCAATTGCCTGACGTTGATGAGGAAACCTTACTTTCTCTTGACGGCATTGGCGTTGCGACCGCAAAGAAACTTAAGAAGGCGTTTGAGTGAAAGACATTAATTTAGCGAAGATCATTATATTATGCCTTGCTGTGGTAAAATATATTATGATGATTCAGTCGCTTGAGTTACCAGTCAAGATACTGAACGCCACTAAAAAGACCGAGAATGGTTGGCTACGAATCTTGAAGATACGAGCCGGAATACTTCTCGATTGCACGGCTTGTCTTTCTGTTATTGGTGCAATACTTGCTGTTGTGATCGACATGATGGGTTTGACCTTAATAAATACTGTGTTTGCTATATCCATTCTCGGTCTAATTTTGAAAAGGAAATACTTATGACCATTTCTAAATCAGTGAGTGCCTTAAGTTTAGATAGATACGCTAAGATCGTTGGAATAAATCCTGTCCACTTCTCTGGCTCTGGTGATATAGAATTACCTGATGGTGCGAGGCTGTTCCCGTTCTCCCCTGATTTTAGAGCTTACACTCAAAACGAATCTTTTGACAGTCCACGTGCGGCTTCAAGAGAAGAGATCGGTAGGGAAATTCACGATGCAGAAAGTGCCATAGAAGATTATCTCGGTGTGCATGTTTCTCCTAAATGGGTTGTGGGTGATGACGTTCCTCAACCCATGCACTATTCAAGAATGTATCGCACGGGCAGAAACTTGCGCGGTGAGGGTGTTGAGATCAGACCAAAGTTTGGCGAGTTTATCTCGGGCGGCAAAAGAGCGTCAGTAGAACTTTTCAAAGACGTTGCTGTAACTTTTGAAGATAGAGATGGTGATGGCTGGGAGGAGATTGCCATTGTCGCCATTCAACTTGATAATGTTCCGATCGTTTTTGAGGGTGATAAACATAACCCTTACATCAGCACGGATTATTTTCAGAACAAAGCCGATATACACGTATCTCATTTATCTTTGTATGACATCAAAGTTTATTATGACAGCACAAACGGCAATCCCCAGTATGAGATCAGACCACCGCTTTCTAAAAAGATCGTGGGCAATGAAATCATCATTGAGTTTAACACTTGGCAGTTAATTAATCCTATGGTGTGGGAAGCTTTACCTCGTGATGATACGTTGCGCATAGAAATCACGACAAAAGATAACATCGTTGATATTGTAGATGTATACTGTGAATATAATGACGTATCCCAACCTCATGCAATCATTGTAGACGCTAATGATAAGGGTTACAGCGGTCATTTATCGCTTTCTAATCCATACACGAACTCCCTCAATGTGAGTGCAGGCTATTGGGATGACACAAACAACCGATGGCAGAGCGATTGCATTTCAAGTAATGCTAAATATATTAGACTTAATTACTTGTCAGGTTTCAGGTATAAGCCAGAATATGAACAGCACTTTTGGGATCAATTGCACCCAGAGTTAGCGAAACTGATCGCTTATCTCGCCACGACAAGACTGTCAAGACCGCTGGCAGGGCGTTCGGAAGTGATAGCATTATCCGAATCACTTCAAAGGGACAAGTCCACATCCAAGCCCGGCGAGTTCCTATTCGCCTCAAATGCTATGCTCGACAATCCTTTTGGCACTAAAATGGGAGAAATCTATGTATATGATCGGCTACAAAAGTTCCAACATAAGTTTTTAAGGTATAATAGAGAATGAAAATAGTAATATACAAGGATAATGACGGAAAGCTTCACAAATACTTGATCCGCGATACTGACCCAGAAAGTAATGCGCAAGAAGGATTGCCTCTTGACCCACCGATGATAGATGACATCCTTGAAAGTGCGAAAGTGTGTTTGCATAATGAACTTATCTTAAGAGATTTATGTGATCACGAATCGTTAAGTAAGAACGTAGGAGCTTTATCGTCTGCTGTCAAAAAATGTATTACGAAGAACATAATTAGACGTTATTACGAAAGTAACAAAAAACAATAAGGAGTTTATTATTATGGATAAACAGAGTCTAAAATATACACCAGCAACAACTGGGAAAGCAAGAGCCTTTGTGATTCCAGGTGGCGCTCGCCAAGACAGGGAAATCCACTATGCATCTTATATGCGAGTAGATAGTGGATCACAGTCGCTTGGCGATGTAACACCGATACGGATGAACGATCCAAATGCTTTTGACAAGTTTATAGACGTTGGCTTCATCCGCGGATCGAAGTCTAATCCGACCACAAGTCTTGTCGAGAAATTTCCTATGGAAATTCGAAGCACGATTGACAGGCTGGCTCGGTCGGGCGTTGCCTTTGATGTTCACATTCAATTTGGCGACTGTTTTAATCCAAGCGACATCCGGCAGTTTGCTTCTGGTATCGTGTATGAGTATGCTAACGCTACCAGCCATGACAACGATGCTTTGATTGCGCTTGATGATGGTGAGAACTCTGAAATTCGAGAAACCCTCGCCATTAGTGCGCAGGATAGATACCGCTACGTGCCTCTTGGTTACAGTAATCGAGCCGCAGAAGATGTCATCAACGAAATCACGGATGTGTTCATCAAACGAACTCGTGATTGTGATGATGATCCCGCTAAACCTATGCTTCAAATGGCTGTTACAAAATCCGAAGGTGGCTCACCGGGGACTGGACCGTATTTCTTCTGGTCGCTTGACGGCGGTGCTACATGGCACTCGCATGAGATTGATTCGTTATCTGATTCAGAGGATGCAAACGGCGTTGCGGTGGTTGGCGATTATGTTATCGCAATCTCGGCTGACGCTGGCAAACTTGCTTATACAGAAGTCGCACAGTTCTATCATCCCGAAACTCCCGGCTTTGATCCTGACTTCGCCTCTGTGAGTCTTGGCTTGAAAGATGATCCGGTCGCCATTGATTCAATTGGTATTCTCGGTTTCATTGTCGGTGATAGTGGTTACGTTTACAAGGTGGATGAGATCGCCGCGGGCGCACAGGTTCTTGATGACGGTAACGCCGCGAACGGACAGGGACTTAATGATGTTTACGCCTTTGACGAAAGCTCGGTGATAGCAGTTGGCGATGCTGGCACCGTGATTTACTCGCATGATGGCAGAACATTCTCCGCCGCTCCCAAAGCACCCGTTGGCGTGGGCATTAATCTAATTTCTTGTGCAATGCGCTATGCCGATGAGTGGTGGGTTGGTGCGAATGATGGTACTTTGTATGTTACTTTTGATAGTGGCGTGCATTGGACGCAGGTGATCCTTCCCGGCACGACTCCATCCGCAATTACTGGTATCGCATGGGCTACTCACAGCGTGGGATATATTACTGCTACAGTGAACAGCGCAGGGCGTGTTTACCGGACAATCTGTGGTGGTATCTTGTGGGGCGTTGAACCACAATTAAGCACTTACGCCATGCCAAGTGTTAGCGAATTCAATAAGATCGTTGCTGATCCAGAAGATGTTAATCGTGTTCTGGCTGGTGGTGCTAATTTGTCTGATGGTGTTCTGATCTTGGGCACTGACGCAAAAGTCTAAAACAATTTAAAAATAATTACTTCGTACTGGAGATAAAAATGACTGAAAATGTAGACAAGAATGTAATGAAAACTGTTGTTGAGAGTGCTGACGCAACGACAGAAAAACTTTCAGAGGATAATACCAAACGCATTGAGAGCACGATCACAATGTCCAATGGTGTTGTATTTGAACTTAGGGAAGTTCCTCAAGTCGCCTATGTTGATTTGAGGAACTCCTTACCCGAACCTTATCCACCGATTTTCTATAACGAAGATACTGGAAAAGAAGAGCCGAACTTTAATGATCCAAGATACAAAGCGGAATACGCTTCTTGGGAAGTCGCTATTTCTACGGGCATCATAGATATTTCGATCCTCTTTGGTGCTAAAATTAAGAGCATCCCCGATGGTGTCATTCATCCGAACAGTCAAGAGTTCATGGATGTGTTGAGTGTTATGCTCAAACGTTTCGGCTGGTCGCAGAAAGAAATCCGTGAAATCGGTAAGACTGAAAAGTATCTCACATGGGTGAAGTATTACGCCACCGAAGGATTATTTGGTGATAGCAAAAAAGAGGGTGATATGGACAGACTTCTTAACGCAATTGGGCGCATGAGTGGTGTGCCCGAAGCCGACGTTTCGAAGGCTGTCGATAACTTTCGGAATTAAGATATACGGAGTATCTCCTAACGATATTGTAGTAAGTTCGCAGTATTCAATTGATATATCTTCCGAAGAACCGACACGTGGTTTACTTGTATCTAAGTTTGAGGAGAACAGTATACGACAATCTTTGGGATACACGAAGCACGAATGGAGAACTCTTGCGCCGATTGATAAGGCGGAAGAAATTGCTGTATATAGAATTAATAGAAAGATGGAATATGTCAAACTTTTGAAGGAGATGGATAAGATATAATGGCTTTCAGAGAAGTTGGGGTAAAGTTTGTTCAAAGAGGTTTGACTACATTCGCTCGTGAAGTTGATCGAGCGAACCGAGCCATTCAGGCGATGACTCGTGTCCAGATTCAAAACGCAAAAGCTAATGTTCAAGCCGCACAAGCCATTGATCGTGTTGCGGTTGCTCATCAAAAGAGCATGGTCAGTTCTTTAAACGCGGTTCACAAAGCATTAGAAAGATATTCAGAAAAAATAACCGATGCACGCATAAAACTTAATATGTATGGTGAAGGTATGGGTTCTATTATCCCTGCCTATAAAGGATTCACGAATATCGTTGATGCTGTTATTAAGAAAGAGGGGGAACGTGAAAAACAACTCGCAAAACTCACGTCGCTTGATAAGATACAGGGTAAAGAACTCGGCAACACTAAAATAGCGATAACGAATCTCACCAAATCTCTCGCCACATTATATGCAGAAGGTGCTAAAAGTATCGCACAACAAGCGTTTGGAGAAAAGGCGACACAGGGTCAAATCAACGCTGTCAAAAATGCGATCCAAGCGTTTGTTGAATACAGAATGAAGCTCGCCGAGACGGGTGAAGCGATTGATAAAGTCAATGAAGCACAAGTAGAAACAGCACGCACCGGTGAAGAAGTTAAGAGGGCACAAGGGTTCTGGGAAGGACTTCGAGTTAAAGCACAAAACCTTCGTGAGTCTTTTCAGGGTATTCAAACGGCGGTTGATGCTGTCATTGGTGTGTTCAACGCCGTAACGACTTCCTTGTCAATGGTTGGGCAAGCTATAGGCACTGTTGTGGGGATAATTTCAAAAGTATTATCCGTTGTCGCAAAAATAACTGGTGCAGTATTGAAAGTTGCATTTGCGATAGGGAAAACCTTATTCAATGCGATCATGAGTATCGTTAAGATACCTTTTAATATCATCAAGAAGGGTTTTGATGCTATCGTAGGATCAATTCAGAGAATACTTGAAGTTACCATCGGCATGAACTTGAGCCGTATCTTGTGGGGGATCGGAAGGAACATAAGAGGTGTCGCAGAAGATGCTTATAACGCCAGTGTTGAATTTCAATTAACACAGATCAGGATCGAAGGGTTACTTCGCAGGGAACTCACCGATCAGGGATATGATCTTGCAGATGCTATTGGCATGGTGGGAGTTCGCTCCAAAGAACTTCTCGATTGGGTGTCCGAACTTGCGGTGTCATCTATTTATGGTGCTGAAGATATTAATAGAATGTTTGCCTATGCGATGTCGTTTAGATTCACGACACAAGAGGCAAAAGATTTAACAGAAGCGTCATTGAACTTCGCCACCGGCATGGGATTAACTGATACCGAGATGACGAGGATCATTGAAAACTTTGGTCAAATGCGCCAGCAAGGAAAACTGGCGGGGACTGAACTTCGTGATCTTGCTCGTGGTGCGTTCTTACCGATCAGCGACATCTTAAAACAAATGGGTGTGAGGCTCGATCTCATATCAGATATTTCGGTGCCGTCAATAGAACTCATGACGAAAGAACTCAAGAAGGCGAGAAGTGAAGGTGAGATCACTGATGAAACATTCAGAAATGTAACAAAAGCCATTGATGAAATGTCTTATCATGGAAGCATTTCGGCGACCGCACTCATGAAATTATATAACAGCGGTGTGCTCACAGAGGATATATTCAATAAGATGGGCACATCCTTAGAGGCGATCAACACAGCGGCGAGTGATCTAAAATTAGATGAAGTCAGAAACGAACTCAATCGAATGATCAGTGAGGGTGAAACAAGTGTTGATGAGTTCTTCTGGGCTTTCATGGATATTGTGGACAAGGACTTTTCAGGTGCGATGGATAACGCCGCCGCAACCATGAAGCACGCCATCGGTAACATTCACGATTACATCGAAACCATGTTTGGGTGGCGATTGCTCACGCCCATGACAAACGTTATCGCAGATCGCATTAATAAAATGCTCGGTGTTCTCATGGGTGATGCTTTCAAGAATATGTATGACGCTATTGGTAGAGCAGGTGGCGTACTTCTGGATATGATCCTCACCATTTCAGATATTGCCCTTCCGTTATCGTTCAATCTGGAAAGTACGACTGGTTTTGTATACAGTATCACAAACTTCTTTGAGGCAATCGCTAACATCAAAGGTGATTGGGCGACTGTGAAAGACTTCTTGGATAACTCAATGCTCTTTTTATGGAAACATGGTTTATCTCGTGAAGGAACAAATAAGATCGCAGAAGGTTTCAGAGAGATTTATGATACAGTCGCGAACTTAGACAATCTTGACTTTGAAACTATCAAGAACAATCTTATTTCAGGTGTTAAAACAATCTGGGAGCCGCTTTGGAGCGAAGTCATTAAGCCCAAGATCGTAGAAACAATGGGCAACATAAAAGATACAATCGTTACATACTGGGAAGAGCAGATCAAGCCCAAACTGGCGGACTTCTTAGAAAATGTTATGTTACCAGCGTTGAACACATTCATCAATGAAACGATCCCGTCTTGGGCTAACACACTCGCCGTTGAAGCACCCAAGATCGCCAAAGCCATCAACGAAAATCTCCTGTCGGTGTTCACGAACCTGTCCGATTGGGCAAAGGAAAACACGGGAGAAAAATCAGCGTTATCTTTGTTCCTTGAACTGCTCAAATCGCTCACAAAATATGTTGGATTATCTTTCAAGTCTGATGAAATCATATTTGATCCTCATGCGCCGTGGCAGGAGAAAGTAGGCAATAACTTTGAGCAGTCCGGACTCGCAAAATCACTTCGTGATATTGCCGACGCCGTAAACGAAGCGACAGAACCGCTCAAAGAATTTCTCGCAAACGTATTAGAGCCACTCGCAAATTGGGCTGATAACAAAGGGGATGGGTTCATAACGGCGATGGACTCAATGGCAGGTTTATTTGAACGCATGGTTACATCAGGGGCGACAACAACGTTGCTCGCGGTGGTTGATCTTGCGAGGCAGATATTTAGTAAAGATGAAAACAAAGAAAGTAATGTTTTTCTATGGCGGTTGTTAGGCTTTCTCACGGAACTGACAACATTATCCGTTGATCTTTATAACTTCCCCTTCAATGTCGCCACCGATATTATTAAGATGGTAACAGAATTTGTGAAGGCGTTCAGAGAAATAAAATTATTCTCCACAGATGATGAGGGTAAAACCACGTTCAATCTTGGGGAGATACTCAGCACAATGTTTGAAGGTATTCAGGGGTTGGATTTAAAATCACTTTATATCTTCAAGGACATTGGTGAGATATTCAAAAAAGATAAAGACGGACCGCTACGAAACTTCTTTGATGGGTTAGACGGCTTCATTGATTATCTCAAAGGCGCAGAAGAAGAGATTACTGCCTTTGGTAATTATGAGGGTGGTAATGTGAAAGCCATCTTCAATGATCAGTTTGAAGAAACTGTTAAAAAAGCGGAATGGATGAAAGAAGAACTCATTGGTGCTTCAATCATTCCTGATATGGTGGATGAAATCAATTCCTATCTTAACAGTGAAGTGCCCGGCATGGAAAAGCCCTTCATCACATCAATGAATAACATTGTTTCAATGATAAATAATAAAATACCGGTACTCAAAAATGTTGGCATCGCCCTTCTGGCTGGTTTTCTTGACGGGTTGAAATTGAAATTCGCAGAAATTCTTGTGTGGTGGGAAGGTGCACTCAATGAACTTAACAACATCACAAGAACCATTAACGAAATCAGATCACCCTCAAAGCTCTACCAACAATTTGGCGAGTATATCATGGAAGGCTTTAAAGAAGGTTTATCTATTGGTATGCTTGACATCAGGAGAGAGTTAGCGGGTTCTATGGCGCAAAGTTATGGACTGCTCACGTCGCCAAGCAACCATTCTGTAACCAACAACAGTTACCGGACAAGTATGGATAATAGAAATATCGTGATCAATATGAGCGGCGCACAATCTAACGGCAACATGGATTATGATTACATAAGGGCTATAACAAGGTAAAGGTGAGCATGAGCGTTCAAGACATATTGGTTGGAAAACAAGTCATCCCGCAGGTGTCCGAAGTCAGGTCTGGTATGATACTCGGACAGAACAAAAAGGGCTTTTTCAGTGTGGTTGAACAGGTTGGTGAAACTATCAATCACATAGAAAACCCTTCTTTCATGGCGGGCGAATATCCCTATGACATCATAGATTATGGCACTCGAAGAAGCCCAGCATGGTTATACGAAATGGTTAATGCGACTTGGTCGCACGCCAAAAGTGATGCGCCTGATGCTTATCCCATGCATGGTGGATGGCTTAAAATACTTCCTGATAATTGGAATCCATCTGGCATGTATTATGAACTTGATTTGGATGCTGGTGATTATACTTTCAGCTGTTTTGTGGCTGGTGTTCAAACACACTCTTACAATGTTTATGTTACCGATGATAACGATGAGAAAATATCAAGTCAAACAAAAATAAACGGAAACAGAAGTTGGCAAAGAGTACACGTGAGTTTTAATCTTGAAGAGCCTAAAAAATGCAGACTGTATCTCATGAGAGAGTATACAGAGGTGAAAGAAACACATCCATACTATACTTCGTTCTGGGTCTGTGAAGATAATCCTTTTCTCACGCTTCCGTTCAATGGTAATTATTCTGAAAAGAATAAAGAACACAGTGATCAAAAGAAATACATCTGGCTCGGCGGTGAGTGGATCAGTAAAAGTGTCAGGTCTGATAGAGCCTGCAATTCTGGTAGAGAGAGATTTTTACAAGACTATGGATTTGTCCTCGAGGAAATAACAGGACTTGGATCGTCTGGGATAACGCACGTCGTCAAAGACATCCCCGCTGGCGGCGGTATCTGGAACACAACGAGAATTGGCACAAGACAATTTATTCTTAGCGGACAGATACAGGGAAGAACCTTCTACGAGAGAATGAAGAATGAGAGTGATCTTGACAAACTTCTCACATCCACAAAACGAGGAAACATTGAACAACCAACGACACTTATTTTCAGAGTTTATGATGAAAAGAATAACACGATCGTTGAAGGACAAACGATTTATATTTATTGCCGTTTTGATGGTGGTATAGCCTCAACCATTAAAAATGACAGGGGCGGATATGATGTTAATCTTTCTTTCACCCTTGTTGATCCATTCTTGTATTCATCTTTGCACAGAGCAACTTATCTTGATGACAGAGAAGAATATAACAACGGAAGTTTTCATAACGTCATGACCAAAGATAGAAACGATGTGTGGAGTGAGAAAAACATTGTTACCAATAACAAGATTAATAAGATCATAAGGGCTTCTGATAAAAAGATTTATGTTGGTGGTGATTTCACGAGTGTCAATGGTGTCGCTAATACGAAGTATATGATCCTCTACAACGAACTCGCCGATACCGTAAAATCTGTTGGTGTGTTCACGGAGTTTTCAGGTGTTGATGGCTTTGTATCCGATATGATAGCACTTCCTGACGGGAGAATTATTGTCGCCGGTTGTTGGGAAGATGTGGATGGTGTTAGCGATTCTCATAACATCGCTATATACGATACGCTCAATGAAGAATGGAGTGCGCTTGGTGCTGGACATCCCAATACATCGTTTTGCATAAATTCGATAAGTCTTGATCAGATGGGCAATGTGTATGCTGTCGGCACAAGAAGGGATGGCGGTGATAACTTTGTTTACAAGTGTAACATATTTTCAGGTTTCAATTGGACAACACTTGGTGAACTCAAAAGTGGTTTCATTGTTGATAAACCACTTTTACGAGGACAAAAGATCATCACAGTCAATCGAAAAATTGATCCAGAGTTTGTGGTGGCTGACCTGTATGTTACTGGAAGGTTTGAAAGTATAGATAGCGCTTCTGAAACATCGGGCATCGCCAAGTATGATGGTGAGGAGAATGAGTGGGTAACACTTGGTGATACAATCCTATCTTATGATGACGCTAACATACTCGCAGAAACTGGCGATGAACTTCTCACAGAAAATAGCATGGAGATTGTTACGTCTGTGTCGGGCGGGTTCGCACTTGACATGAAATACTCCGGTGATGGAAATATATACATTGTGGGTAACTTCGTGAACACAGAAAACGGAGTCGTTTCTCCTTATATTATCGCTTACACGGGCACGGGTTTTAAATCAGTCGGACTTCCCGGAAGTTATGCGCGGTATGGCAATGGTTCTCGTAGGGTTGAGATTGATGGTAACGGAAACCTGCACATACTTCTTGATTTTATCTATGCTGATGTTTTGCCGATTGGAAAAAACCATCTAACATTGACAGGTAACACTTGGCGATCAGTGGGACTTTACACGGCGTCTAATCATAACAGTATCTTGTCAGATGGCGATATTTATTATGATGAGTATATTGATTGCCTGTGGATAGCGAGCAGACCCTACCATGAAAAGGTAACTTTTGGCGGTCGCACTAATATCATTAATAATAATGGTGAGGTCGTATATCCAAAACTTGTCTTTGCTGGACAAGGAGAATTGGTGTCTATTTATAACAGAGCCACGAATAAGATGATTGACTTCTCATCGTATAATATGCTCAATGAAGAGATTGTAACCTTTAATTTAGAGAAACACGGGTCAGAGGTTGTTCAACTCATATCTAATATTAATGGTAACATATCTAATATGATCGGTGCTTCTTCTAACATTAATTTCGGAATTGTTCAGGGTGATAACGAGATAGGGTTCGTCATGAATAATAAAGGTAGTGAAACCACATGCTTTGCTACATGGCAGGAAAAGTATATCGGTATCTATGACGCTATAAACTTTAATAAAATTATATAAAGGATATTAAAAATGGCTGGAATAAAAATAAGTGAATTACCAGAAATATCTTCGCTCAATGATGATGACATCTTCCCCGTTGTTACAGACACGGGTGGCGGAACGCTTGTAACCAAGAAAATAAAAGCAAAAAATGTAATATCAGATGAAGTCATTTATTCAATTGTATTACATCAAGAAGAAACTGTTACAAAAAAGGATAATCATTTACGCCTTATTATACCAAGTAAGTATAATGGCAGAACCGTAATTAAGGTTGTCGCATATCTTCCCGGAGCCGCGAGTTCAAGCGGAAGTGTTGTTGTTCGTGTTTATAATGTAACAAAATCTTCCTCTATCGCCTCTGTTACAATTTCTTCTGGAGCAACAGTTGGAACTCAAAGTGCGAGTCATGTTTTAGCGACTAACAATGTCATCCGAGTTGATGTTACCTCTGCTGGCACTAATGCAAAAGGATTACAAATTTACATGGAGATACAGAAATAATGTCAATCACAAGAGATTTAACACTTGTTTCATACGCATCCATTAGAAACCCTGTGAGGTGCGATGGCGAAGTACCTGATAATCCTGTCATGAGAAATCAATTTGTTCTTCGCAGTACCTCTCCCCATTGTTATACGCACTGTTTTGTTCATTTTAATTGGTCATTATTAACTCCCGAACCGGCGACAATAATATCTGCTCATCTCAGAATATATAGAAGAGATGATGATGGTAGTCCTGATAAAATTTATGTCCACAGAGTACTTCGGTCTTTTGTGCCAGCACAAATGAAGTGGGCACAATGGAAGTCAGGAAGTAACTGGAGCGTGGCTGGTGGTGAGGGAAACGGAACAGATCGGTCTGCAACCATAATGGCTGACTTGAGCGGACAAACTATTCGTGATGCTTGGGCATTAGTTCCTCTTAATCTTAGCGAATTTAATTTAATGAAAAATGCTAAGCAAGGTCTTGGGCTTTACATGCAGGATATTGATTCTCCGTGGTACAATAGTAATATAACTTGGGTTAATATGATGTTACGAGTAACTTATACACCAAAAGCGCAACAAGTTATCATGATGTAAGGTATACAAATGGCACAATCAACTTCAAATTACGAGTTTAGATTTTATACTCCTGCTGGTCATTACTTATTTTCTATCCCTCACGATAGTATTTACAGTGCTAACTTTTGGATCAGAGAAAGAGATGTTGGCACATTAACACTTGATCTCCCGCTTAATATAGGCGTTGAAATTGAAAACATGCTTGAGTATGATAGCGTCATAGAAGTGTATAGAGATTACAGAGGAAGCAAAAATCTTGTTCTTGATAAAAGATGGATCATAGGATTGTGGAGAAGCAAAATAGATGAAGGCGGTGTAAGGAATTTTAGGATCAGGGCACTTGATTGTAATACATGGATCACAAGACGAGTTGTATATTATGATCCAGACACGCCGCAAACAAAAGTCGTGAATACTCCCACCGATGATGCCATAAAAAAGATAGCCAGAGAAAACTTTGGAAACTTAGCACAACCTTACAGGGATTGGTCTAAGTATATCACCATAGAACCCAACACGGGTTTGGCTAAGAAAGTTTCACTATCAGGCTTTTCAAGAATAAATGCACTCACCGTCATGAATAATTTATGCGATCTCGCTTACGCAGAAAATGATGAGTATGTTACCTTTGATATGCGCTGGGACGCTGGGATCGGTAAGTATATTTTTAGAACATATCTTGGTCAAATGGGCGCTAATCGAGGTGTTAATGGCAACAGTACCTTTTACTTAACACATACCGATGATACCAATCCATTGAGTTATGGTGGTTTGAGTTATGCGAGCGTGGAAAACAATGGTATCAATAGAAGAACTGCCGTTTATTGTGGTGGCGCAAACAGTGATGTTGAAGAAGAGGGAAGAGTTATTGCGGAAGTATTCGATCATGATCTCATTAATGCCTCTCCATTTGGTCTTTGGGAGGATTGGGAAGATGCGAGGAATTCTGGTAACAGCGAGGAAGGCATAAGAAAAGTCGCTATGGAACGACTTGAAAAGTGGTCGCCCACAGTCGCTGTTAATGGTCATATCAACGCCGCAACCATACAGGGCTTTGGAACGGACTTTAACGTTGGAGATATTGTTGCCTTCAAATTCAGAGATGTCGTGAGAGATGTGCATATAGACTCTGTCGCCTTTGACATCTCAAATAATGGTGAAGAAAAGATCACGATTGATACAAGAAATATGGAAGAGAGTTACTACTAATGTATAGAGATAATGATAGGGATTCTGCTCTTTCAGAATTACTCAAAAGAGTTGAAAAACTTAACAGGGATATAGAAGAATTAAAAGTATCTGAAATTGGTGCTGGCGGCGGCGGGGGAGGAGGTGGATCATCCACAGCCGATAAGATACAAGAAACTGGTGATCCTAAAATTCTTGATATTGGCGCAATCCCTGATGGTAAGTTCATGAAAAGAAGTGGAAGTTATGTTATTGGTGATGACATCCCACCCGCAAGTCAAATTAAAGAAAGTGGGGATAATAAAGTTCTCAACGTTGGGAACGTGCCGGACAATAAATATCTCAAACGTAGTGGACTCGGCGTTATTGGTGATGACGTGATCTCTGTTAGAGAAAGCGGCAATCAAATTCTTTCACTTGGATCAATCCCTGATGGAAAATATGTAAAAAGAAGTGGCACTTCACTTATCGCCACGGAAGTAACTGATATAAAGGAAAGTGGTAATCAAGTTTTATCAATAGGTGGTATATCAGATGGTAAGTATTTGAAACGAAGTGGTAATGATATTGTAGGTTCTGGACTTGATCCAAGCGAACAAATAAAAGAAACCAGCGGTCCGACAACACTTGATATAAAAGCAATTGCTGATGGCAAATTCTTGAAAAGAAGCGGCGGTGATATTGTTGGAGATGATGCACCAGCAGCCGTCAAGATAAAAGAAAGTGGCAGTCAAGAACTCCCTATTGGCGGTATAACAGACGGGAAATACTTGAAACGATCCGGTACAAATATCGTAGGTGATGACGTAACGACACTCAAAGAAGGTGGCGGTCAAATTCTCACGATTGGATCAGTTGCTGACGGTAAAGTATTTGGTAGAAGTGGTAATAATATCGTTGGCATAGATGTTGGCGGAGGCGGTCCAACAACTCAAATAGAAGAAAGTAGCGGTCCGACGGTTCTCGATATCGGTACTATTGCTGACGGTGAGTATTTATTGCGTTCTGGAACGGATATCATAAGTGCTGACATACCTGTTTTTCCGGCGACACAAATAAAAGAAAGTGGAGGACAAATTCTTAATGTTGGTGCAGTTGCAACAAGACAAGTTTTGGCTCGAAGTGGAACGGATATAATAGGTATGGGAACGTGGAGATCTTATACTCCGACTGTAACACATGGTGGAGGGAACACAAATCCGACTAGCGTAACTTTTAGTATGACTTATACAACGATCGGACGAGTTTGCTTTGTTACAGGTCTTGCAACAATATCAAAAGGAAGTAGCAACCGCACATACATGGACATAACAGTGCCCGTCACTGCCGTTGGGGAGTTCTCGGCAAGTGTATCTCAGGGAGTGGTTGGTTCTAATACAAGTGCATACTCTCAAGGTGGTAAATTGAGAATCGACCACGGTGGATTTGCTGCAGCTACAACATATATGCGAATTACTATAGTGTACAGGATATAAGATATGAACGGTAAAGGTATCTACGCATGGATACTGAGTCGTTGCGAAAGTGAATTTTAGTAAACCACATTATTATAAACACAAGTATCGTCATCTATCTTAATGATCTGATGAGATAAACATTTATCATTCACAAACTCTAAAATGCCTATACCATTTTGCCAATTACTTCTTTCTGATGATCCCGGCACTCTCCCATCCGTATAACAGGTACATCCCGGGCACATCGAAAAGATTTCTTTTCTCTCCCCGCCTGATCCTATGATCGTCTTGGTTACAAGCTCTCTTCTGTGAACATGAGCAAACACAGTATTCATGAGCGTGTCCTCTGTATGTATTCTCGCGGTATTACCTGATCCCTTTCTTGCTATATCCCCGTGAATAAATCTTGTGCTTCCATGAATATATTCGGTGGCGTATTTTTCAACACCCATTCTTTTTAGTCCGAGTAAGTTGCTGATACTAAGTAATGATTCACCATCAGGATCATCCCCCGGTGAAAGCATATAAACGTTCGGAAGGTTATCTATGATGTACTTCTCGATCCTATCATCATGATTACCCATGAGCGCAATAGATTTTATATCCTTATTTACACTTTCAGATATGAAACTTGCGATCCATTTAGACGCTTCAATGAGCGCCGGTTGAGTTGTTTGCACAAATTCTGGGCGTTTGATCCAGTGCGATGACCATTCATTAGCGTCAAGTATATCTCCTCCCCACAGCACATAATCAAAGTGATGCTCGGATACAATATCAAGGGCTATCTGCAATATCTTTTCGTTATGATAGGGTATTAATTCACCTGTTTTTACGTTCCTGTCAAAACCAAAATGAGGGTCATTTAAGACCATGAATCTTGTTATCGACCTGTTAGACCTATCATCACTTTTAATCGCTCTACGTGCCCGTAAATCGCTCACATCAATAACTACAGGACTTAGTAGAGGCATAACGATTTCAATTGGATTTTTTCTGGCGAGCCATGCCTTCACCTGCCAATTTTCGAAGGTCGTGCCAAACTTATTAGTTACATCCCATTTGTTAATGACGTGCTTTGTGATTTCCCACTCTTCTAAATCTACTTCCGCTTCTTCTATTAATTTTTCAAGGGTTCTGATTGTTCTTGACTTCGAATAAACTTCCCCAAAATCTTCTTCGAATGTTTTATTGATGACATCTACACTTTCGTCATCATCATCTTTCTCTGGTATATCTAAGTGCATCCTTTTCTTATATCTGTAAATCTTTCCATGCACTATATTTCTTGTGGTGCTATATCTATCGGCTAACTCTTGTTCACTTACTCCGCTTTGGTTCAACTCATAAAGTTTCTTTGCGCTTGGTATCATGTAATCTCCAGTTAAATTTTCAAGAAAATCGCTCTATTGATTATAACCTGTGATAGAATAAATAGGTAAAATCACCACTATTAATCAAAGAGGTTTTCAAAGGTATGAAGAACAAAGAATCCATCAAGAAACGAATTGACATGATCAAGCAAGAGAGCGACTTAACTAAATCAATCTGTCTTTTGAGTGATCTCACATACGAAATTGGAATAGACGCTTGCAGTGAACGAGAAGAAATTGTGAGCGATATAAAGATGTTGAAAGGTTTACTGACCGGCAATGGGGTAAAAGACGGGTCTATCATAAAACGAGTAGAAGATTTGGAGAGAGCCATGAAAGGGATCGAAACGACTCTCAATAAGATTGACACATTTCTTAGAGGAGATAAATCATCGGATAGTATTGAGAAAAGTTTGTATGCAAGGGTTGTAGAATCAGAAAGAATAGCAAAGAATGTGGTAAAATTAAGTTGGACTGTCATAGGATTACTTGTTACTTATTTCGTAACACATCTTTTAGGACTATTAGGAGCGTAAACAATGAATGTACCCTTTGAAAATTTAACTGACTTCCTGTCGTGGCTTTCTGGTCCAACGGCGGGTGGTCTTATCATCATAAGTTGGTTCATATCTTGGGCTTTGGACAAATATGATTTTTGGAAAGATCTATCTCGAAACACTAAACTTACTATCATGTGGTTCGTGGCTGTCGCACTTGGTGTCGGTGGACATCTGCTCATGCAGTCGCCAAATATCGTAGAAATCATTGATCCATACTTCAAGATTATTCTCGGTGTTACTGTGGCGTGGCTTTCAACACAAGTAGCGTACGAAATTAACCCAGCAAGAAAAGACAAGACAGAAGAGATTGATGGGTGAGCTTAACGCCCACCCAATTCCTCTACTGATTGTCTATACGAAATATCATGAATGAGTGCGTGTAATCCTATGACATCGGTTGGCTTCTCATTGAGAATACAATTACCGAAACATCCACAAATACCAAGCCTCACATTGACCCAGAATGACGGGTCTTTATCATCATGTGTTGGCAGGGGACACTTCCCCTTCCAGTATTCAGAACCGCCCCTTTCAGGAAACATACTCGTGTAGTCCATGACGTAACGAAGGATCGGATTGTCCCTTCGTATCTCGTTGATGTCCTCGTAGGGGTCTGGAAACATACCATTATCATTATCTTGTGATGCGTAAGCATCCCAATCAACCTTAACTTTCTTCTCCTTTTCAGGAAACATTGAGTCCAAGATCGGCTTGGGTATTTTCAGAATGTTTTCAGGATCAAACTCACCAACATCAGCGTAAGGCACTCCTGACGAGTGCATTGAGCAAGGGGCAACAACGTAACTCGACTCGCCTTTGACATCGATCTTATTTTCGGTATCAATACGAGTGCTCACACCACCGCACCTTAAATACACGTGCATACCTCTCGGCGTTTCTACTCGATATGTTTTTTCAAAGACTGTTTTAGCGATACCGGATAACTTTTCAACGAAGTTTGGGTATCCGTTCTTATCATCAAAATCCACAACAACGAGTCCAAATGATCCGCCACATACAACGCCAAGATTACTGCCGTTTGAAAAGAATTTCTTGAGTTCATGCGGTTTGGCGGGATCATCCACGTATTGCTTCCACTTGATGATGGGTCTTTTGGACATATACTTGAGTGGTATCGTCGGCACGCCCACTTCACGCCACTTCATGGCTCTCACAAAATTATTTTTTAACATCTTTTGTTTTAATGGTTATGTATTTTTCAGAAGTGCCTGCAATAGAAAGGGCAGTAGTTTCTTCTGATGGTGCAACACATACTTTATCTGCTTCATCATCCGAAAAGAGTAAGATGCTCGTATCACCACAAGACACTTCTACTAATTCCGCTTCAACCTCTGTGTTTTTATATAAAATACCTCTCTCATGTTCTTCTGTGTAATGAAACTTAATCTTGATCATGATTCGCCTCTCACTATGGCATCCTTATACCATTCAGAATAATGTTTTAAAGCGTATGGCGAGGTCGCCATCTTATCAGCAAGCGCACTTTTATTGATCATGTATTTACCATCTATCTTCTCACCACGTGTTACCCTACCTGTGGCTTGAACAACGGCATTGAAAGCGTAAGCAATTGAATATGCCTTCCCTGCCGATGTGTTCATTCTTATTCTTTCAAACGCATCAGACGGATTTTTAAAAGGAACTCCTGCGACAACACAATAACGAGCAATATCTCCGTGAAGATCAACGCCAGTGCCCCATCCTTGAATCGTATCCACGTGAACAATGCCCGGCGTATCATCATTAATGAACTCGTTGATCCTGTCCTGTAAAGATACTGTACTGCTCTGATAAATCATTTCTTTACCAAGATATTTTTCAAGTCCCTCACGAAGTTTATCAATCTTTTTATAGGATGTGGTTAGAACAATCCCACGCCATGAGGGGTGCGTATACTCTTTGATCCACTGTGCAATGATCTTAGCCTGTTCATCATACAGATAAGGTCTTTTCACAAGTGCACTATGGCTCATGGCGAACTTGGATATATCATAAATCGGTCGCCTGTCCGCTGGCACGGGGTGCTGAAACTTAACATACGAGTAATCGTTTTTATTAATTTTCATTTCACCCGCGATAAGTGCTGATGGTGAGCCTATTGTTGCCGACATCATGAGGACTTTATCTTTGTTCTTCGTCATCTTATGATACAGATAAGATGGTGAAATCGTTTTGAACTCCGCCACGTACTCTCTTGGTCTGCCGTACCTCAAGGCATACTTTGGTTTACTGCACTTATAAAATACCTCGCCACGACAGACGCTCAAAAGTTCAATGAGCGAATCAAATGATTCGAGTAACTTCTTTTTCTCAACACCCGCTGGTGAAATCTCTTCAAATAAATTCACAACACCTAAACGGGTTCTTGATTCTAATATCCACTCCATGATCTCTTGAAGAGAGTCGTCATTCACTAAATCACCCTCACCATTGCCATAATCAGGGTGCGGGAAGTTCGGTAATTTATTTTCTCTCCTGACCGTATCCGTTAATGAAAACGATCCGATACTCAATAACTCACTCACGGCATTATGAATTTCATCCATGACGAATAATCCCTTACGGGATTGAACCTTCTCTGATAACGCCGCGTATTTGTAGGTGCAAGCCATGAGCGGAGAACTTATGGCACGATCCCTCGCCACCACGTAGGGGCACTTCTTTCCATACGGGCATTGAAACATTTCAGAGTAAGGACAGTCAGCGGCAGTCGGCATTTCACCAGTCTTTGCTTTCCATTCCGCTATTCTTTTAGGGTCTATACATTCATAGGCTTGTTTACCTTTGAGGATCGCAAACCCATAATCTCTGTACTGCTCAAGTAATCCAAGATTTTGAACAACGACAGTCGTTTGTGAAAACTTTCCATTGCGAGCAAGTGCTGTGGCGATGGCCGTCTTTCCTGTGCCCGTTGGTGCTTCAAGAATGGCTATTCTTTTTTGTGAAAATATATTTTCTAAATCTTGTATGGCTTCATATTGATGAGGTCGCCAACTCCCGTGCATGATACCAAGCATCCACGGAGCCGGCACTGTTTTATTAGAGTACAATTTCCTCAACTCCTTCATCCCACATATCAGCGTACTGTCTAAGGTTATTAGAAAATTCACTTGAGATCACAAACTTAGACATCTCTTCGATCGACACTCGCATGTTATCATCACTACCGCTTAAACATGCGATCATAAAACGAATAGCATGTTCTATGAAAGCTGATCCATACTTTCCATTGCCAACTTCAACAAGTTTGCTAATGAGATTCAGGGTATCCACACCGATGGTTATGTTTCTTGTGATCCTTTTTCCTGTGTCAAGTGATCGCCTAATCTCTCTCTGGTTCACAAGGTCTATACGTTTTCTCATACATCACACTCCTAAATTAAATAAGGCTTCTTCCATTTTTTCAATGACATCATTATCCACCTCTTCCGATAAAGCAGGGGCAGAATAAGACATGACTTTCATGAGATTGATTTGTTTTTTGAGGTCATCAATCTTCTTTTCGATCCTGTCGAGTTGCGTTATCTCACTATCACGAATATGTTCTCTGATGAGATTTCTAATCAATTGATTAGACTTATGACTCGTCATTGAATCTATGTAATTAATAATATCACTGTCCCTTTCGTGATCAAATGATATTCTTTTCTCTATGTACGCCATATATCACCATTGAAGAAAAAGAGAGCGTCGGGATCGCCCTCATAATTGTGAACAGGTATACTCGTCTTTTCCCGATATGAGTATTTTACCACATCAGGCACTCTTGAGTTCCCCTTCTTCAAGAAGCACGAGCATGTAATCCTGCAACATATAAACTCTGTCCGTGATCACATGCCCGAACCTGTCCAAGAAACCTTTGAGCGTTTCAATGACAAAAACGGCATCATCTACACGAAGAGAATTTTTCACCATGCGAGATACAGGCGGGAATTTATTAATCTCGAAATCCACATACCGGACACTCGTTACGAATGATCTCCCCTCATGCGACCACTCCACAGTTTCTAAGATGTCCTTATCCACACGGGCATCAAGAATTTTCTTTGACTCAAACAGTTTGTAGGCGACGAGTTTCCAGTAGGAATTGAGATTCTTCTTTTCCTTCATGCAAACTTTGATCTCTCGTTTCAACGCCTGCGCATACTCTTTTTCACTCGATACAATATCTTTTGATTCTATGATGAAATCAACCATGTCCAAGTAGAATTGTAAATCCATTTATTTCTCTCCGTTTATAAATTTAATTTCTCGACAAAGTCATTCACAACTTCTTTGTCTGGTATGTTTCTCGTGCCCCTGCATCTTGGGAATGAAGTACATCCCCAGAAAGAACCATGAACGCCCTTACGAATAATCATGTGGCTTCCACAGGCGGGACAGCGAGGCGCATAATCGAGGTCTGTGATCGTGTTACGAGTTTCTCTGATCGCCTTACCGAGCCTGTTCTCCCAGCCAGAAATACGAGTTACCCATCTTTGTGTTTTAGAAAGATATTTTCCTCTATACATGGCATAGACCCTGATAGAGTCCTCACCCTTTGGTTTAGCACGCCCATCACTTCCTATGCTCGAGGACACAAAGATGACGGCGTTATCACCAAACTTAGATAAATACCTGTATTCTCCCCTATCAAAGACACACTCCCACTCCCCCGCATGTCTTGATAACGCCTCTTCAAATTCCTCTTTCGTGAATCTTTCAATCATCTTTAACTCCTACTTTATTTAAACAGATTGAAATTATTTCTTTGACGAGTTTGTGATACTCGAAAAGTTCAAGATAGAGCATATCATTAACAATATCACCTTCAGAACACTGATATATATACTCACGCAAATCATCTTCCAACAACATAAGATTGATGTTGTGTTCTTTCTTGTATACATAGCGAATCATTTTATTGTTCTCGTCATACACGCCCGGCAACTTGTCAATATCATACTCACCATAACGTTGCATGACAGCAAGTTCATTAATGTTGCGCATATTAACACCAAGTATCTCAACCGGAATTACAGTTAATATACCTTTTCGAGGGGTAGGAAAAAGACGAGTTCTTTCTTCCCTACAATCACGAGCATGATTGATCGAAAACAGAATACGATTGATAACTCTGTTATCAACAACATAAGCACTCATGACACGTAATCCTTTCTTAAGGTATTAATCTTAACACTATTATCTACACCACGAGGCACAGTGTAATAGCTGTTACCATCCTTAGTGATGATAACATTGGCGTGCATTTGTGTTTTGAATTCTTTCCAGAGTTTGCTTCTCACGTTTCTTGTAACGTCGATCTTTTTGTGATCAATGATTGATTGAAGTGCCTTATCGAAAGACTGCATGATCCCAACGTGAACATTATATTCCAAGTCCTTTTTATGAGGATGCAGAATAGCAACACCGGAGAAATTCTTGATCGAAAACATCTCCCTTAGCGAATGAGAATACACCCTGAAAGTGCCATGACACACAGTGCGAACTTCATCAAGTTGATTTTTATATGTGTCAAAAGATACATCAACCTCGACTCTGTCATGACTGAAATATACAGTGAACTTTGTTTTCCAAACCGATGACGCTTTCATGACCTGTAGCTCCTGAAAGGTTTCTTTGATTTCTTTTTCACGTTCATGACATCAACACTCACGGATGATAATTCTTCTATACGAAGTAATCCTTTTTGTAATTCAACCTCAAGTGAGGCTAACTCACGATCTTTGGCGAGCGTTGCGACGGTAACTTCTTTCACGTCAATTTGCAAGTGTTCATCAGCAAGTTTACTGAACATTTGTGCTTCACGAATTTCAGCGTTCTTGCCGTCAATCTCACCGCTCTCAAGAAGAACAAAACGCTTACGTTCTAAAAGTTTCTTCTCTTCTTCAAGATCAATAGAAGCATCCCTGAAAAGATTCGTGGTAGAAATTAACATGCGATACGCCTTAACAAATTCATCTTTCATATTGACTCCTCTCTCTTTCATTTTTAATTATAGGTATATTATACCACACAATATGCATAAATGGTTATTTTTTAGCCTCACTATTAGGATAGTGAGGCGTTAAGAAGGATCGGCATAAGCACGTATTCAACATCCAAGCGATCACCGTCAAGTCTTATCGGTTTATTCGGTTCAGAAATCTTCATGTCAAGACTTGTGGGTTTGATGTTCGTTAGATATTGATTGAGATAGGAAGGATTAACACCCACTGTTACCGTGTCATCAAGATCACGGGTGATGTCAATCTCCCACTCCGTATCACCTTTCTCCTGAACAGTACAGGAGAGGAACAAAGTTTTATCATAGAATTTCATGACCATTGGAGCATCATTCCCGTACTTCCCATCTCCCCGAGAGAAAGTGGCGATGAATTTAACGGCTTTACGAAACTTTTCCAAGTCCTTAATGACCATCGTCTTGTTTGCTCTGATCAACGCATCGTCAAGCACAGACCAAATATCTCTGCCCTCACCGCTCGTCAAGAAATGCGCTCTGTATTCACCATCTACGATAGAAATCTTATCAGGGCGAAACACAACTTTGATGTCTTTGTTTTCATCATCCAAGACAGCGGCGATCTTACTGATCGCATCAACATGAAGAGATATATCGAACACCTTAGCGTCAAGCACCTTAGCGAACCTGCTATACCGGCAAGCCCTGAAGCCATCGGTGGCGGCGATATACATAGCCTCACCATCACTCTTGAAAATACCTAACTGCATATTCCCATCTCCGCTTGACAGAATATGCACTAAGGATTTCATGATGTTTTTGAACTCTGCGGAGTCTATTGTTATGGTGGAGTATTCAATACCATTGAAGAACGTGTGTTCACTATCATCACGAGCCAAGAACGGGTCAATGTATTCGTTATGCGTTTTCATTTGTGATTTTCCACGCCCGAACTTCATGATCAACTTGCCATCATTGTGGGAGATGTCAATAGAATTGTTCGTCTTTCTAACATGCTCAAGCATAATGAAGGGTGATATGCACACAGTGAAAGGCTCTGTATCATCTTTACTCGCCAGAACAGGCAGGTCGTAATGACTTTGCATCCGTGCGTTTGCGCTCATGAAAGACAAGATCGCCTTTTCGGGATCAAAGGTAATCATGATGAACTCATCGAACCATGCTTTCTTTTGTGCTGATGATCGGTTCGTCATCGTAGAAACCTTCACGAGTATTTCATTCAAATGACTGTTACTCACTAACATCTTTTTCCTCTTTCTCTATTATATCCACGACGATACTGCTCATATCGCCTTTCATTTCAGACGTTATCATTGCCATCGTTGCAATGACATCAATGAGATTGAATACTTTGATCTTATAATTTTCAACTTCGGTCGTGAGCCTTTCAAGAGATTTCACACCATTAATAATGTAATCCGTGAACGCTTCTAAGACCGGTTCAGATAAAGATTGAATAATTATATTAACCTCGCAGTCGCCCGCGAGGTTAATTGTATATTCACCATTCCTTTTACTGATGTTCTGATCAAGACCAGTACATGACTTATGCACTGAAAAGAAATTTTCTGCATTAAACGTATCAGGCATTACTCGCCTCTTCGTTTGGCGAACTTATGGAAACCTTTTGCGTTAGAGAAAACGTTATCATTAGCCACAACAGCCTGTGGGAAGGCATCTTCAAGAAACGATCCCACAACATTTGCACCGCCGCCGGACACGAGAATTTTATCGAATTGTGATGCGCTCCCCCAGCGTTGAGAAATCTCTGCCTCGATTTGTTTTGACACGATCATGGAAGCATCCACAACAATATCACTCACGTCTATTTTCTTACCATAATATGTGAAAGATTTATCCGTGAGGATTTTCTCCATGTGGCTTGAGTGGTGATCCATGTCAGGATACTTCTCAAGTAAAACATCGGTGAGATGGCGTACCAAAGTCCAGCCGCCCACATTGACACTCGTTGCTTCACGAGAGCGTTCTGATAAATCTTCAACACTCAAAATGTTTGTTGTCTTACCACCGATGTCAATGACACCGATCCTTCCGGAGGCTCGATCCTGAATGATACCGCCGTCATCCGTGAGCGCATAATCAAGTAACGTGCCAAAAGGTTGCGGTACAATGATGGCATTAGCAATTTCAAACCTAACACTCACACCATTAATGACACATTCACGACTTCCAATGAGGATTTTCTTCAACAATTCTGCATCTTTATTGAAGTAAGCCAGCGGTAAGCCTGAAACAACGCTGATCTTATCATCCACATATAACATTTTTGTTATAGCGTAAGCAACAAGAACATCATACATCTCTGACTTGATCCAGTTTCGATCTTCTCGCCTCTCCACGATTTGAGATTGATCAATGGCGTTATCGCCCACAAGATACTCATTGCCTTTATATCCGAACAATGCGCTGTCCTTTTCACCAAAAGAAAACCATTGTTCGTTGTTACCAACCACAGAAGGAAACTTAAATTTCTTTGAGTCGGAAACAATTTTAACACTACTATACCCTACATCGAGTCCTACATTTATCATAACTTATCTCCTATTTCAAGTACCCAACAACAGTTTTTACATCAGTATCAAATGCTTTTGCGATCTCTGGCAGGGATGAGCCAGCATCACGCATGGCAGTCATTTGGGCAATCATTTCTTTCTCACCATCGCCGACCTCTTCGTCAGCCGTGCCCTCAATTGCGAGGCGCATGATGAGGCGTTGATCATCGGTCAGGATCGTACTGTCAAGCATCGACAATTCAAACTCATTCGGCATTTCGTCTGGCGTGAGTTGCCTGTTACCCACAGGGTTCTCATGATAATATCGTATCTTCTCCCAATTGAAATGCACGATCTTTTGCGGAAGCACATTAACAATCTTAATGCCTTCATCGGTAACCATGCGCTTGGCGATACGTTTCAAGATAATCCCGGTGGGGATAGGCGAGCCATCATCAGAGCGTCTTAGCAGGACACGCAACAAACTCTTTTGCAATAATCCACGCTTGACATCGGGGATCATTTTACCCGTCCTTCGACCGGCGACGTTCTCGCTTTTCATGTGAGATGTGATGATCACCAGTGGGGCTTTCTTCTGCATGAGATCAAGAATACGAGCCTCATAATCAAACGAAGCCAGCCAAATCTCTGCGCCATGAATAACTCCCATCGGCGACCATTTCTCTCTGAACTGCTTTTGGTGCGTACTCACCCACGGATGAAAACTATTTTCGAAGCGAGAAAAGTTATCCCAGATGATGACCTCATATTTATCTTCTTCAATGCTTTCAATGAGATCAATGCAATACTTGTGAAAATCATTTTCAAGCATCCCTTTCGTTTCAGAAACAAGATTGACGTACTTGCCAAAAGGTTTACCGATGCTCTCCATCTCCAATGCGATCGCTTGACCCTTGAGATCATCATCAATAAAACATATCTTGTCTGGTGGCGCACCAGACTCCAAAGCGAAGGTCGTTTTACCAGTATCGGGCATCCCCGAGACGTTCACGATCCCTGCAAACAACACGTGCTTATATCTACTCATCCGTTCTCCTAAGCATATTATCTAACTCGATTGCCGAGTTTATTTTATCCATTACATCCTTTGTTATAGGTGCAATCAAATCAATACTTTGTGAGTAGAGAATTTCTTTTGCTATGGGTCTGCTCACATAACGATCTTTCACTGTATCGTATAGCCAAGCAGACGCAATATCAAGAACACGTTTTATGCTCCCAATTATATTGTCATCATCGTAACCTTCTTCAAGTAAAAGAAAGTCATTGAATGTGAGTCGTTCTCTACTTACGATAATTTCGTATCTTTCGTCTATCCTCATAGGCTATTAACATACCTTTCCGGCTTGTGGGGTTCTGTTTTTTCCTGCATGAGCCATTCAACGTCAATGACATCTCCCGGTTCGATCGAATCCCAAAATCCAATAATATATTGATGAGCAACACGCATAGAAGTATTCTCCCACTTGTCAGGGGACAGGTGCGCATGCTCACCAATCGGATCAACGAGCATAATTGTTTGTGGGTCTTTGACCTCGAACCCACTCTGCTCTATGATGGATTG
>LSQX01399615.1_pt3 | contig 34528 bp, 26 predicted proteins | sample 654561 | NCBI WGS metagenome assembly LSQX01 (sample SAMN04489861, study PRJNA283612) | anaerobic digester metagenome | isolation source: 4 biogas reactors fed with cattle manure at either 37C or 55C with and... | place: Denmark: Kongens Lyngby | collected 2014 | reverse complement strand
GCCGAGCGCGGCATCGTCTATATCGATGAACTGGATAAAATCAGCCGCAAATCTGAGACGCCTTCCATCACCAGAGACGTATCCGGAGAGGGCGTGCAACAGGCACTGCTCAAGATACTGGAAGGCACCAAGGTAAACGTGCCTCCCAAAGGCGGGCGCAAGCATCCCCAACAAGAATTCATCGAGATGGATACCAAGAATATCCTCTTTATAGCCGGTGGCGCTTTCTTTGGTTTGGAGAAGATCATCAAAGAACGCCTGGATAAGAAGGTGATAGGTTTTGACGTGAAGCTTTCCGCCAAAGTGGATGAGACAAATATCTTTGAGCATGTGGGCTCACAAGATCTCCTGCGTTATGGCCTCATCCCGGAATTGATTGGCAGAATGCCCGTCACCTGTGCCTTGCACGAGCTGGATGAAGCAGCCCTGATGGCAATCCTCACCCAGCCCAAAAACGCCATCTGTAAACAGTATGAAAGATACTTTGAACTGGATGGGGTTACCCTCAAATGGGAACCTGATGCACTGCAGGAAATTGCTCGTATCGCCATCACTCAAAAGACGGGTGCCAGAGGATTGCGCAGCATTATGGAAAAGTTTATGCTGGAGATCATGTATGAAATCCCCGATAATCCCACCATCGAATCCTGTACCATCACTTCAGAAACGGTAAAAAGACTGGAAAAACCTGAATATACCAAAATAAAGAAACTTGCTGCCAAACCTGCGGCAAGCACAAAGTAAAGGAGTATTAGCAATGCGTAAACTTTCGATTATTGCCCTCATTATCTTCGCCGGCTTGCTGTTAATGGCATGCGATGAAGACGGTGAATTGCGCATTAGAAACCGCACAAACGCCTCCGTGGAGGTAGCCATCAACAATGGCCAACCCATGGAGATCGTAGCTGGCAGCGGCTGGAGCCGTTACTATACCGAATCCACCACAGTCACAGTAAATTATTCTGGCAATTATGTGCTGCCGGATTCAGAGACCCGCACCGTGAGCCCCGGTCTGCCCACCACAGTGAACATCAATGCCACCGCTGGCATGATGAGTATCACCAACGATTCTCAGTATACCATTTCTGAGCTGTATATCAGCCCTCGCACCCAAACTGACTTTGGCGAAAACCTCATTACAGAAAGTCTCTTGCCAGAAGCAATCAGCAGCTGGACGCTCACTGATACGGCATGGGATGTGAAAATTGTAATCAGTGATGGCACAATGCTGTATAAGATGAACCAGCCCATTGCTCTGAACGAAACCCTGGAACTGAAGGTAAGCACCTTTACAAATCACGCCAAAAAGACTGGACTAACAACCACTTCCAAGCCCTACACGGCTCCCATACCAAGATAAACCCACCAATTGGAGTACATAATGAACCACATACCCTTTGCTGACCGCAGGGCAAAACTGGCGTCTTCACTCTTGGATGGTGAAGCCACCATCGTGTTTGCCAAGCCCGCTGAAAACCTGATCAAATTCACACAGGATAATAACTTCCTCTACCTCACCGGCCTCAAGATACCGGAGGCGGTTCTGATGATAGTCAAAAGGGGAGAAACCCACAGTGAGATGCTCTTTATCGAGCGTGGCATCCCTGAGCGTGAGGTGTGGGACGGCAAGAAAATGACCCCTGCTGAAGCAAGAGACATCAGTGGAGTGGAAAAGGTTCAGTTCCTCGATGAATATGATGGCGTCTTGGGTATGTTTGCGCCGCTGCTTTCCAAAGTGTGGAGCAACCTTGGAGCCCAGTCTTTGAATATGCCTCTCAGCCTGCCCCTATTCCGGTTGGAACCCTTGCGCCAGCGCTATCCACAGCTTGCCATTGCCGATATCACCAAGCTGATATCCCCCTTGCGCATGATCAAAGATGAGCATGAAATCAAAGCCCTGCAAAAGGCGATTGACGTGACCGGCCAAGGGATTATGGACGTGATGGAATCCGTTACAGCAGAGATGTATGAATATGAGCTGGAAGCCATGCTCTTTTATCGGATGCAGAGAAGTGGAATCAATAATTGGGGCTTTGCTCCCATCATTGCTTCTGGCGTGAATGCTGCCACTCTGCACTATGGACGTAACGATTGCCGCATCGAAGCCGGACAACTGGTCCTGATGGACGTGGGTGCCTCTTATGAAAACTATAGCGCTGATATCACCCGCTGCTTCCCCATTGATGGTCACTTCACTGATAGACAGCGTCAGATTTACCAGATTGTGCTGGATGTGCAAAAGCAAATCATCAGCATGATCAAGCCCGGTATGACTTTGGGAGAGATGAACTTGCGCACCCGTGAGCTGCTCACCGAAGCTACCCTTGCCATCGGCTTGATCAAAGAGCCGCAAGAGATTGTGAAGCATTACATGCATAGCGTGAGCCACTTCCTGGGCATGGATACCCACGATGTGGGTGGGCGTGAGGCTGTATTGGAGCCCGGTCATGTAGTCACCGTGGAACCAGGCCTGTATCTGGAAGAGGAAAGCCTCGGTGTGCGTATCGAGGATGACGTATTGGTAACTGAGGAAGGGCACATAGTGCTCTCGCGTAACATCCCCAAAGAAATAGACGAAATCGAAGCAATCCGCCAGCAGGCACTGAAGAAGTAAACCCCATGCATCGCGCTTTGTATCCCGGCACTTTCGATCCCATCACCTTGGGGCATCTGGATATCCTAAATAAGGCTGCCCACATGTTTGACGAGGTTATCTTGGCAGTGGCAGATTATACTGGCAAGGATAGCAATTTCAACCTGGAAGAACGCCTGAACCTGTGTAATGAAGCCACAAACGGCATGCCCAATGTGAAGGTAATGAGCTTTAGTGGGCTGGTGGTTGATTTTGCCCAGAAGATGGAGTGTAACACGATGATACGCGGCCTGCGGGCGGTGTCAGACTTTGAGTATGAGCTTTCCTTGGCTCTCACAAACAAAAAGCTGAAGCCCCAGATAGAGACCATCTTCTTGGTGCCATCCCTCAAATATATGTATCTATCATCATCCATGGTGCGGCAATTGGCTGATCTGAAGGCACCCTTGACAGACTTTGTGCCCCCACCTGTGATCCGCTTTTACGAGCAAAAGATATACCCCAAAACTTGAGCCCCAGTATGGCAAAGAAAACAGCACCCCAAGACCCCCAGAAGATTTCCGAACGCTCTCTGCCTGCGGATATCAACGCCGAAGCAGCAATTCTGTCTGCCATGCTGATAGATGCCGACGTGGTGAGCAAAGGCATCGAAATGATCAAAGAGGAATACCTCTACAAGCCTGCTCACAAGCTCATCTTTCGCACCATTGCCGAGCTGTTTAATGAAAGCATAGAAATCGATATCCTCACCCTTTTGGACAGGCTGAAACGTAACAAACATCTGGAAAAGGTGGGCGGAACACCCGCCATCAGCGAACTGGCAGACCTGGTGGTCTCCAGTGCAAACTTTGAATACCACCTCAATATCGTGGTGGAAAGGGCGCTTTTGCGTCACCTTATAGTAGCCTGTAACGGAATCATTGAAAACTGTTACAGCTCCACCAAACCGGTGAAAAGCGTGGTTGACGATGCCGAGCAATCCATCTTTGCCATAGCTGAGCTGCCTTCACACCAAGGCTTTGTGAGGCTGGATTCCATCAGTGGTGATGTACTACATACCATAGATTCCATCGCTACCTCAAAGGTCCCCGTAATGGGAGTGTCTTCCGGGTTTTCAGATTTGGACAAGCTCACCGGAGGCTTCCGTCCCGGCCAGTTTATCATCATAGCAGCCCGCCCCGCCATGGGTAAGACCTCATTGGCGCTCAATATAGCCAGCAACGCCGCAGTGAACCAAGCCAAAAAAGTGGGAGTATTCACCATGGAGATGGCAGCTGATGAAGTGGTGATGAGGATGTTTGCCTCTGCAGCAGAGGTGAATATGGAAAACATGCTGAAGGGTTATGGGATGAATGAAGAGGTGTTGCGGCGAATCATGCAAGCCTCAGACGTGCTTTCCACCAAGCAGATTTACATAGATGAATCCGGCACCAACAGCCCTCTCGATATCAGGGCAAAAACCCGCCGTCTGGCTGCTGAAGTGGGAGGATTGGACCTCATCCTTATAGACTATCTGCAACTAATGACCCTGCCCCGCGATAGAGAAAACCGCCAGCAGGAAATCTCAGAAATCTCCCGCGCCCTCAAAATCCTTGCCAAAGACATGAAAATCCCCGTCATTGCCCTCTCCCAGCTCAACCGTGGATTGGAAAACCGTGATGACAAACGCCCCCGCCTGGCAGACCTGCGAGAATCCGGCGCCATCGAGCAGGATGCAGACTTGGTGATGTTTATCTATAGAGACGATTATTATTATCAGGAAAAGAGCGAAAAGCCCGGCGTTGCCGAGATCATCATTGGCAAAAACAGGCATGGCTCCACCGGCTCCGTAGACCTCAGCTTTGTAAAAGAATACACCCTCTTCCGCAGTTTAGATTCCTTCCATGAACAATAGCTTCCTTTGGGCACTGGGTGATTATGTGGTTTTCACCGCTCAGGCTTTGAAGGCGCTCAAATCTGTCTTCATCCGCAGACAGGAAATATTTATCCAACTCAGGCGAATCGGTTTTGATTCGCTTTTTTTGATTGCACTCACCGCCGCCTTCACCGGCTTGGTTACGGCATTGCAGGCGGTTTACCAATCCAAGGGCTATATCCCCATCCACCTCCTCAGCGTATTGATCTCCAAATCCACCATGGTGGAGCTGGCGCCCGTGTTGACGGCATTGGTAATGACGGGAAAGGTGGGCGCATCCATCGCCGCAGAGATCGGAACGATGAAGGTGAGTGAACAGCTGGATGCCCTGCGCAGCATGAATATACAGCCCGCAGAATTCTTGTATATGCCCAGAATCCTATCCGGAATCATCACCTTCCCGCTCTTGACCGTGTTTGCCAATATCGTGGGCATCATCTGCGCCTGGTACTTTTCCTGGCTGCGTTACGGCATACACTGGCATACTTTCTTTAACAATATGAAGAGCTATTTCCAGCCCTTCGATCTCTGGGGTGGGCTCATCAAATCTGCTGTGTTCGGTTTTATCATCACCACGCTCAGCTGCTACTTTGGAGACCGCAGCGAAGGCGGTGCCGAAGGAGTGGGCACAGCCACCACCAAAACCGTGGTCTATAGCGCCGTCACCATCCTCATCATGGATTTCTTTGTGGCGTGGATCCTCTTTGGAGCAATGTGATAAGACACCTGCGCTTTCTGATTGTCATCACCCTCCTCATCATGCTGGGGGCCTGTGGCAAGAAGGACAGCCCAAAGCCGGCTGGGCAAACTGACACACCTCAGCTACCTGCCAGCGAGTTAAACGTTTGGGCACCCAAACACATCCGCCTGCGTGGCTTTGAAGATGCCGTATTCAAAGAGTTTAAGGACAAATATAATTGCACCGTGAAGCTGCGCATCTTTGAGGATATCCCCTCCCTCTTGGATACTTTGCAAATAGAGGGCAAATCCTCCCATGTGGATGTGGTGATGGGCTTGGATAATGCCTTCACATGGCTGGATTCAAGCCGCTCGCTTTTTGCTCCCATCGAGGGCTTTTCCCGCTTCAATCTCAGCAGGGACTTGATCCCTGATGCCCAAAAGCGTCTCGTGCCCTACGGCTATGCCAATCTGTGCCTTGTGTATAATACCGAGGTGTTTGCCAAAGCCCCGGAATCCTTTGGGGAGCTGCAGGATGCCCGCTATTTTCGTCAATTGGGCATCTGTTCAGCCCAGCATAATGGCGAGGGCAGAGGCACCTTATTTTGGACTCGTGCTCTATTTGGGGATTCTGGATACGAAATGCTGTGGAAGAGCATCCGCAAGAATATCCGTGACGTGTACTCCAGCTATGATGAGGCGGTAAGCGCCTTGCAAGCCGGCAAAGTTGGCATGATTATTGGCTATAACAGCACCGCTTATTGGCTGCAGGAAACCCAGCAATTACAGACCAGCTACAACCACAGTTTATTCAAGGAAGGCTCTTGGCAATACAGCGAATCAGCGGCCATCCCTATCGCGGCTACCCATCCATTGATGGCAGAGAACTTTATCAATTATCTCTTGGATACACAGGCACAAACCATGGTGATCTATAAACTGGGGCTCTTCCCTGCCAATTCCAAAACTCCTTTGCCCTTCGATTTTGCCCGCATTCCCATCAGCTCTTTTGTGGTAAACACCCGTTTATCAGAAAATCTTGTAGAGGAGAACCTGCCAGAATGGCTTCAGTTTTGGGAAGATATCACAAACCCCAGCGTTATCTTCTACGACTAAAACTTGCCCCACAAAAAATGTGAGCAGCCCGCTTCAGACCGCTCACACTATATCATCCAATAGGTCTTTTTATCTAATACGGTAAAATCTCATCCCTTGATCACGGGAAGCCACCACTGCCATATCTTTCCAGAAAGCAGCATAGTTTGTATAGCCGGCAGAGGTGAGGTTTTCTTTGAGGACAGGGGCGTCGGGATTGGTGATATCAAACAGATACACACCGCCACCGCCAGAGCTCACAATCGCCAGATTATCTTTCACATCCACGCTGGTGGCGTAGCCGCTGGTATCGTATGAGCCTTTCAGCACAGGAGCTGCAGGGTTGGAGATATCCACCACCCTAAAGCCGTTTTGACGGCAAGCCACATAGGCATAATTGCCCTTCACCTTCACCGCCAAGGCTTCACCGGGAACGTAGATTTGCCCCACAAGCTGACGGGTCTCAAGATCATAGATCACCAAACCGCGCTGGGAGACGGCTATCACCGCATGCTGGTCTGTGATATCAAAGCCGGAGACGGTGCCGGGGATATATTCAATGATCCAGGTTCTGCCTATATAAAAATTACCATCGTATCTGCTGTAGGTGAGCGAACGGGAGACGCCAAAATAGCCTTCAATGATATCATTGCCGGCAGGGTCATTGATGGCGCGGAACATGATCTGTTTCAGGTTGTCTGTATCCCCTGTGATGGAATCGTGCAGCTTGAGAGAGTCTTGATTGCTGGTATTCACAATGCGAATCTTGTCCGCAGCGTCAAATTCTCCCAAAAAGAGCAGATTGTGTTCTGGCACCATGGAGGCGCGACGGATGAGGCGCAGCTGGGAATCAGAGCCACCGGGATGCAGCTCATCCCACCAACGGCTTTGCCAGGTTTGGGTGTCTATCACGTTCAATCCACATTGTTCTGTGGCCACATACACATACCTGTCATCTGCGCTAAACTCTTTGGGAGGGCCTATCATCGGCACCTCTTTGATGAGTTCCAACATCTTGCTGTGTTCCGGGGCTGTGCTACGTTTGGCGCAAGCTCCAATGAGGAGCAGCACTATCAACGAGACAAATAACATTGTTTTCTTGGTCATTTCTTACCTCAGTGGCCGGTCTGTATAGTTTTCTGTTTGCGAGAGCTTCTCTTCTCTTTCGGCCTTGTAACATTTCCAAGATGCAATATCCATTCCTATAAAGCTTCATTTATCACATTATCTTCTGCCTCCAATGGTGATGCATTGCTTTATCATCTATTTTTCAGATAGTTATGCCACTTGTTGCCCTTTGCTCTCCTTTGTGCCTCCTTTGTCAAGACAAGGGTGAGACAAGGGAGAGACAAGGGTGGTTAATAGGGAAGGAGTGGGCGTGCAAGAAAGATTAGGTGAGATACTGCGATGCAATGCTACATAAGAGTTTCTATAGCCAAGAGCATGTTTTATTGATTAAGCAGACCAAAATATGTGGTTCCACGTGTTTTTTTATTGACAAATCTAATGATATTATTATGTATGAGACTTGATGCTAAAGTCTGGATGGAATGCTTGTAAGGCAAATATAGGATAAAGGAGTAAATGATGGATTTTAGAAGTTTTCAGAGTTCCAGTGTGATTGATCCCATAAAATTGCAATATGCAATCGTAAATTCGGATTCACTTACAGTATTGAAGTCGATGCAAAACGATACTATTGACCTGATTATGTCATCACCTCCATATAATATTGGCAAGGCTTATGAAGAGAAGACCTCGATAGAAAATTATATTGAAACTCAAGAAGAGATTATCTCTCACCTGGTAAGGGTATTGTCGGATACAGGCAGTATTTGTTGGCAGGTAGGCAACTATGTAAACAAGGGTGAGGTTTTCCCTCTTGATATATTCTATTACGAGATATTCAAAAAACACGGATTGCAGTTGCGAAATAGGATCATTTGGAGGTTTGGTCACGGTCTACACGCGTCAAACCGTTTTTCAGGGCGTTATGAGACCATTTTGTGGTTTACAAAGACAGATGATTATACATTTAATTTGGATTCGGTGCGCGTCCCATCAAAATATCCGGGAAAAAGACATTTTAAAGGCCCCAAAAAGGGACAATTATCCGGCAATCCACTGGGAAAAAACCCCAGTGATATATGGACTACTATCAAAGAAGATTGGGATAGTGAAATCTGGGATATCCCCAATGTAAAGGCTAATCATCCTGAAAAAACCGTCCACCCTTGCCAATTTCCGGTGGAGTTGGTAGAACGATGTGTACTTGCCTTAACCAATGAAAACGATTGGGTTATGGACCCTTTTGCAGGCGTGGGATCAACCTCTATCGCAGCTCTGAAAAACAAAAGGAACACCATTTGTATTGATAAAGAAGCAGAATATTGTGAGATGGCGTTGGAAAGAATAAAAAAACTTGAACAAGGTTTTTTGAAAACCAGACCCATAGGAAAGAAAATACATCAACCATCTATCAATGATAAGGTTGCAGCAGTGCCCAACGAATGGGTTAACTTGGATATCTTTGGGGTGTATAAATGAAAATTAGTAAAATCTATTCACACATGAATGGCGAAGAATTTCTAAAAGTGCATCATGCTGATTTATATCAGGACATAATAAATGTGATCAAAAACGTGGATGCCGCAAAGTGTAAAACCAAAATCAGTAAAGAGAAGACAATGTCTGGTAAGCTGTTGTATAGCCCGAAGGAGCTGAATGCGTCATTTAAGAAGCAGTTTGAAGCTTTGGGCTGGACAGAAAAGAGATACAGCTATTACATTACACTTGATCGGGAGTTGATGCAGCTGAGCCTGGAAAAGGATGCAGCCGAACAAAAAGAATTCTTGGAATCCAGGGGAGAAATCAATCCCATCAACAGTTACAAACAGACTGATTTTGTTAAAGACAAAGTCGCGGTCGAAGTCCAATTTGGAAAATATGCTTTTGTTGCCTTTGATCTATTTGTAAAGCATATGCTATTCTATTCGGGTGGCATAATCAACCTCGGGATTGAAATCTTGCCTATGAAATCCATGCAAGCGATGATGTCCAGCGGAGTGCCTTATTTTGAAGGTGAGGTGTATAATGTGATGAGACACGGAAGAAACAATCCTCCCATCCCATTGATGATAATTGGAATTGTCCCCTAAAGACTCTTCTTCAGCAGCCTTATAAACGCATGATCGCCATGATAATTGCAATATATGGGAGTTATAGTTTATGAGATACTTGGTGTGGAAGGTTTGCTTTGTTTTTGTCCTGATTTGCATCCTCATGCCTGCCAGGTATTATGCTCAGGATGCATTTCATCAAATTGTGAGGTTCGATATTCCATTTGGGGAGTATTTCACCTTCAATCTGGAGACTGGTGGCGATCTTAATGGCGATGGCAGGCCAGATTTGGTATTCAGTTGTATAGAAGAACAAAACTACTCGAATTTCCCCATTTATATCTATTATAGCATCCCCGATAGTACCGCTGTTCCGGATGAGCAACTCATCACTCCCTGGCCCAATGTGGGTGGTTTTGGATACAGCCTTGCTTATGCGGGAGATTTGAATGGCGATGGCATCAGCGATCTGGCTGTTTCTGTGATCTATTATGGATGGAAGCTCACCGGTGGTGTTATGATTTTTTATGGAGGAAACCCTCCTTTTACCGCACCGGATGTTTTTATCAGTGGGGAGGGTCAAGGTTATACTCAAGATTGGGATCTGTATTTTGGTGAAAAATTGATTACAGATTGTGATCTGAACGGAGATGGAATTAACGATCTATTGGTGTACGCTTCCGGCTCCCAGTATGAAGAATGGGGCAATGTGTATGTTTATCTGGGAGGGGAGCCGTTTGTTACCACTCCCACTTTACATATCAGAGGCTCTGTGCCTTACGAATGGTTGGGCAACCGCATGGGAGCTGGGGATATCAATGGAGACGGCTATGACGATATAATCGTGACAAACCGCATGCCAATTGACCCCAATGTGCCCTGGGGAGATTGCCATATGTGTCTAAAAATCTATCCGGGAGGGGAAACCCTCACCAATGTGCCAATATTCGAAACCATCGTGGCTTCCACTCCTGAGGGAGGCATTAGCGCGATGATAAGCAATGGAGACCTGAACGGAGATGGATACGATGATATCGTGCTTTCCGTTGGATCACAGGACGGTATGCGGATGAAAGTTTTTTATGGTCAGGATGATATCACAAGCCTTGAAAGTGTAGATTATCAGCTTGGTTATAACTACTACTCCATACAATCCTATGTGAATCTTAACAATGATCCCTTTTCCGATTTATGGGTTAAATTGTATAAACCTATGCCCTATGACACTTATGAAGGATCCTACGCGGTTTACAAGCAGACTTCCAAGGTTCTGAACCTCATACCGGATTATGTGGATAATTCACCTGAACCAAGACCAAACTATGGATATTGTCACCCCCTGGGAGATATGAATGGTGACGGCTTCCCGGAGTTTTTTGTGCATTCTCCCATTACTATTAACCCTCCCTGCCCGACCTATGCCACAATCCTAACTGAATCCTATGTAGGCAATTCCGATGCACATATTCAGCCTGCAACTCCGAAAGTGATCTGCCACCCCAACCCTTTTCAAGACGAAGTAAAGGTGCGCATTGCCGGCACAGATAAGCCCCACCAATTAACGTCTTTGGAGGTATATAACATCAAAGGGCAATTGGTTTATAGACAGAATAATCTGCAGGGAAAACAGATCCGCTGGAATGGGCTGGACACCTTAGGAAACAGAATCGGCTCTGGTATATATACTCTTAGAGCAAGAGATAAAAAGGGCAACACATTCTCTACAATAGTGGTGAAGATAAAATAACCTTTGAGAGACACACACGGCTTGACTGGTTTTATCTCTCAACGATACCTAATGATTTTTGACAGGATGAATCCCCACATCAGGATTGTGTGGGCATGGCATCAATATGTGCCTTGGGTCAAATACTGTATCTTTTTGCATCGTCATAATATTCTTGTAAATACATCAATCATAATGAATATAATTCTTAGAAATTGGGTGCGTTTCCCTATGTAGTATAGAGGGGGTTGATATCGAGGGGTGCCAAGTACCAGTTCTCAGCCCCTTCATTCATCATTCGTTATGCATCGCGAGCAAAGCAAGCCCCCACCATCACACTTGACAAATATGCATCGGATGCCAGCATGGTTTTTCATGATTAAATACATAAAAGAGGAGACCTCATGGCAAAGCTCAATCCTGATCTTAGCAATTTGAGAGAATACTTTTTGGCAAAGCTGCCTCCCCACGAGGTGGCAGGCGCACAGACGGCTTTCCTGAAGCAGCTTTCACTGTTGGCACATGCCCATTATGGGGGTAAAATGCAGAGTGTTCCCAAAGCCGGTATTTGGGGCTTTAACTGGTTCAACGTTTGGTATACCCCCGGTGTGTCGGCTGTTTCCACGGCGATACGGGATTTGCCCCAGCGATCTTGGGAGCTTTCCAACCGGGGTAATCTGGTGGCTGTGGTGAGCGATAGCACGCGCGTGTTGGGTGATGGGGATTGCGGTCCTTATGGCGGCATGGGCGTGATGGAAGGCAAAGCCATGCTGATGAAATATTTGGGGGGCTGTGATGCCATCGCCTTGTGTGTAAACAACCGTGATAAAGATGGCAAACCGGATGCCGGTAGATTGATAGATTTTGTGAAGATGTTAGAGCCCAGCGTGGGCGCCGTGAACCTGGAAGATATCTCCCAGCCAAATTGCTATCGGGTGTTGGACGAGCTAAGGGCAAGCTGCAACATCCCCGTGTGGCATGATGACGCCCAGGGAACGGCATGTGTTACTTTGGCTGGCGTGATCAATGCCTTGGAACTCACGGGCAAAAAGATAGATCAAATTAGGGCGGTGCTCTTTGGGGCGGGTGCATCCAATACCACCATCGCGCGCTTCCTGCTGAAAAGCGGGCTGGATCCAGATCGTTTGACGGTGTTCGATAGCAAGGGAGGCATCCATCTGGGACGCGAAGACCTAAGGGATAATCCCACTCGGTTCAAGCAGTGGGAACTGGCGCAAGTATCCAATCCACAGAAGTTTGACACCATGGAGCAGGCAATGCAGGGGGCTGATTTGCTGATCGCCCTTTCCACACCGGGTCCGGATACCATCAAGCCGGAATGGATCAAGCTGATGGCAGATGGCGCAATCGTGTTTGCCTGTGCCAATCCAGTACCGGAAATCTATCCCTATGATGCCAAGGCGGCAGGAGCCTATATCGTGGCAACCGGCAGGGGAGATTTTCCCAATCAAATCAACAATTCCTGTGGATTCCCCGGCATCCTGAAGGGAGCCTTGCTGGTGCGAGCCACTCAGATTACAGATGCAATGGCAATTGCTGCCGCCCATTCTTTGGCATCATTTGCCAGACGCAGGGGGATTGATCCGGAGAATATTGTTCCCCGCATGGATGAGACAGAGGTCTTTGCCCATGAAGCGGCGGATCTTGCCATGCAGGCGATTGCCGATGGGGTGGCGGGGATCACCACTCTCAGCCGGGACGAGGTGTTTCAAATGGCGTCGGATGATATCAATGCCGCACGGGGCTTGTGTCATAAGCTGATGGATGACGGATTCTTGGCTCCTCCACCCGCGGAGCTGATTCAAAAAGCCTTGGCAGCCTGTGGAATAACAGAATAAAAAGGCTGAAATGAGCGCCTGGGCAAGATTGCGGCTCCGTTATGAGGGGCTGAGGAAACATCCGGTTTCCAGGGCAGTGCTTTATGTGGCAAAGCTTGCACTAACCGTATATATCCTGTACATGGTGCTGCGGAGAATTGATGGCAGGGGTTTGTGGGCATCTATCTGCGGGCTGCCGCTCTGGACCCTGCCACTGTTGCTTTTGGGCTCGGTATTCAGGCATTGGGTGCAGCTCTGTAATTGGCGATACTCCCTGCAGCTGAATCCCGCCTATCAGATGAACCGACGTGATGTGTGGCGTTCCTATTTTATTGGCTTGCCGCTGCGTTTTGCCATCCCGGGTGGGCATGCCAGCCTGGGCAAAATCTTTTGGGTGGACAATACCAGTCACACGGCATCGATAATGGCTTTTGTGGCTGAAAGAGGCTTCCTTACCTGGGCTACCTGGAGCTTTGCCAGTGGAGCGGCACTGTTTCACTATCAGAGTGTGGCATTGTGGCTGCGGCTGGTGATCTTTGTGCTTTGTGTTTCTTTGCCCCTTCTGGCTTATTACGTCATGAGAATGAACGGCAAAAGCAGGGAAGCGCTACCTTTATACAGGCGGTTGGCACCGCGGATGGCAGGAATGCAGATATTGGCGTCATTGGTGGCGTTCAGTCAATACTGGATCATCCTGAACACCCATCAAGCGATATCGTGGCTGCAAAGCTGGAAACTGATGGCGCTCACCAATTTTTCCAATAGTATCCCCATCACTTTGGCGGGGCTGGGCTTGCGGGAGAGCTTTGCCGTGTATTTTCTGGATACAGCCGGTTTTAGCGCTACACAGGCTGTTAGCAGCACCCTGGGCTTGTTTATCATTCAAGATGCACTGCCGGCACTGGTGGGATTGGTGATATTTGTGAGGGGCAAAAGAGAAGGGAAAAGACAGCATTCCGGTACGCATTCCCTTGATAAAAGATAAACTTATCCTGATAAGCCACACTTTTTCATTGACACAGTGACGCATACCAAAATTGTGGCACTCTGAACAAAAATATGACAAGGAGACTCAATGAAAACCCTCACCCCGAGTCCTCAAGACATCCATCAAGCATGGTATGTAGTGGACGCAACAGGGTTGCCTTTGGGACGCCTCTCTTCTCAGATCGCAGCGATTTTGCGCGGTAAGAACAAACCTTACTTTGCGCCAAACCTCGATACGGGAGATTTTGTGATCGTGATCAATGCCGAAAAGGTGAAATTGACCGGTCTTAAAGCCCAGCAAAAGGTCTATCAGGCCTACAGCGGGTATCCTGGCGGACTCAAAGAAACCCCCTTTGCCAAAGTATTGGAAAAACATCCGGAGCGGATCATCCAGCAAGCTGTGAGAGGCATGCTGCCCAAGACCACTCTGGGACGTGCGATGTTTAAAAAACTCAAAGTTTACGCAGGCAGCGAGCATCCCCATGCTGCGCAACAGCCTGTCGTGCTTGAAATTAAGGAGTAACAAGTATGCAAAGTTATGATGCCGTAGGCAGAAGGAAAAATGCCGTGGCCCGTGTCCGTTTGACGCCTGGAACGGGAAAACGTATCATCAACAAGGTTCAGATGAAGAAATATCTGCAGCGTGAAACCCTGGAAATGGTGGTGGAACAACCACTGAAAGAGCTGGGTTTGAGCAACAATTTCGACGTGTTTGTAAACGTCTATGGCGGTGGGCTCAGCGGTCAAGCCGGAGCCATCCGTCACGGTATTTCCCGCGCTCTCGTTGATTATGACGAGGAACTGAAACCTGCACTCAAAGCCCGTGGATTTCTCACCCGCGATTCCCGTATGGTGGAGCGCAAAAAGCCCGGTCGTCCCGGCGCCAGAAAGAGATTCCAGTTCTCCAAACGTTAAAAGAACAGGGTTTTGGGGAAGCAGCTGTGTTTCCCCATTAGATTTGATGATTAGATCAGCATTATTCCAAACCACTAAACCGCCCGCGGAGTTGCAAGGCGGTGAGGATGGATCATCCTCTGAATTGCGTATATCCGCGTGTGGATACACAACCGTAACACTTTAAGGAGAAAGAATGTCCGTAGTTTCTATGAAACAACTACTTGAGTCTGGCGTCCACTTTGGGCATCAGACCTACAAGTGGAATCCCAAGATGCGCAAGTATATCTTTATCAAGCGCAATGGAATCCACATCATCGACCTCAAACAGACCGTCGATGCAATCAATGAAGCTTATCAGTTTTTCAAAGAAGTGGCACATCGCCAGGAATATGTCCTCTTTGTGGGCACCAAAAAACAAGCACAAGCCGCCATTCGTGAATCTGCCGAAAAAGCTGGAGTATTCTTTGTGAACCAGCGTTGGTATGGTGGCATGCTCACCAATATGACCACCATCCGCCAAAGCGTGGATAAGATGAAATACTATGAAGATATCGTGGCCGATGGTACCATCAACAACTATACCAAGCTGGAACAGCAGAAGATGAAGCGCATGCACGACAAACTCGAATTTTCCCTGGGCGGCATCCGCGGAATGGACGCCCTGCCCAGCGCCGTGTTTGTGGTGGATACCGATTATGAAAACATTGCCGTGCACGAAGCCCGCATTCTGGGAATCCCCATCGTGGGCATGGTAGATACCAATTGCGATCCCGACAAAGTGGATTATGTGATTCCTTCCAATGACGATGCCACTCGCGCCATCACTCTGATCACCGATATCATGGCAAATGCCATCGTGGAAGGTCGCAATCTGGCCACCGAGGGCAAGGATGAAGAGGGCGATGAACCCGTAGCTGAGACGGCAGATAGCGATGAAGCAGCTCCCACCGAAGAGCCCGTAACCCAAGAGCCGGAAGCTGAAGCCGCTGCCCCAGAAGCAGAAACCCCCGAAAAAACAGAAGAATAATAAAACCAAAATAATAAGCGGGCGGGGCACACAACCCTGCCCGCAATTTGAAAACCAGACAATTTTTAAGGAGCTAACAATGGCTGAAATCACAGCATCAATGGTAAGAGAATTACGTGAACGCACCAGCGTGGGCATGATGGAATGCCGTAAAGCGTTGGTGGAAACAAACGGCGATATGGAAGCTGCCATCAAATATCTGCGCGAGCGCGGCATCAGTAAAGCCGAAGGCAAAGCAGCACGTGAGACCAAAGAAGGCATCATACATTCCTATATCCATTTCAACGGCAAAATTGGCGTGCTGATGGAGCTGAATTGTGAATCCGACTTTGTGGCACGCACGGATCAATTCAAGGCCTTGGCAGACGAGATTTGCCTGCAAATCGCAGCCACCAATCCCTTGGCTGTGTCTGCCGATAAAATAGATCCTGCCGTTTTGGAAGCAGAAGCAGATATTGCCCGCAACAAGGCTGTTTTGGACGGCAAGAAGCCGGAGATCGTGGATAAAATAGTGGAAGGCGTGATCAAGAAATATGCCTCCGAACACTCCCTGATGGAGCAAGAATTGATCAGTGACGACAAGCGCACTGTGAAAGATCTGCTCACCGAAGCTATCACCACCATTGGAGAAAATATCCAGGTCGCCCGCTTTGTCCGTTACACCTTGGGCGAATAAGCCAATCACACAGTCATGGAAAACCATACCTATCAACCGGAAAAAATACATAGCATCCTCATCAAGCTGAGCGGTGAAGTGTTGGCAGGAGACAAAGGGCACGGTTTTGATGATGATGTGATAGATCACCTCAGTGATGAGATCATCGCCATCAGAAAGCTGGGATACAGCATTTCCATTGTGTTGGGCGGAGGCAATATCTTCCGCGGCGGCAGATGGAAAAACCAGAACCTGGACCGTGTGACCCTGGATAACATTGGGATGTTGGCAACGGTGCAAAACGCCCTTTATCTGGCTGAGATTCTGAACAAGAAAAACTATCCAGCCACTGTGCAGAGCATCCTGCCAATGGATAAAATGACCACACACTATTCACCGTTGAAAGCCAAACAAGCATTGGCAGATGGCAAGATTTGCTTTTTGGCGGGAGGCACTGGTTCCCCATTTTTTACCACCGATACAGCCGCTGTCTTGAGAGCAATTGAGATGGGGCTGGATTTGGTGCTTAAAGCCACCAAGGTGGATGGGCTTTACAGTGCGGATCCCGAAACAGATAAAAATGCAGAATTTATCTCCAGCGCCAGCTATCAGGAATGCCTTTCCAAGCAGCTTAGAGTGATGGATATGACGGCGTTTTCCCTTGCCAAAGAGAATAATCTGCACATTAAGGTATGTAGTGTGTCTCAATTGCGCTCCGCTTTGACGGATGCCAATGTGGGCACCTTTATTCATCCATGACCAGGAAAAGAGGAGAAAATGGAAAACCTGAAAACAAATACCAAAGATAAGATGAGCAAATCGTTTGATTCGCTCTTGCACCAATTTGCCCGCGTGCGCACAGGGCGCGCCAGTGCATCCATTCTGGATGATATTCGCATCAACTACTACGGTCAGCCCCAGGCGATCAAACAGTTTTGCAACGTCTCCATCCCCGAAGCACGCCTGATTGTGATCCAACCCTGGGATAAGACAACCTTGGCAGATGTGGAAAAAGCTATCCTGGCAGCAAACTTGGGCATCACCCCGGAAAATGATGGCAACGTGATCCGCCTGCCTTTCCAGCCACTCACAGAAGATAAACGCAAAGAAATAGTGCGTGGGATGAAAAAGCTGGGAGAGGAAGCACGCGTGGCTATCCGCAACATCCGCAGAGATTCCAACGAGCAAGCCAAAAAGATGAAAAAGGATTCTGAGATCAGCGAAGATGACGAGAAGAGGCTGCTGAAAGATCTGCAGGATATTACCGATGAATGGATTAAGAAAATAGACGAGGCGGAAAGCGCCAAAGAAAAAGAGATTATGGAAGTGTAAACTTCCCTTTCCGATCACTATAAACCCTAAGCGGGAGGCAGGCGCTTCCCGCTTTTTTTGTGTGTAAATAAAAGAGACGGCTTGACAAAAAAGTATAGCGCTGCTTCGATGCTTCCAGAATAGTTTTCAAGTATGAGATCTGATGCAAGGAGCCGATTATGAAGCTGGCTACTATAATTATCTTTGCTTTGGCAGTCATTATCCTGCCTGCCGAAATGATACAGATTGGTGAGGGCAATCTCACAAATCAGGGGCTGCCATTTGATCCAAACTCCCATTATAGCTATAGCCAACAGCTTTATCTTTCCTCTGAAATAGGGGGTTTGGGCTTGATTAGCAGCCTTGCTTTTCAGTATTATGCCGTCAGCGACGTTTTCTATGATCGCAACAAGGAATTGCAGGTGTGGATGGGGCATCATGCGGAGGAATCCTTTGCAGAATGGGTTGAACAAGATCAATTGACACTATGTTTCGACGGCATTTTGCCCATCAGTGCTTTTTCAGGAGGAATTCCCGGTACCGGTTGGATGACCGTGGTATTGCAGACTCCCTTTATGTATGGAGGAGAGGGCTCTTTGGTGATTGCCGTTAGGGAAAACACCCCGGGTCGAGCCAGTAACAACGACGAATTCTTTTGTGAAAGCACTGCTTTGCCTCGAGGGTTGACGATGTTAAAGGTAGATCCGATCAACCCTGACGAATTGCCTGCCGAAGGGTTCCATATACGCAATTCTTTTCCCAACCTCAGGCTGGATATCACCATCACGCGTTATACACCCTATCAGCCAGCCCCAGAGCATGATGCCATAGATGTTTCTATCGAGACAAGTTTTTCTTTCCTCAGCGATGCCCAGAGTTTTGACTTTTGGCTGGGCACCCATGCTGATTCGTTAGAGATGGTTTTATCCGATATTTCCCACACACAGTTTTATCTAAGCGAGCCTTTACAAATGCTTTGCACCTATTACTGGCAGGTGGTTGCCCATCATGACGGGAATGTCTATCCCAGCCCTGTTTGGCACTTTGTAACGGAGGGAGAGCAGCTGGGACCGCCCCGCAATCTGCAAGCGATTGCAGAGAATAATGTTGTACATCTGCAGTGGGAAGCACCTCTTTATGGAACAGTGGTGGAGTACCTCATCTTTCGCAATGATCAGGAGCTTGCCACCACACCCGATGTCTCTTATCTTGATGAAGACGTGGTTACTGGTGCCACTTATGTTTATTGGGTGAGGGCGCGCAACCATTTGGGACAGCTTTCTGCGCCTTCCGCAAGCGTTAGCGTGCATATCCCTTACGTTGACCCTCTGCTTATTCTGCATCAGGGTTTTGAGGATTTGCTTGCCTTTTCTGATGCCATCCCCGGCTGGATGATCTACGATCTGGATAACAGCCCCACCTGGACTTGGGCTGATGTGGATTTTCCCCACGTTGGAGAGGCATGTGGATGGATGACCTTTGCCCCTGCACTCACCACTCCTCCTCTGTACAGCATCCCTGCTCATGGGGGCAGGCAGATGCTGATCTCGCCCGATGCCCTCAATCCTCCAGATAATAACTGGCTGATTTCCCCTCTCATCCATCTGGGAACGGAGCCCAACGTAAGCTTTTGGGCAAGGAGTGCAACAGGGGATTACGGCTTGGAACGGCTCAAGATTCTTGTTTCTGAAGGCTCCACAGACCCACAGGATTTCACCGCCATACACAGCCTTCCCTGGCTGGATATACCTGCCAGCTGGACGCGCTATCAATACGATTTATCTGCTTGGCAAGGGCAAACGATACGCATTGCTTGGCAGGCTGTTTCTTTGGATGCCTTGGCACTATTTTTGGATGATATCAAGGTGCGCAGCCAAGGGGGATGGGTGGCAGGAGATAATACTCACAACCCTGCTCCTATTCTACATCTGGCACCCAATCCCTCCAAGGGCAACTTTTGGATAAATATGGGCAAGGCACCCTTTGAGCTGGCAATCTATGATCTTCGCGGTCGTCTGCTCCATAGGGCAAAAGGCATCACCCATTTTGAAGGCAGCAGTCTGAAATTAGCCTCCGGCGTGTATCTGATACGCACACGTCAAAATGGCAGGATGCATCATGGCAGAATGGTGATTATCAAGTGAAGCAAGCCATAGACGTACAGCAGTTTATAGACAACCTGTTTTCAGACCCTCGTTGGGCTCGGCATATCGTTGCCAGCCGGATGGAGCCGCAAAGAGAAGCCCAGTATGCTCCTTGGCCCAAGGCGTTGCACCAGGACATCATCGAAGCCCTCAAAATGTTGGAATACCATCAGCCTTACACTCATCAAGCGGAAGCGATAGAGGCGGCTTTGGAGGGTAGAGACCTGGTAATCAGTACTGGTGTTGCCAGCGGGAAAAGCCTCTGCTATCAGGCGCCCATCCTGCAAAGTCAATTGGTGAGCAGCACCTCCCGCGCCTTGCTATTATATCCCACCAAAGCCTTGGCACAAGATCAGGTGCAAAAGATGCAAAAGCTGCTCTTGGGCATCGCCTCCAAAAAACCCAAGCTCAATTGCGCCATCTATGACGGGGATACCCCCACCGAGACCAGGCGTCAAATCCGCAATTCCGCGCGCATCATCCTCAGCAATCCGGATATGCTGCATGCCGCCATCCTGCCCAATCATTCCCTGTGGAGCTCTTTCTTTGCCGGCTTGCGCTATGTGGTGATAGATGAAATCCATATCTATCGCGGTGTGTTTGGTTCCCACTTTTCCAATCTCATTCGCAGGCTCAAACGCATCTGCAGGGTTTATGGCTCCAATCCACAATTTATCTGCACCTCTGCCACGCTTGCCAACGCCTTTCAGCACGCCAGCAATATCTTGGAGCGTCCCGTGAAAGCCATTGGCAAAGACGGTTCACCCCACGGAGAACACCTGTTTTGCATCTATAATCCGCCGATGATCAATAAAGAGCTGGGCATCAGGCGCTCCAGCATGGTGGATAGCAGTGCCTTGGCAAAGCGCTGGCTGCGCACCCGGGGACAAGCCATCCTCTTCAGTATCTCCCGCCGTAGCGTGGAAATGCTGCTCTTGACCCTGCAGGGCAAAACAGGCAACAAAGAACGTGTGCGTAGCTATCGCAGCGGTTATCTGCCAGAAGAGCGCAGACGCATAGAGAGAGAACTGCGGGATGGGGAGATTGGAATAGTCATCAGCACCAATGCCCTGGAATTGGGCATAGATATCGGTGGTTTGGATGCCGTATTCCTGCATGGCTATCCCGGCACCATCTCTGCCACACGGCAACAGGCAGGGCGCGCCGGCAGATTGGGCGGAACCTCCCTGTGTGTGATGGTGGCATCCTCAAATGCCTTGGATCAATATATCTGCCAGCATCCAGAGTTTATCTTTGAACAAAATCCAGAGCAAGCCCTCATCGATCCCAACCATCCGGAAATCTTGCGCGCTCATTTGCGCTGTGCCATCCAAGAGCTTACCCTCCTGGAAGATGAAGGATTTGGCAATCTGGGGTCCGAACACATCCATCCCCATCTGCTATTAATGGAAGAGGAACAGCAGATTCGCAAGGTTGCCAAACGCTGGATTGGCTTGCCCGATGCATATCCCGCAGGAGAAGTCTCACTGCGCAATATCGGAAGTCAATTATCTATCTATCATCAAAATACATGTGTTGGATACATAGATATCTCCAGCTCCTTGTGGATGACCCACCCCGGTGCCATCTATCTGGAACAAGGGGAGATGTGGGAGGTTACCCGGCTGGATTTGGAAGCCAAAAAGGTGGAGCTGAAACCCAGCAGGGCACACTACCTCACCCAGGCATTACGCAACAGCAGTATCGAGCTTTTACAGCTGATTAGGAGGCAAAACTACCCGGGTGGAACCAAGGGCTTGGGCAATGTAAAGGTAACCACCCTCATCACCGGCTACAAAAAGATAAAACTCATCAGCCAGGAGATTTTGGGCTATGAAAAGTTGGATTTGCCGCCCTCCGTTTTGGACACCCAAGCCTGGTGGTTCTCACTCAAGCCCTCCTTGGTGGAACGTATACGCAGCCAGGGTCTCTGGCGTAATGATCCCCTGGATTATGGCAAGGATTGGCAGCGCATCACACAGGAGATCAGAGCCCGGGATGGCTATCGTTGTGCCCATTGCGGAGTACGTGAAAATGGCGAGAAGTTCCACGTTCATCACATCACACCCCTCAGGCTTTACACCTCTTTGGAAGCGGCGAATACACCGGAAAACCTCACCACCCTCTGCCCCCGTTGTCACAGATTGGCAGAGGAAACCGTCCGCATCCAAAGCGGTCTCTCAGGCTTGGCATACCTGGTGGTCAATCTGGCACCGTTTTATGTGATGTGTGACCGCAAGGATATAGATGTGATCTGGGAAGAACGCTCAGCGCTGGAGGCAGGAAGTCCCACCATCGCCATTTACGATGCCGTCCCCGGCGGAATAGGTCTGGCACGCATTTTGTATGAATTGCAAGACCGCATCCTGCACGAAGCCCACAGCTTGGTGAAAGCCTGCCCTTGCGAAGAAGGCTGCCCCGCCTGCGTGGGACCCGTGGCAGAAAATGGCATCGGTGCCAAACAGCACACCATCGCCATCTTGGAAGCTTTGCTGGAGGAAGATCCCCCGGCATGAAGCTATGGATAGGGCTGGAAACATCAGTTTTTTACACATTAGGCATAACAATTGCAATATATAAAAGATATATATTAATCAGGAAGTCATAAATGAAAGCTAAGACACTAATCATCATAAGCTTGCTGCTTTTGGCTGCTGGGCTTTTATCCGCATTGGAATTAAACTTGAAAACACCGTCTCAATACGAGATTACACAGCGTGGAAACGTGATCTTGGAGCCGGGTGCCCCCGCTTTGCCATATTATGGAGTGCGCGTGTTGATCCCCTTTGGTCACAGCGTCCAGAGCGTGATGGCAACACTTTCCAACCCCCAGCCTATGAGCAGAAATATAGACATACCCATGGCGAGACAGCAACAGCCGATCTCCATGCCCGCCCCGGATACCACCATGCCCAACCCCCTTATTTGGGAAAAGAGCGAATTTTGGCCAGCCCAGGATTATGTGTATCTGGGCACCCAGTTTCAACGTGGCTATCAGGTGGCAATCATCAATATTTACCCCTATAAATACAACCCCCAAACGCGGGAATTGCAGGTTTTTGAAGACATTAATCTGCAGATCGAACACAGCCATAACGATGAATTGAGCCGCTACCAAGCCAATATGCTGCGCAAGGATGCCGCCGCCATCACCGAGCTGTGTGAATACATCATCAATCCCGATGTGGTGGACAGCTATTTGCACAGCTCCCGTGGGCGAGATTACCAGCCCCAGAGTCATCTCACCAGGGATAACGACCCTCACAAGATGATCATCGTCACCCATGAAGACGCCATGGATTGGTTTGCTGATTATGCCCAATGGCGCACGTCTCAGGGTGTCAGCACAGCCGTCTTCAGCATGCAGGATATCTATGCCACATATAATGGCGAAGATAATGCCGCCAAGCTGAGAGCCTTTATCCAAGACGTCTATCTCAGCTGGGCAGATTCCTCCGATCCCTTGCAATACGTGATTTTGGGCGGAGATGATGAATTGGTGCCGGAGCGCGGTGCCTATGGCAAGGTGTGGCAAACCATCGATAACCGCATGCCCACCGATATCTATTTCAGCAACCTGGATGGGAATTGGAACGCCAATGGCAACAACATCTATGGCGAACCTTCAGACAATGTGGACATGCTGCCGGAAGTTCATATCGGCCGCTTCCCCGCAGAAACTCAGGCGGAATTTGATAATATCTTCCGCAAAACCCGCCACTATGTGGAAAACCAAACCTTTAGCAACAATATCTCCGTCATGTTTGGGGAAAACCTGAACTGGAACCCCGTCACCTGGGGCGGAGATTATAAAGACGATGTGGCGCAATACATTCCCGATGGCTACCAGCTAATCACCAGCTACGAACGTGATAATACCTACGATGGCACAATCGTGTGGAACGCCATCAATGACGGCGCCAACGTGATGAACCACATGGGTCACGCAAACGAAACCTTCCTGATGGGACAGGGTAATAACACCATCAGACGGCTAAATAACACAGAATATGGCTTCCTCTACACCCAGGGCTGCTATCCCGCCGCCTTCGATCAACGCACCAGCGGCGATGGCGAATGCATCGGCGAAACGATAGTCTTTGTGGATGGCGGCGTCTTCGCCTTCATCGGCAACACCCGCTACGGATGGTACATGCCGGGCAGCATCGATGGCGCATCCCAATTCTATGATCGTGAATACTTTATCGGCCTTTTTGAAACGCCCAACCGCGAACTGGGTAAGGCGCTCACCTATTCCCGCGTGCAAAACCTCAATGCCGCCTTGGAACATGATGTGATGCGCTGGTGTTACTATGAAGTGGTGCTCTTTGGGGATCCCTCCATCCAGGCAAAGCTTCCTGACGAAAGCCTGCCTTACCTCAGCCTGGAAAATTATGAAATCACAGACGAGGATGGAGATAACGATGGCAGCCTCAACCCCGGCGAAGCCCTCAGGATCTATCCCCGCATCCGCAACCACGAGGATTGGGCAAGTGCCTACGACGTGGAAATATCCCTCGCCTCATTGCCTGATGGCATACAGCAGATCAGCCCTTCGCTTCATATCAGCCATCTGCCGGCAGGTGGCGTGAGCGATGAAGACGCCTATATCTCTTTCCAATTGCCCATCACACTGCCATTTGGCATTTACGAAATAGAACTCTACGTGGATGCCATACACCCCGTCACCCAGCTTTCCGTGGGTGCACGCAGATTTACCATCCAATTTGAAATCACTCTCATAGACAACCGCTTCCCTTGGGATTGCCAGGTGGGCACGCGCAGTGCGCCCATTGTGTACGATTTCGATGGCGATGGCTCCCTTGATATCATGTACCTCGACGTGTATGGCGATGCTTATATCTTGAGTAAAGAGGGTGAACAAACCGGCGGTTTTGAGATGGATGAAGAGCAAAACATCATGCGTAGCTTTGCCATGGGCGATATCAATGGTGACGGAATCCCTGAACTGGTTTTCACCAGCCGCACCGGCAAGGTATATGCCACCACACTGGATGGCACTCCCGTATTTGAATATGGGATCGGCTCTTCCTTCCTCTTCACCCCTGTTTTGGCAGATATAGATGGGGATGGCGTCAATGAAATCCTTGCCCACTCCCTGGATAAAAAGCTTTACGCCCTCAAGGGAGACGGCAGCCTGGTGGATGGCTTCCCCGTCACCTTTGGCGCTTCTCTACCCAGCGAACTGGCTGCCGCTGATATCGACGGCGATGGCTGTATGGAAATCATTTTGGGCACCCAAAGCGGAGAATTGCACGTGATCAAGGGCGATGGACAAAATCTCACTGGCTTCCCCGTCAACCTCCAACGCTCCATCACAGGCGCACCCCTTGTGTTGGAAAACAACCGCATCGCCGTGGGTGCCGGACCCTATATGGTGTTGGTGGATACCAATGGCGAAATCCTCTTTGAGACAGAGACCGGCACCGCCACCCAAACCGGTGCTGTGCCTGCAGATTTGACCAGAGATGGCAATAGCGAAATGATATTTACCACTCTGGAAGGCAAATTGTTTGCCATCGATCAGGAAGGCAACATCCTGCCTGGCTTCCCCGTGATTACAGGTGCCATCTTCAACACACCCCCCTTGATAGCGGATTTGGATGGCGATATTTACCTTGAGATTCTTTTGCAGAGCTATATGAACAGCGTTTATGCCTACAATCACGATGGCAGTATGGTGGGCGGATTCCCCTTCTGTTCTGATTTCAACGGCAATACCCCCTCCACCTTGGTGGATTTGGATGATGACGGCATCCTGCGCCTGGTCTCCGGCTATTCCACCGGTATCCTGGTGGTCAATCTCAGACGCCCCGTCACTGCCAAAATGCCCTGGGTCACTTACCGCGGTGGCCTCCTCAGGCAAGGCAGCTACAGCTCCACGGGATACGTGTCTTCCCCAGATGAAACCATCATCCCGGTACAAGATGCCCTCAGGCAAAACTATCCCAATCCCTTCAACCCTAACACCACCATCAGCTTCTCCCTTTCCCAAGCGGGATCTGCCAAGCTTGCCATCTACAACCTCAAGGGTCAATTGGTAAGAACTCTGGTGGATGGCAGATTGGACAGCGGAAATCACTCCGCCGTATGGGATGGACGCGATAGCCAGGGCAGCTCCGTCTCCAGCGGAATGTATCTGTATAGATTGATAACAGCCCAAGGCACCCATACCCAAAAAATGATGCTGCTAAAATAGGGGCCAGAGACCAGAGACCAGAGGTCAGAGAATAGGGATGCCGACCGCACGCGGTTGGCTTCCTAACCCCCAATACCTAACACCTAAACATGTGCCCTTTTTTTGCCCACAAAATAGGTCCCTCTATAATACATAGGGAGACGCGATAAATAATTGAGAATGCCTGGCAAAGTAATTGTGATAACCGCCTATACATTATGTAGATACAAAATGGAATCAAATATTGTAATCCCTCAAGCGGTCGCGGATAGTATTATCCTGGCGCAATCGAACTCCTTTTAACTTGACAGTAGAAGCCACTGTGGATATCCTGCATTCATGTCGATTGGGATTACACATTTTAACAGATATATCACTTGAACTAAATACACCCAGAGCCTCAACCGCAGGAACGGTTTCACAATCAAAGATAACACAAAAGCCCGCTTAAACAAGGAGCACATAATGAAAACAGGCAAACTCTTGATTTCAGTTTTCTTGTTACTTGCTTTGGTATTGATGACCTTTAGCTGTAACAAAAAGACAACCGAGCCAGAAATACAAACCGTTGCCGGTCCAACCTTTAACCCTCCTGCCGGCACATATTTGTCAAGCCAGGAAGTTACCATCAACTGCAGCACCGAGGGTGCCACGATTCACTATACTACCGATGGTGAGGAGCCTACAGAGTCTTCAGCCACATATTCAAGCCCCATTACGGTATCCCAAAATATCACTGTCAAAGCTAGGGCATATAAGAGCGGCTGGACTCCCAGTTCCACAGCCATTGCCGCCTATACGATAAACATCATACCTCCTGCTGGAATGGTTTTCGTTCCTGGCGGGACTTTCCACAACGGTACTTCCTATGTGACGGTATCCAGTTTCTATATTGGTAAGTATGAGTTAACACAGGCGGAGTATCAGGTGGTGATGGGGCATAATCCGTCATCTTTTGGTGGAAACCCCGATCATCCAGTGGAGAGCGTATCTTGGTTCGACTCCATTGAATACTGCAATCGGCGCAGTATGATGGAAGGCTTGACGCCCTGTTATAGCTACGGCATTTATGGCAGTAATCCTGATCATTGGCCCTCCGGTTGGAATGACAACTCTGATAACCATGCCAATGTCTCCTGTGATTGGACCACCAATGGTTATCGCTTACCCACAGAGATGGAGTGGATGTTTGCCGCCAAAGGTGGGAACCAATCTCATGGTTATACCTATTCTGGGAGTAATACTATAGGCGATGTGGCTTGGTATTGGGATAATTCACCAGATGGCACCAAGCCAGTTGGCACCAAATCTCCCAATGAGCTTGGTCTTAATGATATGAGTGGTAACGTATTTGAATGGGTATGGGATATTTATGAACACTATCCCAGTGGTTCGCAGACAGATCCTCATGGGGCAAGCAGCGGATCATACCGTGTGGTACGCGGCGGTAGCTGGAACTACGATGCCGGCGGCTGCATTGTTTCCTATCGGGCCGGCAGCAATGCCGACGGCAGTGGCAACGGTGTCGGCTTCCGCATTCTCAGGGTATTCCCTTGATTTTTGTACCCCCTGGCTTTTCTGGTACCCCCTGACTTCAGTCGGTTTTTGAAGATCGAAGGAATAACGTGTGTAACAACTTGGTAACAATGGCTTTACGCAAGAGCAGATCCACGGGGTTTAACCGATTTATTAGGAACCACGAATTGCACGAATTGAATTTATCTAAGTAACAAAGAGAACAGCGAATACAGCAGGAGTATCAATGAAGACCAAGCTTTATTTAATCGATGGAACGGCGCTATTATACCGTTCCCACTACGCTTTTATCGCCAATCCCTTGGTAAATTCCAAGGGACAGCATACCAGTGCCATCTTTGGCGTGATCAATAGCTTTCTGAAGCTGTTGGAACTCAAGGATGCCACCCATATCATCATCAGTTTTGATCGCAAGGGTCCCACCTTCCGTCATGAACTTAGCGATGAATACAAGGCCCAGCGTCCGCCCATGCCCGATGAATTAACTACCCAAGTGGAACCGGTGAAGGAGTTTTTCACACTCATCGGTTTGCCGGAAATCTCTCTGGATGGTTATGAAGCGGATGATGTGTTGGGCACCCTGGCAGAGCGTTATAAAAAAGATTATGAAGTTGTTTTGGTCACCTCGGATAAGGATTACTCCCAGCTGGTGGAGGATGGCGTCAGCATTTGGGATCCCGCCAAGGATCAAACTCTGGATAGCGCCGCCATCTTCAAGAGATTTGGCGTTTGGCCCCATCAATTTATCGATTATCTGGCGTTGGTGGGCGATGCCTCCGATAATATCCCCGGTGTGCGCGGCATTGGTCCCAAGAGTGCGGAGGCTTTGCTCTCGGAATTTAATTCATTAGATGAAATCTATGCAGATTTGAGCCGGGTTCCCGATAAATACCGCAAGAAACTGGAGCCCGGGCGCGAGGATGCCTTCCTTTCCCGTCAGCTTGCCACCATCGTGAGACAAGTGCCTCTTGAGAATATCGCTGTGAATGTCTTTGATCCCCAGGCGTTGACGAATGCCGCGGAATTTATGAACAAATACGAGCTGATCACGCTCAAGCGCAGACTGGAAGTGCGGGCTGGACAGAGGAAAGAGAAGGTGGATACAGCCGTGCATCAGGCGGATATCTTTGATACGGAACCCACAGAGGCAGACACAAAGACACCTGCAGTACCTGCGCGCTTCAAAGCCATTTTGGCAACTCAAGCCAATCTGCCCCAGCTGTGGCAGGGCATTGCCAAAGCCCAACAGATCAGCATCGATGTAGAGACGGATAGCGTGAACCCCATGCAAGCCAATTTGGTGGGGATCAGCCTCTGCCTTATGGAAGAAGAGGCGTGGTATCTGCCTGTGGGGCATCAGATGCAGGATAACCTGCCCGCAACCCAGATCTTGGAGCAGCTAAAAAACGCTCTCAAGGGCAAAACGCTCATCGGGCACAACCTCAAATATGACCTCACCATCTTCCAGCGTCATGGCATCAGGCTGGAAAACAAGATCTTCGATACCATGCTGGCAGCCTACGTTTTGGAACCAGGCACCAATCAATACTCCCTGGATGCCTGCGCCGCGCGAGAGCTACATTATGAAATGATACCCATCAGCCGCCTGATTGGCAGCGGCAAAAACCAAATCAGTTTTGATCTGGTCTCCATCGAAGACGCCACCGGTTACGCCGCAGAAGACGCGTGGGTGGCATTCAAGCTGATGCCCATCTATCAAAAACGCTTGGCATTTACCAATCTGAAAAAGCTGTATGATGAGATTGAATTGCCCCTCATCCGCGTATTGCAGGATATGGAAACCAACGGCGTGGCTTTGGATACCACCATCCTGAGGGAGCTTTCCAGCCAGATAAATCACGAGCTGAAACGCCTCACGGATGAGGTGTACGACTATGCCGGATATCAGTTCAACCTCAATTCCACCCAGCAATTGGCAAAGCTGCTCTTCACAGAGAAGGGTTTGCCACCCAAAAAGAAAACCAAGACAGGCTTCTCCACCGATAGCACGGTTTTGGAAGAGCTGGCAATCGAGCATGACATTGCCAAAGTGCTCATCCAACATCGGATGTATTCCAAGCTGGAATCCACTTACGTAAGTGCCCTGCCCAAGCTGATCGACGAGACCACAGGGCGCGTGCATTCCTCTTTCAATCAAACAGTTGCCTCCACCGGCAGGCTGTCTTCCTCCAACCCCAATCTGCAAAACATCCCCATCCGCACCCAATTAGGCAGGCAAATCCGCAAGGCATTCATCCCCTCAGCACCGGATAGGGTTATCTTGGCGGCAGATTATTCCCAGATAGAGCTGCGCCTTTTGGCTCTCTTTTCCCAGGATGAAGTGCTGCTAAATGCCTTTGCCCATGGCTTGGATATACACCGCCAAACGGCAGCCATCATCTATGGCAAGAGCCTGGATGAGGTGACCGATGATGACAGACGGGAGGCAAAGACCATCAATTTTGGCTTGCTCTATGGGATGGGTGCCCAAAAGCTGGGGCGCGAGCTCTCCATCAACCAAAAGGAAGCAAAAGAGCTGATCCAAAACTATTTCCAACGCTTTCCCACCATCCAAAACTATATCCAATCCTCCGTGGAGACTGCCCGGCAATTGCGTTATTGCCAGACGCTCTTTGGCAGAAAACTGTACCTGCCCAATATCAACAGCCCCAATCCAAGATTGAGGAGCGAAGAAGAGCGCGTGGCGGTGAATATGCCCATCCAAGGCACCGCTGCTGATCTCATCAAGATCGCCATGCTAAAGATACACAAACAGATAAAGGAAGATGAGGGGATTCGCCTTATCCTGCAAGTGCATGACGAGCTGGTGTTTGACGTATTGGAAGGCCGGGTGGAGGATGCCACAGGGATCATCCGCAGTGCCATGGAAAGCGCTTTGCCCCGGGAGCACGCCAGTCTCATCCACCTTCGCACGGATATCGGAGTGGGTAAAAACTGGTTTGAGGCACACTAAACGGCAAACGCTAATAATCACCTGAATTACCCACAATTTGCTTGACAAAATCCAAAGTCAGCTTAAAATGTAATAAATATATTAGTATTGGAGGATCCAATGAAAAAACTTACTTTGTTTGTGCTGATGATCGCTTTGGCGATTAGCTTGACTGCAGAATTTACCCGTCTGGGTGACGCTGATGATTCTCAACCACAAGTTTACTACAAGGTTATAAACACCCGTACCGAACAGGATGAAGCAGAAACCGGTTATTTTGGCTTCAGTATTGCCAATCTTTCCCGTACCGATGCCAAAAGAATATCTTATCCCTGGGAATATGGCATTCTCATCCCCAGTGTTGTGGAGGGCGGACCAGCCGCCAATGCCGGCTTTGAGAAAAATGATATCCTGATCTCCCTGGATGGAGAACGCATTCAGAATACCTACGATTTTGACAGGGTGGTGCAGGGAATGTATGCCGGAGACATTGTGGAATATCAAATCTGGCGTGATGGCGTGGTAATGGAAGGTGATATTATGCTGGGCAAACGCCCTTCCGAGACAGTTGAACTGGATCTGGCTTCCCTATTAAAGACCAAGATGGGAGCCTCTCCAAGCGGCAAAACCAAAGCCACTCGCAAACGCAGCGTTGGCTATGGCGGCTTTGGCTGGACGCCCACCTGGCTGCACGTGGATATGACTGATATCAATACGATTATGGCAAATGTGGGGCTTGAAGAATACCGTGATACCGGCGTGCTCACACATGGATATACAGGCAAAGGCCATGTGGGCAGAGGCTATTTTATCGGATTTCAGTATAATGGCTTTGGTGATAGCCACACCATCCGTGATCTCAGCGATCCTGCAGACCCTTACGATTTGAGGATTAAAAACGACCTTTCATTGATGGGTGTCACCCTCGATAAACGCTTTGCCATCACCCGTCATCTGGTTACCTCCATTGGGATGATGGTGGGTGGTGCCAGCCATGAAATCAAGCTTTCCCGCACCAAAAATGAATACGAATGGCCCAATACAATTGCTGATATCCCGCAAGGCAATTTCAATGCGGACTACTATCGTGACTATCTGATGATACAGCCTCGGGCAGAGATCCTGGTTAGTTTTCTTCCCTGGTTGGGATTGCGCCTCGAAGGTGGATATGTTTACACCTACTCGGCTCACAAAGGCTGGCGCGTAAAAGACGATCTCGGATACTCCGTCAATATCAACAATTCTCCCAATACCACATTGGAGGGCTTCAGCATCGGCATCGGCCCCTGGTTTGGGTTCTAAGGACAAGATTTAACGCTATTTCATCAGCATCATCTTGCGCGTAGCTGTATTCACAGACGTGCTGAGACGATATAGATATACACCGCTGGAGACGGGGTTTTGATCCGCATCCTTGCCGTTCCACACCATTGTGTGACTGCCTGCGGGGAAGGCCTCGTCTGCCAGGGTGGCAACCTTCTGCCCCTTGATATTGAAAATCTCCAGCTTAACATGATCAGGCTGTGCCAATGCAAAAGAGATATTGGTGCTGGGATTGAAGGGATTGGGGAAATTCGGATATAACACGGGGGCTGGCAGGGCAGGGCTGGTGGTGGCATCATTGGCAACGGCAGAGCCGGAGATAATCCTGATATTATCGATGGTCCAGCCGGGATCCGTGAGCTCTGCATCCACAGAATCATCCGTGAGCCTAAAGCGCAGATATTGGGCACCGCTATAGCCACTAAGATCCACATATTGTCTTTGCCACCAGTCTTTGCGTCCGGAATCCTGCCACAGGGTGGTCCAATTTTCCAAATCATTGGAAATCTGCACTCTTACGGGGTCATATACTGGCTCCGTGTAGAGGTGGGAATCAAAAGAAAGCAGGGGATTGCCCTCGGCGGGAATGATGATGGGCTCCTGGGTCTGAATCCACACATCACAATTTATCGCATAAAATCCATCTCCACCCCAGCTATCGGTGATGGCATTGCCGGATACTGAAATCACATCCTGCACTACCCAGGGACCTTCCTTTTCCCAGCCATCGGTGCCATCTTCCCAGGTTTCTTCAAAGATTATATTCACGGGGCTGAGGTTTACGCTGAGGCGATTTGCACCGGCATTTAGCGTCACGTTGCCCCGGTAGGGGTAATACCCTTCGGCATGGATGGTGATGGGATATTCGCCTTCCCAGGCGTGATAAAGGTATGCGCCATCCACGTGCAGGCTATCCACCCAGGTATCGCCAATCACGATGAGGGCGGGGATATCCACTCCGCCGGATTGCACGTGTCCGCCCAAGGTGGCGGCTTGACGCGGGGTTAGCTGCAAATGCTTCATCGTCCAGGCAGTATTGTTTACCATCACGCTTTCCACCGTGTCAAAATACCCTCTCTTTCTGGCTCTCACCGTGTAATTACCTGTGAGCAACGGGCGATAGTATCTGCCATTGGCGGCATAAGAAAGACGGGGACGGAACCAATCTGCATGACGTTCTTCGATAATGATTTCCGCTTCCAAAGGCTCATTGGTGGCGGCATCGGTGACAAGCCCTGTGAGCAGAGAATTGGAGGGCACTGCGGAGGAGGTGGGCAGGCTGCGGTTCAAGAGCCAGCGCGTGGCGTTGCTGCATCTTTGCACGGTATCCACCATCAACAGGCTATCCGGCTGCAGGTTTGAGGTGCCGCATTCAATCAGTACCTGTATTGCGCCATACTGTTGATACATCCAATCATGAGTGGCGCCTTTGCGGCTGAGGTTGGGATGTGCTTCATAGATGCCGCTCCCAGCCTCGTTTGTGATTGTATTTCCCATACCGGAGGCAATGGAGGCAGCTAAGGTGATATCCGGAGAGGGGCGCACGTTTTTCCAATTGAAGGGATAGTAACATTTTTCGCTCAAGGTACCCTGTCGGGCAGAGTGCCACACGATGGAATATACAAATTTGTATTGATCACAGAGGTTTTGCAGCGCCTGAACTTCGCTTTCGCTCATGGGCGCCGGACCGCGGTAATAATCGTATTTTTCAAAGCCCAGTGGATGATACAGGCTGTCTCCATGCACCCAATTGAAGCTAAAATTACGGTTGATATCCACGCCATCGATGTCATATCCCACTTGGATGCTATAATCAAAAATGCCGTTGTTGTTGTTATCCCGCTTGTTTTTGCGGTAGGAGGTATCCATATTGGCGGTCACCACGTTGTGCCCCTCTGGATTCAGCGTGGGAATAAACCACATATCCAGCTGGTTAATCCATTGATTGTAGGGCAATTGCATGCGACGGGAAAGGATTTCGCCGATGTTGCTCATCGTGATTTGCACACCCAATACTTCCTCGGCATGCACCTGACCGATAAAGAGCACGGCAGGCTCCTGCTCGTCCAATTCCACATTATCACTGATGCGCATGGCATAGATGGGGATGCCATCCTGTTGCGAGACACCTATTTGCACCATTTTGGCAATATCTGGATGCTGGGCAGCAAAATCCTCCAACATGAGGGTGATTTGATCGTAGGTGTAATAACAGGTTGGCAAATCGCCATAGGCAAGGCTCAAGATACTGAGCATCAATATAATAAACACGATTATCCGCATTCTAAACTCCATAATAATAGCTTTCAAACTGATTAAAGATGCAATTTGCGTTCCAAGGTGGGGGGCGAGCTGGGCTTGCGATGAATGAGGAATGAGGAATAACGAATGATTACGGTGTGACATAGTGTTGCCTATATCTAACCACGAAAGACACTAACTACAATAACAACCATAAGATTTCAGACAGTCCACTGTCCCCTGCCTGTTAACCACCCTTGTCTCTCCCTTGTCTCACCCTTGTCGAGACAA
>LSQX01097649.1_pt1 | contig 34540 bp, 29 predicted proteins | sample 654561 | NCBI WGS metagenome assembly LSQX01 (sample SAMN04489861, study PRJNA283612) | anaerobic digester metagenome | isolation source: 4 biogas reactors fed with cattle manure at either 37C or 55C with and... | place: Denmark: Kongens Lyngby | collected 2014 | reverse complement strand
GTATTGATAGGCGTCATGCGGGGTGCCGGCGATGCGAAAGCCCCGATGTTCATAATGCTTTTCTCCTTCGTCGTTTTCCGCCAGATTTATCTCTTTGTAGTGACGAATTATATAGCGAACGAAGTCGTTCCGGTAATCATGGGATATCCGCTCGGCTGGCTAGTCTGTGCGATACTTATAATCTATTTCTTCAGAAAATCCGAAAAAACTCGGAAATATGCGCGATTATGATTAATCACGGCGTCTGCGCATTCCCGAAATTGAAGAGAGGACAGGAATATATATGCCGCATAAATTCACCGGGAAATTTATCACTCTGCCGGAATATTCAAAAACAAAGCCGGTAAATGTCTTCCACCGCCAGCTTCAAAAATGCGAAATTCCGAAAACCGGAATTCCCGAGAATCTCCATGTGCTCTGCCGTGCGGAATTTCGGGCGGAAAAACCGGAAAAAACCATCATTTATATAACGGCGGACGATTATTACAAGCTGTATATAAACGGCAGATATGTCTCTCAGGGACCGGCTCCGGCTTTCAGCTTCAAATATTATTACAACGAAATCGATATCACCGATTATATAAAGCCGGGAAGAAATGTCATCGCAGTCCATGCCCTTTATCAAGGGCTGATAAACCGCGTCTGGGTATCCGGCGACGGCAGGCTCGGCCTTATCTTTGACGTCGAAAGCGGCGGGGAAATAATCTGCTGCTCCGACAAAAATGTAAAATGCGCCGTCCATGACGGTTTCACCGCTCTCTCCGTTACCGGCTACGCGACTCAGTTCATGGAAAGATACGACAGCCGTTCGGATAAAGCCGGCTTTGAGCGCATCGATTATGATTGTTCAAAATGGCAGAACGCCGCCGAATGTATTTACAGCGATCATGTGCTCGTGCCTCAGCCCTCCCGTCAGCTTGTGTTTGAGACAATAAAACCGAAGACAACAAAGCGCTCCGGCAATACGATAAAAGTCGATTTCGGCGGATGCCATGTCGGCTATCTGAACCTTGAAGCCGCAGGAAATCCCGGTGACAGAATCATTATCCGCTGCGCTCAGGAGCTGAACGCCGACGGCAGCATAAGATACCGGCTGAGAGCCAACTGCATATACGAAGAAGACTGGCTGCTTTCCGGCGGTATCGATAAACTTGATCAATTTGATTATAAATCCTTCCGGTATGCCGAAATCACGCTGCCGGACGGAGCCGAGATTAAAGATATCTCGCTTACCGCCCGTCACTATCCTTTTGAAGAATACAGAAAATGCAAGTCCGACGACCCGGTTCTGCAGCGAATATGGAATCTCTGCTCCCATTCGCTTGAATACGGCGTTCAGGAAGTTATTCAGGACTGCATGGAGCGGGAAAAGGGGCAGTACCTCGGCGACGGCTGCTTTACTTCCTGCAGTTACGCGGTGCTGACCGGCGATCTTGCGATTATGGAAAAACTTATCGACAACGCCTTTGACACTGCGTTTATCAATGCCGGCCTGATGACCTGCTTCCCCTGTTCGTTCATGCAGGAGATCGCCGAATATGTGCTGATGCTGCCGCACCTGCTGCTGGCTCATGCGGCGCTTTCCGGCTCCGCCGATTTTGCCTCCGGATATTACGACAAGATGGCATCGGCGCTTGATTATTACCGTGACAATTACGAGCGGGAAGTCCTGCTTCTCTACGACCTCGACAAATGGTGTGTTGTCGACTGGCCGGACAACTGCCGCGACGGCTACGCTTTCAATCTCTCGGAAGGCAGAATCGCCGAAGGAACTCACAGCGTAATAAACGCCTATTATGTCGGCGCCGTAAAGGCGATGAACCGCCTTGCCGGCATCACCGGCAGACCGCCGTACCGGGACGCCGAACCGCTTGCCGCCGCATACAGAGAAAACTTCTTTGACAAAGAAAACCGCCGCTTCACCGACATACCGATGAAAGCGAACGCTGCAGGAGATCGCCATTCCGCGCTTCCGTCAAACTCTTTCGCTCTCTGTTTCGGACTCTGTCCGGATGCGGAAACCGAGGAGAACATCATCTCGATGATAATGAGCCGTCCTGCGACCAACATGGCGTTCTTCGGCACCTTCGCCGCGCTCATAGGACTAAAACGCCTGGGAAGGGAAGAAGAAATCATAAAGCTTCTCAAAAACGAAGACCGCTGGCTCAGGATGCTGGACGAAGGCGCCGACGTTACCTATGAAGCGTGGGGACGAGACGTAAAATGGAACACCAGCCTCTTTCACCTTTGCTACACCTATCCCATCCTTTTCCTCTGCGACTGGGGAATTGAGCAGTCTTTCAGCTGATATTATCTGCATAAAAATAAACGGACGCTTATTTTGAAGCGCCCGTTTTTAATGCTATCGAATGAACATCGCATCTCCGAAACTGAAAAATCGGTATTGTTCCCTCTTCGCCGTCTCATATGCATTCATCATTATCTCGCGTGAGCTGAACGCCGAAACAAGCATCAGCAGCGTCGACTGCGGCAGATGGAAGTTGGTAATCAGTCCCTCCGTCGCCTTGAAGCGATATCCGGGATAGATGAAAATTCCGGTATCGCCGTCAACGGGATGTATTCCCCCTTTTTCATCCGCCGCCGACTCAATCGTCCGGCAGGAAGTGGTTCCGACGCAGATGAGGCGCCCCCGGCGGTTATTTATCCTCTCGGCGGCGTCGGCGCTTACGCTTATGTATTCCGAGTGCATTATGTGTTCGTCGATCCTCTCGCATTTGACCGGGCGGAAGGTGCCCAGCCCGACATGAAGCAGCACCGGAACGATATCGGCGCCGATTCCCCTGACCTTGTCAAGCAATTCGGGAGTAAAATGCAGCCCGGCGGTCGGCGCGGCGGCGGAGCCGTTTATTTTGGCGTAAACGGTGTTGTATTGAGTTTTGTCTTCAAGCTTTTCGGTAATATAAGGCGGGAGCGGCATTGTGCCGATTTCGTCGAGTATGTTGTAAAGCTCGGCGCCGGTCTTGTCGAAGCGGACTATCCGGCCGCCGTCGTCTTTTACGTCGATGACTTCACCGTGCAGCCTGCCGCCGCCGTATGTAAATGTGACGCCTTTTTTGCCGCGCCGTCCCGGCTTCATAATAGTCTCCCAGCTGTCGGGGGAGAGCTGGCGAAGCATCAGCGTCTCGACCACAATTCCGGTCGAGTCTTTGACCCCGAAAAGCCGCGCCGGGATAACCTTTGTGTCGTTTATGACAAGCACATCGCCGGGGCGGATGTATTCAATGATATCGCGGAATATCCGGTGTTCGAGTTCCCCCGTTTTTCTGTCGACAAGCATCAGTCTGGCGCTGTCGCGCGGGGATGCGGGGGACTGCGCAATAAACTCCTGCGGCAGCTCGTAATTGAAATCCGCCGTACCGAGTGAAGTGCCCGGCAGGATATTGCGGATTATTCCGCCGGATGTCGGTTCGTTTGCATCAATATATTGTTTCATGTAAAAAAATTAATATAAAATTAATAGATAACAGGCGTTAAGCGATTGACATAAATCCCGGGATGTGTTAAAATCATATAAGCCGTATTCTGACAGATGCGGCGGGATAGAGGCGCGGCAGACAGGTATTTTGCGCGACACAAAGACTCCGGGTATGCGGAGAGCGCGCGCGGGAAAGGGAATGCCGCCGAGACGAAATGAGCATACGGCATTTTCGTCGGGCCGCGAAGCGAAAGCACGCGGACTGTCACCCGAAGGCTCGAAACGCCCGCGGGTGGAGGGCTATCATGTATGATACAGTCGGAATCATGCGGCCTGCTTTTAAGCCGGTATGCGCGGGTATATGCCCGATTGATATATTATAATACATGCGTAGCTGGTTTTCAACCGGTTTTTTGTTTTTTTACAGAAATGTTGCATTGAAAACGGAGGAAAAATCAGATGCAGAAAACAAGGATTTTTACTGGAGCCGGGGTTGCCGTAGTAACCCCGTTCAAGGACGGCGCCATCGACTATGAGGCGCTGGGGCGGATCATCGACTGGCAGATCGAGAACAAAACAGACGCCATCGTCGTCGCCGGAACGACCGGAGAGGGCTCCACCCTTACCGACGAAGAACACAAAGAGATAATCAGATACTCGGTCGAATATGTAGCCGGGCGTGTCCCGGTTATAGCCGGTACCGGTTCAAACGACACCGATTACGCGATCTCGCTGTCAAAATACGCCTGCGAAGTCGGCGCCGACGCGCTGCTGCTCGTATCGCCGTATTATAACAAGGCGACGCCCGGCGGGCTGATAAAGAGCTTCAGCGCTATTGAAGCGGCAACCGATAAGCCGATTATCCTTTACAATGTCCCGTCGAGGACCGGCTGCAATATTACCCTGCCAGTCTATAAGGAGCTTGCGAAGCACGAGAGGATAGTTGCGGTAAAAGAAGCTTCCGGCAATATAACGCAGATAGCCGAACTTGCCGCCGAATGCGGCGGCTCGCTCGACATCTATTCCGGCAACGACGACCATATCGTCCCGGTGCTCAGCCTCGGCGGCATCGGCGTTATCTCGGTGCTTTCCAACGTGATGCCGCGCGAAACGCACGACATAGTCGAGCTTTGGAATACGGGCAGAGTAAAGGAATCGGCGATAATACAGCTCAAGCTGATGGATCTCATCAATGCGCTGTTCTGTGAAGTCAATCCGATACCGGTGAAAGCCGCCATGGCGGAGATGGGCTGGTGCGGCAATGAAATCCGTCTGCCCCTGACCGAAATCGAACCGGAGCATAAGGAAAAGCTGTTCGGGGCAATGCGGCGTCACGGGCTTATCGATTGATATTTTTGGCTTGATAATAATAAAGGAGTCGGGGGGAGAGTATTCTCCCTCTGTGAAATATAATGGTTAAAATAATCCTCTGCGGTGCGCTCGGCAGGATGGGTCGGGCAGTCACCTCCGCCGCCGAAACAAAAGGCGGGGAATATAAAATCGTTTACGGCATCAATATAAACAGCTCACCCGAAAAAACCGCCTCCTGCGGCTTTCCGGTCGTTTCCTGCATAAATGATATCACTCCCGCGGGAGACGAGGTTATAGTTGATTTCTCAAACCACGAGATGTGCCGGACACTCTGCGATTTTGCCGTTAAATACAACCTTCCGCTGATAATCTGCTCCACCGGAATGACCGGGGATGAAATCGCATATATAAACGCAGCCTCCGAGAAGACCGCCGTCTTCCGTTCCGGAAATATGTCGCTCGGCATAAACGTCCTCTGCGAGCTTGTGAAACGCGCGGCGGAAGCGTTCGGAGAAAGTTTTGATATCGAAATCGTCGAATCTCATCACCAAATGAAGCTTGACGCCCCCTCCGGCACGGCGCTGATGCTCGCCGACGCCGCAAAAGCCGGCAGAGGGGAGGATATGGAGTATATATACGACCGCCACGATCGCCGCGCAAAGCGCCCACAGAATGAGATCGGTATCAGTTCTGTAAGAGGCGGCTCCATTGTCGGCGAACATGAGGTTATCTTCGCCGGTTCACACGAGCTCATTAAGCTTACCCATCAGGCGGACAGCCGGGAAGTCTTTGCCGAGGGAGCGCTTTTTGCCGCCTCGTTTATGAAAGGAAAGACAAAGGGACTATATTCGATGTCCGACGTTATCTCCTCAGCTTTGTGATGCCGTGCCGATGAATAAAGCTGATAATATAACGAGTAAGGACCTTAGAGTTCGTCTTGCGGATATCAGAATCGGCGAAAACGGCCTTTTCCCGAAGGAGCGTCTGCGCCGGCTGATACTGCCGCTTATCATTGAGCAGACCCTCGCCGTCACGATAGGCATGGCGGATACCGTCATGGTCTCTGCCGCAGGAGAGGCTGCGATTTCGGGAGTGTCGCTTGTCGATCAGATAAACATACTTCTGATTTCGGTATTTTCTGCGCTTACCACCGGCGGTGCTGTCGTTTCGGCTCAGTATATGGGACGTGACGATAAAAAATCCGCTTCGCTTGCGGCAAAGCAGCTGCTCTGGCTCAGTACATTGATAACTGTTTTCTTAGCCGCCGCCTGTCTTTTATTCAACAATCCCATACTCGGTTTTATTTACGGCGCAGTCGAACCGGATGTAATGAGTTCCGCCGAGATTTATTTCTATATCACCGCACTTTCTTATCCCGCAATAGGCATATATAACTCATGCGCAGCCCTCTTCCGCTCGATGGGAAATTCCGGGATAACGCTGATTATCTCCCTTCTCATGAACCTTATAAATATCTGCGGGAATGCGATTCTTATTTACGGTTTTTCGATGGGAGCGGCCGGAGCAGCCTGGGCGACATTGATTTCAAGAGTAATCGGTGCTGCGATAATTCTGTACCTTATCTGCTCAAAGCGGCGCGTCGGAGAGAACGAATTCCGTGTGGAAAAACTGCTTTCCCCCGAACCGAATCCCGGCATGATAAAATCAATCCTTGCGATAGGTCTTCCGAACGGCGCCGAGGGCGGGATGTTCCAGGTAGGAAAGCTGCTCGTAGCAAACCTGATAACCGGTTTCGGAACGGCATCCATTGCGGCAAATGCGGTGTCAAACACGCTATGCGGATTTGCCATTATTCCGGGAGCCGCTCTCGGGCTCGCCCTCGTAACCGTCGTGGGGCAGTGCGTCGGCGCCCGCGATTACCGCCAGGCGACCGGATATACCTTTAAAATAATGGGCTATATCTTCCTTTTCGGCGGAATTTCAAACCTTTTCTTGTTCTTTGTCGGCCCCGCTCTTGTGGGTCTTTTCAATATATCGGCCGAAGCCTATGAGATGTCTGTTGAAATCGTCCGCCTTTACGCCATTCTTGCCCTGGTATTCTGGCCGCTGGCCTTCAGCCTTCCGAACGCCCTGCGCGCTGCGGGAGACGCCCGAATGACGATGATTATATCGATACTATCGATGTGGATTTTCCGTATCGGATTTTCTTACCTGCTTTGCGTGTTTTTCGATTTGGGACTGAACGGCGTCTGGTATGCGATGTATATTGACTGGGTTTTCCGCAGTTCGTTTTTTGTCATTAGATTCCTCTCCGGCAAATGGAAGACCAAAAAGGTGATAAAATGAACAAACCCGGCGAAAACGCGAAGCTTTCGATTGACCGTCCGGTTATCGTTGAGGGAAAATTCGACCGCGAGCGGCTGATGTCGGTAATAGACGCCGAGATTATTCCGGTCGGCGGTTTTGCCATCTTTTCGGATGAGGCAAAGAGACTGCTTATCACTCGCCTTGCCGAGAAAAACGGGATAATCGTCTTGACCGACAGCGACGGCGCAGGACTTGTTATAAGGAACCATATAAAGTCCATCCTGCCGCCCGACAAAGTAATAAACCTGTATATCCCTCAGATAAAGGGCAAGGAAAAGCGCAAGACTCAACCCTCAAAAGCCGGATTTTTAGGCGTCGAAGGGACAGAGCGGGAAACTCTCCGGAAATTATTTATTCCTTTTTCCGCCGGAGTGATCGGCGTCCGCCGCGGCGGACTTACAAAGTCCGACCTTTATGAATACGGTTTCAGCGGCGGCGATTCGGCTCAAAGCCGGCGGGATATGATCTGCAAAGAAGCCGGGCTTCCCGGCGGAATGTCCGCAAATGCGATGCTCGGCGCCCTGAATCTGCTCTATGCCCGCGAAGACTCGATTAAACTCATGACAAGCATCGGACGGGATAATAATGATGATTGAGAAAGTGAAAAAACTTGCGGAAAAATACCGCGAACAGCTTGTTTATCTTTTCATCGGCGGAATAACCACCGTCATCAGCTTCGCCGTATACGAAGTGCTGGTCTTTTTCGGTCTCGATGTTGTCATATCAAACGTCATCAGCTGGATATTCGCCGTGATCTGGGCTTATTTCGGAAATAAGATATTCGTATTCCGTGATAAGGAAAAGCTGCCGGAAAGGGTGGCTTTCCAGATTTTTAAATTTATCTCTTCAAGATTGTTTTCACTCGGCGTCGAAACCGCGCTGATATGGTTAGGATATGAAAAGATCGGCATTTCAAAATTTCTGGTTAAGCTGCCGGTCGCGATATTTGTCGTGATTCTGAACTACATAACCGGAAAGCTGGTGGTGTTTGCGCACCCGAAGCAATCCTCCGCATCGCACACGGCTCCCGAAGAAGACGTTATAGACGGTAAGGAGCATACGCCGCAGAATTAAGCCGGAAAGATTTTGACGGTTTCGTTAATAATTAACAGATAACCGTTGATTTGCATCCGGATGTGTGGTAGAATGCTTCTGTTGACAAACAATAATTTATTTTCAGAAATATACGGGGGGTTCAGATGAACCGAAGCAAAGAAAAAGCCGACAAGCGGAAGAGAACGGGAACAATCCCGCTTCTTCTCGGTTCGTTGGGCTTTGCGGCATTTATCTTCGTCTGCCTTTTTTTTGCGGCGGATATGCGATACAAAGAAAGTCTCGTGCCGGCGGCGGCGGTTTCGGTAAACGGATCAAAACTCGGCTATATGCAGGATTTTGCGTCGGTCGAAAACGCCGTAAATGAGCTGGAAGACGATTATTCGCTGATATACGGCGAATCGAAGCCGTTTGATATCGTCTATGGCTGCGAGATCGAGCTGACGGACGGCAAGATCGATTATTTAACCGATAAAGAATGCCGCGAAGCGATAGCCGAAATAACCGGCGTTGCATACAGATGCCCGAGGGCATACAGTTTCTATATCGACGGCATATATGCGGGCACATGCTGCAGCCGCAGACTTTTCGACGAAGCTTATTTGGCGGCGCAAAGATTTGAGTTTAACCGTCTTCGCGAGTCGGATCCGACGGTATCTCAGATCTGCGTCAAAAGCAAGGTAACATCTAAGCAGGTCATCCTTGCAAGACAGGAAACGGACGACTTCGATGCGCTCTACCGGCGGCTGCTTGACACTCCCGCGAATGAGAGCACAAAAAGCGGCACCAAAGCCATCTTCCGTTATAACGTAATAAAACTTGAAACGACAAATACCATGATCCCGATCGGGACAAGCTACGAATACAGCAGCGACTGGTATCAGGGCTTTTCCTTCAAAAGCGCCGACGGCTCTCTCGGCATCCGCAGCCAAACATATGAAGTCGAATACGACGGCGGCAGGGAGATCGGCCGCAGCTTCGTTTCGTCGAAAATCCTCGCAGAAATGAAGCCGGATGTATACACGGTAGGATCAAAAATCACGCCGAGGGCGGTTGCGACCGGCACCTATAAATTCCCGGTCCGCAGCGAATTTCATTATTCGTCGTTATACGGCGAACAACGAGTTCAATTTGACGGCGACAGCTTCCATTACGGCATCGATATCGTGGTGGATGAAGGCACTCCGGTTTTTGCCTCCGACGGCGGACGGGTAAGTTATGTCAACACAACGCCGAGCTACGGCACTATGATAATTATCGACCATGCGAATTATATGCAGACTTGTTACGCCCATCTGAGCGAAGCGTGCGTCAATGTCGGCGATTGGGTTTATCAGTGGCAGCACATCGCATATTCCGGCAACACGGGGGGTTCGACTGCCCCCCACCTGCACTTCGAGATGCGCTTTTTGTATACGCCGATCGATCCGTTCGATTATCTGGAGAAGACGTATGGCTACTATTGATCTTGCCAGGGTCACTGCCCAAGCGGCAAGATACGGAGCGGCTCTCGGCGCCGACCTCAAGCTCCGCATGAGCGATCTTGAGAATCTCGACCGGATGCTGCTCAGCTTTTCAAAAGAAAATTTCGACAGAAATAAGAAGGCTGAGCTAACCTTCATATTCGGAATATATGTCGGACAAACGCTGATTTCCTGCGAGCTTGCCATACTCGGTTTTGGCTGGTCCGATTCGCCGATGGGAGCGATACTCACAAACGGCAGGGACTTTATCTCCCCGCTCTCCGCGGTATCGTTGAGGCTGGAGGGGCAGGGACTGCCGCTTCCCGAATACTGCAAAAGAGAGCTTGAACGGATTAAAAAGCATAAATAAAAACACCGCGCCCCGATTTATGATTTTCGGGGCGCGGAGATTTTCACGGTTTTCAGCCGAGACGGCTGACGATGAATTTTTCCATCTCGATATAATCGCTGATATCGGATGACATGATGGACTGCGGTGACTTTTCTCTTCCGATCTGTTCGATGTCGGTTATTTTCATTACCATTGCCATCGCCTTTTCGGCATCGGCCGGATTTTTCTCTTTCAGCTTTTCAAGCAGCTCGTAGAGAGTGATTCCGCGTTTCAGGGCTTTCCAGCGCAGGGTGAGTATCGGGCTGCCGTCACAGGCGGGATAAACGAAATGAGTGTCTCCGGTGCGCCAGAATTCATACCGACAGTCGCGGCGGGGTTCATCCGGCCAGATATTGTAAGCCCAGCGAAGCAGGCCGTCAAAGCCGCAGGCGGAGGCAAGCACACCGAGATAATAGCTTTCGTGGAGCGGGGATGTGATAAAGGTGTTCGGGAAGTCCGGGCCGCAGCAGATGTAATATAAGAATCGCTTTCCGGGCATGGTCCGCTGATATTCCTTCAGCGCCTTGATCTCGGCCGTCATCGACCCGAGTGAGGGGACAAAATCGTATACTTCGTTGCCGAACTCGCCTATAAATTCGCTGTGATTGATAGCGGCTTTGAATTTGAATTCGGGAGCAACCTTCTCTATCCGTCCGAGGATACTGCGATAAAGGGCGATGTCGGCAGGCTCGTCCGCCGCGATGCGAACTTTGTCTATCTGCCCGGTTTTCACGAAATAATCCCGCAGAGAGACGATGTAAGCTTCGATATCCGAAGCCTTTTTAAGATACTTGCAGCATCCGTCCGCTTCGTCAAGATATCTTATTCTTACCGAGTCCGGATAGTCCTCCGCCGGCCTGCCGAAGCCGGTTTCGGGATTGTTCCAGATGCCGCAGAGTCCGTAAATGCTGATCTCGCGGTCAATGTGATATTTGGCGGCGATGTCGATATATCTCTGCATATGGCTGTAATCGCAGACAAGCTCACCGCCGGCGGTCTTTTTAACGGGAATGATCGAGTATTCGAACATATTCGCCTTTGAGTTTCGCGCAAGCCCGCAGCTCTGTCCCGCCCACGGGGTGTCGGACGCGATTATCGTCACCGCTTTCTGGCCGAACTCTCCGAGCGATTCGAGATATCTTTCGATAACTTCGAAATGCCTGTCGCTCCAGAGCGGCGCCTCCGCCTTGCGGGCAAGGTTTGACGGGTGCTGCCAGAGGTCGAGATGGAACTTGTTGTCTTTCGGGTCATGGAGGGTAAAGTCGGCGATTTCGATTTCTCCCTCAAGTCCGCCAGCAAGCGTCTCGTCACCGAACATTTCGTGGGTGAAGATATTTATTTTGAATTTATATCCGCCTGCTTCGCAGCCTTTGGGCGGGGCGAATTCAACATATACCTGCCGTGTCTCCCCCGCGGCAATTTCCAAAGTCGGGCGGGGAAGGAGGGCGTCTGCATAGCGAAGTCCGTTCTCGCATTCGTGCAAATCGACAATGTTCAAAGAATGCGGCAGCTCGGAGCACACGGCAATTCTGATATGCGGCTTTTGGTCGAGCTGCGAGAAAAACGGCTCATTTCCGACATTCAAAACGCAGTCGCGGTCTGACTGAATGACCAGACTGAAAGCGGCGGTGTCGTTTTTGAGCGCAAACAGCCGAAGCGGCTTTTCGGCTCCCTTTACAAACCGCGCATCCGGCGAGACGGCGGCGCCGGCAATCAGCTTAAAATCGGCATCTGCGTGACAAAATTTGATCTGCATTATATAACTCCCTTGATTTTGATTTATTTACGTCTTTATTATATCACTTTTTGCGAAAAAATACAATAAATTTATACATATATGTGAAAACATCTTCCGATTCGCTTGAAATGTTTACAAAAAATATGATATAATATAAAGAGTATACAAATCGGAGGAGGCGGAGTCATGACCGATATTCCCAAGGTCATTGCAGTGACGGGACCGACGGCGACGGGCAAATCGGAGCTTGCCATTGAACTCGCGCGCCGTTTCGACGGCGAGATCATCTCCTGCGATTCGATGCAGATATACAAAGACATGGATATCGGCACCGCAAAGCTTCCGCCGAGGTCGAGAAAACGCATAACACACCACATGATAGATATAATCGAACCGGAAGCTTCCTTCTCCTGCTCCGATTATGCGGCGATGGCGGCAGAAGCGGCGGATGCGGTTATATCGAGGGGAAGGATCCCGATATTCTGCGGCGGCACCGGCCTTTATCTCGACTCGGTTATATCTCCCGACAGATATCCGGAACAGAAGACCGACCCGGTTCTGCGAAGGACGCTTGACAGCTTTTCCGACGAAGAGCTGATATCGCAGCTGCGAAATTACGATCCGCTTTCCGCCGAAACCGTCGACCTGAAAAACCGCCGCAGGATAATACGCGCCCTCGAGCTTTATTTTCAGACCGGAATAACCAAAACCGAATGGGATGCCCGTTCAAAAAAACTTCCGCCGAAGTACGCTGCGGTCAAACTGGGGCTTGATTATAAAGACAGGCAGACACTTTACGACAGAATTGACGCAAGAGTCGAGAGAATGTTCGAAGAGGGGCTTGCGGAGGAAGCCAAATCGCTTTATAAGCGCGAGCTTTCCGCAACGGCGCGTCAGGCGATCGGCTATAAAGAGCTGTTTTCCCGAATCGAAAGCGGAGAACCGCCGGAAAACGCAAAAGATGCCGTCAAACAGGCGACAAGACGCTATGCGAAGCGCCAGCTCACCTGGTTCCGCCGCGACCCTGACGCAGTCTGGCTGGAAGCCGGCAGTCCGGGGCTTGCCGAACATGCGGCGGAGATTGTCATGGCTTTTCTCGCCGGAAGATAGCCGATCCGGCAAAACTGATATTTGAGTTGTGATTTTATATTTAAATTTTTTGTTAATGCATAAGAAAGTACTGACAGACAGCCATATTTGTGGTATAATATATTAAATATAGGGTTCGGAAGGCTGTCCGGGCAATGACCGGCAAAAAAGTTCCGAAATAACGGCAGAACAAGGCTGAAACCAAATGCCCGCAAAGAAAAACAGATTCGACTCGGCGTTTCTGCGCAGCGCCGGGATATATATAACGACGGCGCTGCTTTCGATCGCACTTATAATATACATCATCCTCGCCGCGGTCGGCGCTTTCGACACCGGGATAGAAACCATCCCGGCGACAGTAACCACCGAAAACCGGATGATCAGCTTCGACGCATACATCATGCGCACCGAAGAGCCGGTAGCATCTTCCGCCCGCGGGGGCATAAATTATGCCGTATCCGACGGCGACGTCATTGCGGTCGGAGACAAACTCGCCGATATTTATGTCGGCGGCAGCGAAACACAGCGGTCAAAGACCATTGCCCTCGAAAAACAGATCAACGTTCTTGAAAGCAGCAATGTAAGCGGAAACCGGCTTATGACGGACACTTCCGCTCTCGATGATTCTATTGACGCACTTTATAACGATATTTACGCTCATCTTGATTCCGGCGATATCGGCTATGCGGTGCGCCGCCGCAACGACCTGCTTATCAGCCTTAACCGGCGGGAGATCATACTGCGCAAGCGCGGCGATTACAATGACGAAATCGAGAAGTTCAGGCGGGAAAAAGAGATAATCGCAACGCCTGCGATGCAGGCGGGAGAGGAAGGTCTTTACGCCGGCTCGGCGGGTGCCGACGAAACGGTGCTTTCGCCGTATGCGGGATATTTCTATACCGAGCTCGACGGCTATGAAAACATCTTCTCGGCCGACCGGATTCCGACTCTTACCGTCGGCGAATTCAACGAAATGGTGAAATCCGAACCGGAAAGCGGCGCATATCTTCAGGAGCAGGGCTGGACGATAGGCAAGATAATGACCAAATACGTATGGTATATCGCTTGTAAAGCCGACCGTGACCTTTTGATGAGCTTCCGTGACGGCTATAAATACACCGTGGTTTTCCCTTATTCCAACGATACGCAGGTCAGAATGACGCTGTACAGGATTGTTACCGAAACCGACAGCGACGAAGTCGTGCTGATCTTCCGCGGCGGAGACTTGCCGAAAGACTTCAACTTCCTCCGCCGGCAGACGGTGGAAATTGTCGAAACCTCTTATACCGGCTATAAAGTACCGGTTTCGGCGGTAAGAATCGTGAATATCTCGCAGAATGAAGACGGCAGCCGCCGCGTGACCCCTTCCGCCTCCGGCGAAACCGAGGGCAGGACGGCTCAGGGAGTTTATGTGCTCGATGGAGACAGGGTGCACTTCAGAGAGATAAAGGCACTTGCGCAGATCAACGGCTATGTTATCTGTGCCGAGCAGAACCCGGCTCAGGACGCCGAATATCAATATAAGCTGGGTCTTTATGACCGGGTCATAGTGAAAGGCAAAAATCTCACCGATGGCAAAATCGTTAACTGAAGAAAAATGCGCCCGGGCGTGCAGCGCCTTTAAAGCCGTCATTTCCGAAGCAAAAGCTTTGGCGCCTGACAGGGAAACTACAATACTCGCGGCGACAAAATCCGTTGACCCGGAAGTCATCAATTACCTTATAGACAACTGCGAGCTTAAGCATATCGGCGAGAACAGAGTGCAGGAACTGCTGTCCAAATACGACCGGCTTCACCGCGAAAAAGTCAAACTTCACTTCATCGGCAATCTGCAGACCAACAAGGTTAAATATATAATCGACAAAGTTGACATGATAGAATCGGTCTCATCTCTGCGGCTGGCAAAGGAAATCGACCGGCAGGCGGCGAAATATGAAATCAGAATGCCGGTTCTTGCCGAGATCAATATCGGCTCCGAAGAAAGCAAGCAGGGGATCGAGCCGGATGAATGGGAAGAATTCTGGGATGAGTTCGTGAAGCTCGAAAACCTTGTTCCATACGGAGTTATGACAATGGCACCCCGGCTTTCGCGCCCGGAAGATTATAATGAATACTTCGAACGAGCCTTCGATATCTTCAAAGAAACGGTATCAAAAAGGCTCCGAAACATAGATAAGCCGGTGTTAAGCATGGGCATGAGCTATAGCTACCGGGAGGCGGTGCTGTGCGGCAGCACCGAAATACGGATAGGCTCTGCGATTTTCGGCGAGCGTCCCGTATTGCAGCAATAATAAAGCCGCCGAATCACATCAATGCAGCAGTAAAATTTGCTGATTATAAATTGGATATAACCGGAGGGAACTAATATGGCAATCAAAGAAGCATTTTCAAGGCTTTTGAATCCGACGGCCGGCGATGACGACGATTACATCGACGACCAGCTCGACGACGAAGGATACGACGACAGTCAGTATGACGACAATCTGAACATGGTAAACAACCAGAATCAGGGGCGGGGACAGCAGATGTATAATCAGGGATATGACCAGCAGTATAACCCGCAGTATCACGAACCGCATGACAGCAGCGTCACTCTTTCACCGAACACCGAGATAAAAGTGGTTCGTCCCGTGCGTTACGATGAAGTTCAGCAGATCGCCGACCATCTTCTCGCCAACCGCACCGTCGTGCTTAACCTCGAAGGAACCAATAAGGAAAACGCCCGCAGAATGATTGACTTCCTTTCCGGAATCGCTTATTCTATAGGCGGAAATCTCCGCAAGGTTTCCAACAACACTTTTGTAATTACCCCGAATAACGTCAATGTTACAAACGACGCTACTTCAACCCAGCCGCAGGTGAATCCCGATCCCTATAACCAGAGCACCATGTAAATCGGCGTCTCTGCTGCGCTCCCCCGGCGCTGTCCGATTATTCGGCTGAAAATAATTGAGTTTAACTTAGCTTCCGGCGGTAATTTTGCCGCCGGAAGTGAACGCCGTTTCGGATAAGCCTCGATTTTCCGTTCAAACAATAAAATTTACCGGAGATAACCTTAACATGATCGGTGTAATATACATAATCAAAAAAACCGTATATTATCTTGTCAGGGTTATTCTTATCATGATGTTTGCCAGGGCGCTTTCATCATGGATCATAAACGATGAGGATTCCAAGCTGAATACTTTTCTTTATTCGGTCACCGAGCCCTTCGTTATCCCGGTGCGAATGCTGGTGGATAAGGTGGAATCGCTGCGAAACCTGCCCATGGATATCTCCTTTATGCTTACCTTCATGATCCTCGGTTTCGTTCAAGTGCTGCTTTCATTTTCAAACATATAAACAGCGATGGAATACTTTGAATCGCGTATAGGCGATATTCTTGACAAAGCAGTAGGAGGAGAAGCATCCGCTTCGGATTTTCTGACGCCGCAGGAAGGCGCTGCCGCCGTCGGGCTTGCCGCGGGAAGCGGGCTTAAGTTTCGTTTGTTCGGCGGTTATGAAACGGCGGAGCGCAGGAAACTCTTTCTGCTCCCCGACTGGACGGAAGGCTTTTCCGACGAAGCAATCGAAGATTTTTTTAAATCGGAATACGAAAAATCAATCATCCCGCTGTTTTTGGAGCGGGACGCATATATCACCTCGCATCCCGGAGATACGGGGCGCGGGATCGGTCATCGCGACTATCTCGGCGCTCTTATCGGTACCGGCATCGACCGCAGCCGGGTGGGCGATATATGCGTATCAAATGAAGGAGCGGCGGTTTTCCTTTCTCCGGAGATCGCAAACTTCCTCCTTTCTTCCGAAATGCCTCTTAAGACAGTCGGACGCGAAAAAGTTATAATAAAACCTTTCGCCGTACCCGCCGATTTTGACGGCTGGCGGGTTTATGAACCGGTCGAAGGCGTCGGTGCATCGCCGCGGCTCGATTCGGTGCTTTCGGCGCTGACAAAGCAAAGCCGGGAAAAGATAAAAGCAGCGGTTATAAGGGGCGATGCCGAAGTGAATCATATCGCCGCTTTGAAGCCGGATCTCGAAATCAGACCCGGAGACATCATTTCTTTGCGCGGCTGGGGAAAATGCCGCATAAAGCAGTTTACCGACACCAGAAAAGACAGAGCAAGGGTGTCGGCCGACAAATATGTTTAACATTGAAGCATTCATATAAAATTTAACGGAGGCAAAATACCTTGATTGAACCTCATGAGCTGAAAAGCAAACAGTTTTCCAAGGTCGTGCGCGGCTATAGCCAGACCGAGGTCGACGAGCATATAGATTTCGTGATAGCCGAATACACCAAGCTTTACCGCGAGAACGACGAACTTTCACGCAGGCTTGCCGAAGCGGAGGCTCAGGTCGAGGCTTATAAAAAGGACGAGGAATCGATACGCTCGGCGCTGATCAACGCTCAGCGCGCATCGAGTAAAATAATAAACGACGCGAATGACCGCGCCGACGAGCTTCTCCGCGCCTCAAAGATCGGCTGTGAGAAGATTTTAGCCGAATTCCGCGTGGAAGTCGGAGTTGAGCGCCGGAAGCTCACCTCGCTCAAAAAAGTAATTTCCGCCTATAAAGCGCGAATTTATCGCGAATACTCCGAACACATAGGTTACCTTGAAAAGATCAGCCCCGACTATGATCTGGGCGAGCTTGACCTTTCCGAAGAAGAAGCTGCGGCTGCCGACGAAGGCTATGTCCGCCGCGTGCTTCAGAATGTAAAGGCTGAGCTTGCCGCGGCAGCGGCGCAGAGAGAAGCGGAAAAAGAACGCCTTCTTGACGAAAACCGCAGCAGCGGCGAGAGTGATAATTTCAGGAAAGCCGATGAAGTCAGCTACCCGGAAGTCACGAAAGAACCGGAGTCGGTTTATTTCATTGATGAGTCGGCGGACGACGATTTTGCCGAAAATGCAGCCGAGATATATTCCGACGCCGCTCCCGAAGATGAATTTTCGGAAGATGATATTATCGATCCGGACAGCTTAAAGGAACCCGCAAGCGATGACGACAAAGAAGACGACGCCGGCGGAGTCATCGGGGAGCTCAACCGCCGTTTCGGCGGCATATCCCATAAAGCGGAAGACAGCGGCGATAACGGCGAAGACGGCGATGTTTCGGAAAAATAAAACCGGCTTTGCCGGCATCGGCCGAAGCACGGAATTTTAAAGTTAAATATGCGTCTGCCCGGAACGTAAAATTGAGCCGGGCAAAACGTTTTTGAGAGGAAGATATTTTTTATGGCAAAGGACTATACCCAGACATTGAATCTGCCGAAGACCTCATTCCCGATGCGAGCGAGCCTTCCGCAGCGCGAACCGGCAACGCTCAAAAAGTGGAATGATGAAGAACTGTATCATAAGCTGATGGAAAAGAACGCGGACAAGCCCTCGTTCATCCTTCATGACGGACCTCCGTATGCCAACGGAGATATCCATATCGGCACCGCCATGAATAAGATCATCAAAGACATCATTGTCCGCTACAAAAATATGACCGGCTTCAGATCCCCCTATGTACCCGGCTGGGACTGTCACGGTCTTCCCATCGAATCGGCAATCCTTAAAAACAATAAAATCGACCGCGCCAAGATGAGCATTCCGGAATTCCGCGATAAATGCCGCGATTTCGCCGCAAACTTTATCGACAAGCAGCGGACGAGTTTCCGCCGTCTCGGCGTAATCGGCGACTGGGAAAATCCTTATATAACCATGACCCCCGAATTTGAAGCGGTTCAGATAAAAGTCTTCGGTGCAATGTGCCGCGAGGGTATTATCTACCGAGGCTTCAAAAACGTTTACTGGTGTCCGACCGACGAGACCGCCCTTGCCGAAGCCGAAGTCGAGTATGCGGATGATCCCTGCAACTCGGTTTATGTCCGCTTCAGGATTCATAACGATAAGGGACTTCTGGGCAAATACGGCGATCTTGATAAAATGTATTTCGTCATCTGGACGACGACGCCCTGGACACTCCCGGGCAACCTTGCCATCTGCCTCAATGCGGAACTTGACTATTCGCTTCTTAAGCTTGAAGACGGCACAGTATATATAGTCGCTAAAGACCTTACCAAAGGCTTTGCCGAGAAGACGGGCATCGGAAGTTATGAAACCGCCGCCGTTTTCAAAGGCTCCGAGCTTGAGCTTCTCACGGCTTATCATCCCTTCCTCGACCGCGATTCCATTATCATAAACGGCGACCATGTCACCCTCGACGCCGGTACCGGCTGCGTTCATACCGCCCCCGGCTTCGGCGCGGACGACTTCGATATATGCAAGAAATACGACGAATCGGGCAGAGCTGAAATCGGTGTGGTCGTTCCGGTCGACGAAAAGGGATATCAGACTGTCGAAGCCGGAAAATACGCCGGACTTCGCTATGATAAATCGAATGAAGTCATAATAAATGACCTCAAAGAATCCGGCGACCTTATTTTCGCCGAGACGATGACTCACCAGTATCCGCACTGCTGGCGCTGCAAGCATCCGATCATCTACCGCTCTACGGAACAGTGGTTCGCCTCCGTCGCGAAGCTGAAAGAAGCTGCCGTAGCCGCCTGCCGAGACATCATGTGGCATCCCGAATGGGGCATGGATCGCATGATTGCGATGATCGAAGAGCGCTCCGACTGGTGCATCAGCCGCCAGCGCAACTGGGGCGTTCCGATTCCGATCTTCTACTGCAAAGACTGCGGAAAACCCATCATAAATGACGAAACAATAGATAAGATCAGCGATATCTTCCGCGCCGAAGGTTCGAACGCCTGGTTTAAGCGCAGCGCCGAAGAACTCATCCCGGACGGGCTTAAATGCCCCGACTGCGGATGCGGGGAATTCGAAAAGGAAACGGATATCATGGACGTCTGGTTCGACTCCGGCTCCTCTCATGCCGCAGTGCTCGAACAGCGCCCGGAGCTCAGATCCCCCGCCGATATCTACCTCGAAGGCGGCGACCAGTATCGCGGCTGGTTCCAGTCGTCGATGCTGACTTCGATTGCCACCCGCGGCCGCGCGCCGTATCGGCAGATTATAACCCACGGCTGGACGGTCGACGGTGAAGGCAAAGCGATGCATAAGTCGCTGGGCAACGCGATAGCACCGGAGGAAGTAATAAAGGACTGGGGCGCGGATATCCTCCGACTCTGGGTTTCCTCCGTCGACTATACCCAGGACGCCCGCATTTCGAAAGATATCCTCACCCAGCTCTCCGACGCCTACCGCAAAATCCGCAACACCGTCCGCATCCTGATGGCGAACTTAGGCGATTTCGATCCCGACAGGGATATGGTCTCCCTCGACGAGCTTCACGATATCGACAAATGGGCGCTGTCGCGGCTTTCCCGTCTGCTGAAAGACTGCCGCGCCGCATATGAGCGCTATGAATTCCATTATGTCTATCACTATGTAACAAACTTCGTTACGATAGACATCTCAAAGCTTTATGTCGATATAACCAAAGACAGGCTTTATGTCGAGCTAAGCAGCTCGAAAGCGCGCCGCGCCGCCCAGACTGCGATGTATATTATCCTCGACACCCTGACAAAGCTGATCTCGCCGCTGCTCGCCTACACCTCCGAAGAAATCTGGCAGATGATGCCGCATAAATCGGAAGACGACCGCACATCCGTGCTTCTGAATGAGCTTCCGGAGTATAAGAGCCTCGGATTCGAAGCTCTTGAAGAAGACTATAACCGCCTCTTTGACCTTCGCGACAATGTCATGAAGTCGCTCGAAGAAGCAAGAGCCAAGTCGGTGATAGGCAAATCGCTCGAAGCGCGGATCGATATAACCGCTTCTGGTGAGCAGTTAGAAATACTCAAAAAGTTCGAAAGCCAGCTGCCGCTGATTTTCATCGTTTCCGAAGCCGTCCTCGAAAAAGGCGCCGACGGGGAAGAGATGAAGGTCGAAGTGTCCTTCTCGAAAGGCAAAAAGTGCGACCGCTGCTGGATGCACACCTTCGACGGCGAAGATATCGTTTCAAAAGACGAAAACGGCGATACAACAACAGGATATCTCTGCGCCCGCTGCGCCGCAATCGTCCGTGAAATCGAAGCAGACGCCTGATTCATACGCCCGATGATTTACGGCCGGACTGAATAATTCGGTTCGGCCCGAACCATATATTATATTATTAACTATGCCAGAAAAAAACACGGATGTAAAAGCCGTAAAGTCCGGCGCCACCGATGTTGCGGGACTGCTGATATGGCTGCTTACCTCCGTTTCAGTCGTGATTGCCGACCAGATTTCAAAATGGCTGGTGGTCAAATACATTAAACCTCTTCCCGACGGGATCACCGTCATCCCCGGCTTGTTCGATTTCCGCTATCTTGAGAATACCGGCGCGGCATTCGGAATACTCTCCGACCACCGCTGGGTACACACGGCGGTTTCCACCGTCGCCATATCCGGGATTATCATATACCTGATAGTCAAACGCAAAGACCGCCGCTCGAAGTGGATAAACGCCGCCGCGGGAATGATAATCGGAGGCGGCATCGGTAACCTGATTGACCGCTATATGCAAGGGTATGTCGTCGATTTCATCGAAACGAAATTCATGAAATTCGCCATATTCAACATTGCCGATTCCTTTGTTACAGTCGGAACGGCGATACTCGCCGTATGTCTCATCTCCGCCGAAATCCGAGAGGAGAAAAAACGGAAAGCGGCGAAGCCGGAAGAACCGGAAAACAGCCATGTATGAAGAACCGGACGTTCTTATCGATGACGATGAAATAACAGACGGCGAAAGATACCTCCCCGGAACCGGCGGCAGCTTTGAAATCGTCTTCGAAGCCGAAGACGCAGGTTCAAGGCTCGACGCCGCCGTCGCAAAGCGCGCGTGCCTTACACGCAGCGCGGCTCAGAAAGCTATTGAGGCGGGCGGCGCCGTTAAGAACAACAAACCCCTTAAAAAGAATTACCGGGTTTCCGAAGGCGAAACGATAACCTTTACCCTCCCTCCGCTCGAATCCTCCGATATCGAACCTGAAAACATTCCGCTTGACATAGTTTATGAAGATGACTGCCTGATTGTGGTAAATAAGCCGAAAGGAATGGTGGTTCATCCGGCGCCCGGGCATTTTTCCGGCACTCTCGTGTCGGCGCTGCTATGGCATTGTAAGGGAGCGGAATCGGGTCTCTCCGGCATCGGAGGGGTAATCCGTCCCGGAATCGTTCACAGGATAGACGCCGACACGTCGGGTCTCCTCGTGGCTGCGAAAACCGATGCGGCGCATCAGAGCCTTGCCGCGCAGATTAAAGCGCATACCGCCAAAAGAGTTTATGAAGCCCTGATCTCCGGCGATATGAAAAATGAAGAGGGAGTTGTCGACGCGCCTATCGGCCGCCATCCCTCCGACCGGATAAAAATGGCGGTGATAACCGATAAAAGGTATTTTTCCCGCCCCGCCGTCACTCATTGGAAGGTGATCGAGCACTTCCGGGGTAATTGTCATGTCGAATGCCGCCTTGAAACCGGCCGCACGCATCAGATAAGAGTTCATATGAACCATATCGGGCACCATCTGCTCTGCGACCCGCTTTACGGAATGAAGGGCGCCTCGGCGCAGCTTGAAAAAAGATATTCCGAACTGTGTCAGGGGCAATGCCTCTGCGCCCGGGTGCTCGGATTTAATCACCCCGAAACCGGCGAATATATGGAATTCAAAGCGCCTCTGCCGGATTATTTCAATGAGATGCGGGAAATTCTGCGAAAACAGTGAGATTTTATAAATGAAGAAACTTATCGTGTCGGATGTTGACGGAACTTTTATCGATTACGACGAAAATCTTATTCAAGCAAACGTCGAAGCGGCGAAACGCTTCTGCGAATCCGGTAACTACTTCACCTTTGCAACGGGACGCTTTACCGATTCGTTGAGCAAAATGGTCCCCGGCTACGAAAAGCTGATGAATGTCCCCGGAATATTTTCAAACGGAGCGTTTCTGTCGCGGGCCGACGGGAAAGAAAAGCTGTATCCGCAATACCTCGACGGAAAGCTGAACCTTAAGATCATAAGACAGCTCGAAAGCCGCTGGCCGACCGCGGCAATAAGATTTACCAACGACGACGGCTTTGTCTGGACGCGCGGAATTCCCGACGATGAGCTGGACACCGACCGCCCCTGGCATAAAGTTGTGGTCATAGACGAGCCGGAGATTCTTGAAGAAGTCCGCGCCTTCCTTGAAACCGAATATAATTCAATGTTCCGGTTTATGAAGTCGAGCGAAAGACTCTTTGAATGGCAGGACAATCTCGCCGGCAAGGGTCCGATGATTCCGAGGCTTAAAGAATGGATCAAAGAAAACTTAGGCCACGACTGTATCGCCTACTGCGTCGGAGACTATGAAAACGACCTTGAAATGCTGGAGGCGGCTGACGTCGCCTGTTGTCCTTCAAATGCAATAGAAGCCATTAAAAAAATATCCGATATCGAACTTTGCGACTGTCGGGACGGCAGCATAGCCGATCTCGTGAGCCGCCTGCTAAGCGAAAAATAATCAGGAGGGAAATACCGTGTCCGAACTAATCATTAAAAACGGTTATGTTTACAATACCCCCGCCCGCCGGTTTTTCAAAGGAAATATCCGGATAAGCGGAGGCGCAATCGAGGCGATCGACAATATATGCTGCTGTGACTGCGGCGCCGAAGTAATCGACGCTTCCGGAAAATACATCATTCCGGGAATGGTCGATGTCCATACCCACGGCCGCGCAAACGCCGACTTTACGGATGCGACTGTTGAACAGTGCCTTGCAATGGCAAAGTCGTATGCCGAAGCCGGAACGACAACCGTCTTCGCTACCCCCGCATCCGCGCCGTATCCGACAATGGTCGAATCGACAAAAAACGCCGCAGCGGCAGCCAAGAAGACCCGCGGCATCGGCGCGAGCATCGACGGCGTTCATATAGAAGGCAGATACCTCAGCCTTGAAAAACGCGGAGCACATGATCCCAAGCTGCTCGCTCTGCCGAATAACGAAGAGCTTGAAGGACTTACCGAAGCTATCGGGGATATCGCCAAGAGAATCACCGTGGCTCCGGAGCTTCCCGGAGGCGAAGAATTCGTCCGCCTTGCGGTTAAACACGGCTACTCCGTCTCGATAGGTCACTCAAACACCACCTATGAGCAGGCGCTCGAAGCGCTTTCCTGGGGCGTCAACAGCTTCACGCACACCTTTAACGCCATGCGCGGTCTGCATCACCGCGAACCCGGCACCGTCGGCGCCGCGCTCACCTGCGACAACGCATTTTGCGAAGTGATTCCGGACGGATTCCATCTGAATCCCGCAATGGTCAGGCTCATTTATCTTGCGAAGGATAAAGACCACCTCTGCCTTATTACCGACTCGATGATGGCGACCGGCTGCTCCGACGGCGTATACTCGATCGCCGGACTTCCGGTTTATGTTAAGGACGGGCTTGCGCGCGAAGAGGACGGCACGATATCCGGCTCAACTCTTAACCTTCTTGACGGCGTCTTCCGCTTCATGAAATTCTGCGGCATCGGTCTTGAAGAAGCCATCCCTTATGCGACGAAGAACCCCGCCGTCATGACTGGAATATACGGACATACCGGTTCCATCGCCGCAGGAAAACGCGCCGATATCCTTATTTTGGGCGAAGACCGGCGGACTCTCGAGGGAGTTTATGCCGCCGGCTGCAAAATTAAATGACTCAGACAAATCAAAACAGCTATACCTATAAAGCGATCCCGGAAACAAAACGCAGCCGGATTTATGCCGCGTCGGTGCTGAATTCCGGCAGCGTTTCCGGCTCCGCCTGGTTCTCGCTGCTGACAGCGGTTATTTTGGTCACGGCTTTGTCGGTTGCGGCAGTAAAGCTGCCGGCCCTTGCCTTTGAAGCTGCGGCGTCGCTTTCCGGCGCTGATCCGAATCAGCCGGGACTGCCGTTTATAGCCGCCGAGACCGCGGTCTGCGCGCTTTCGTTTACCCTGATTGCCTTGCCGGGATGGGCGGGAGCTTATCTTTTAGCCGACAGACTGCGGATGAGGCACGACTACCGCCGGTCATACAATATCGAATCGATGGAGAACCCCTCGCCGCTTCTTGCATTCGGCGTTTATAAAAGAAAAAGATATCTGCGGGCGCTGGTTTCGGCGCTTTCCGGCGCGGTTATATACGGTCTGCCGCCGGCGCTTATCCCGACCGCATATTATATCGGCAGACATGTCGGATGGGCAAGCCCTCGCCCGTTTGACGCGATTTTTGTTTTTATGATCAACATCGGCGGAATCTGCTGCGCCGTTATGCTCTGCCGGTTGCTGTCAAGGTTATCCCTCGTCCCGCGTCTGCTTCTCGAAAGAAATCTCGATCCTTTTGCCGCAATACGCTTGTCTTATAAGCTGATGCAAGGCAAATCCCGCGCATCCTTCCGGCTTACCATGAGCTTTATCGGCTGGGCGCTGCTTACGCTTGTCAGCTGCGGCATCTCCGCGGCGTGGTCTCTGCCGTTGTTTATAACGGCGAGAGCCGGATATGAATATAATATTACCGGCAGGGATATACTTATTGACCTCGGGCTTTAATTTAAAAACAGGAGACTGTTATGGACAAACCTAAATTTTATATAACAACGGCGATTCCCTACGCATCGTCTAAACCGCATTTCGGCAACACATACGAGGTCATCATGGCCGATGCAGTCGCCCGTTATAAGCGGCTCTGCGGCTATGATGTGTTCTTCATGACCGGCACCGACGAGCACGGAAAGAAAATTGAAGACACCGCCGCCAAAGCCGGCGTAACACCACAGGCTTATGCCGACAAAATCACGGGACAGCTCCGTGAAGTCTGGGATAAGATGAACACAAGCTACGACCGCTTCATACGCACCACCGATGATTATCACATAAAATCGGTTAAGTCTATCTTCAAAAAGCTGTACGAACAGGGCGATATCTATAAAAGCGTTTATGAGGGCTGGTACTGCACCCCCGACGAATCTTTCTACACCGACTCTCAATTAGTCGACGGCAAATGCCCCGACTGCGGCCGCGAAGTCACCCGTGCAAACGAAGAAGCTTATTTCTTCAAGATGAGCAAATACGCGCCGCGCCTTATACAGCATATTAAAGATAACCCCGGCTTCATTCAGCCGGAAAGCCGCGAGAAGGAGATGCTGAATAACTTCCTGCTCCCCGGTCTTCACGATCTGTGCGTGACCCGTTCTACCTTCGCTTGGGGCGTTCCGGTACCGTTTGATACAAAGCATGTCATCTATGTCTGGATAGACGCGCTTTCCAACTATATAACCGGTCTCGGCTATGATCCGTATAACGAGGAGCAGCCGGAGCTGTTTAAAAAATACTGGCCCTGCGACTGCCATGTCATCGGCAAGGATATAGTCAGATTCCACACGATTTACTGGCCGATAATCCTGATGGCGCTCGGCATTCCGCTGCCGAAAAAGATCTTCGGCCATCCCTGGTTCCTCTTCGGTCAGGATAAGATGTCCAAATCCCGCGGCAATATCATTTATGCGGACGAGCTGGCGGATGTTTTCGGCGTCGACGGAGTTCGGTGGTACGCTCTTTCCGAAATGCCCTACGGCACCGACGGTTCGATTACATACGAAAACGTCATTTTAAGATACAATACCGACCTTGCGAATGTCCTCGGCAATCTCGTTTCCCGCACCATAGCGATGAATAAAAAATACTTTGACGCCGTAGTTCAAAAGCCGGAAGACATATCCGACCCGACCGACGATGACCTTAAGCAGGCAGCGCTCGGCACTGCCATCAGATATCGCACGCTGATGGATGATTACAGGATTGCCGACGCCTGCGACGCCGTTATGGATATGCTCTCGGCTGCGAATAAATACATCGACCTCAACACCCCGTGGGTGCTCTCAAAAGACCCGGCAAACAGCGCCCGCCTCGGTACGGTAATGTATAACCTGCTTGAAGTGATCCGATTCGGAGCGGTTCTCATCACCCCCGCGATGCCGCAGACAGCGGAGAAGATCTTCGCTCAGCTCGGTATTTCTTCGGAGAATCAGGATTTCACCGCCATCGAAACATTCGGCGGCCTTACCCCCGGAATCGTCAACGGCGAATCGGAAACGTTGTTCATGCGCATCGACGGCGAGAAGCTGCTGGCCGAGCTTGAAGCGAAGCGGCAGGAGGAACTGGCTGCAAAGGAATCCGCCGAAGCTGAGAAAAAAGCGCAGGAGGGTCTTGCAAAAATCGGTTACGACGATTTTATGAAAACCGAACTGCGCACGGCGCAGATAATTGCCTGCGAACCGGTTAAAAAAGCGAAAAAATTGCTGAAACTGACCCTTGATCTGGGCTATGAGCAGCGCACTGTCGTTTCCGGAATAGCCCCGTGGTATAAGCCGGAAGACCTTAAAGGCAAAAAAATCGTCATGGTCGCGAACCTTGAACCCGCGGTTATCTGCGGCGTCGAAAGCAACGGGATGATACTTGCGTCCGGCGAGGACGAAGTAAAAGTCGTCTTCCTTGACCCGGAAACCCCGCTCGGACAGCGCGTCAGATAATTAGATGATCGACGTCCACTGCCACTACCACGACAGCCGCTTCGACAGATATTCCGACGAAGAAGGCGCCGATTCGCGGGATTCGCTGATCCGGCGCCTCGCAAAATCCGGGATTATCCTAATTGAAAACGGCACCAACTTAAAGACAAACGAAGAAGCACTGAATCTCGCCGCCCGGCATGACAATATGTACGCCGCAGTCGGCATCTACCCCGGGGAGAGCGATATCCCGCCCGAAGACGAAGACTCGGTAATTGAGCGGCTCGAAAAACAGCTGCTCTCCCCGAAAGTCGTCGCCGTTGGCGAGATAGGACTTGATTACTATTGGGACGAACCTGACCGCGAAATACAGAAGCATTGGTTCGGACTGATGCTGGACCTCGCCGAAAAACACGATCTTCCCGTCGAGATACACAACCGCGAGTCCCACGGCGATATGGTCGGAATACTCGGCAAAAGGAAGAATCTGCGCGGACTGATGCACTGCTTTTCCGGCAGCGCAGAGACCGCACGAGAGCTTGTATCAATGGGGATGTATATCAGCTTCGGCGGCAGCGTTACCTTTAAAAACGCAAAGAAAACGGCAGCTGCCGCAGCAGCAGTTCCGGACGAGCTTCTGCTCATCGAAACCGACTGCCCGTATATGGCGCCGATGCCGCACAGAGGCAAAACCAACCGCTCCGACTGGATGAAATATACGGTTGAGCGGCTTGCCGAAATCCGAGGGCAGACTCCGGAGCATATAGCTGAGATCACCGCCCGCAACGCCAAAAAACTTTTTGGGATATAAACCAATGACAATAGTATACGAAGTCAGCGACGGCTTATATATCAATATGACCAACCGCTGCTCGAACGCCTGTGCTTTCTGCGTCAGAACGATAAAAGACGGCATCAGCACATCGAGCGTGGGCGACCGCCTTTACGGCGGGGAGGGCAGCCTCTGGCTTGAGCGTGAACCTTCGCTTGATGAAATCATTGCCGAAATAAAGCGCCGCGATCTTTCAAAATACTCGGAGCTGGTCTTCTGCGGCTACGGCGAGCCGACATATCGGCTTTATGACATGATAAAAGCCGCGGAATTCGTCAAAAGCATAAGCGACATTCCGGTAAGAGTCAACACAAACGGCAACGCCTCGCTCATAAACGGTATTTCCGCCGAAGAAGCGGCGAAGCTCTTCCGTGGCTGTATCGATATCGTCTCAATTTCTCTCAACACCTCAACCCCGGAAGCTTATGTCAAAGTCTGCCGTCCGTTGTTCGGCGAAGAAGCCTGGCATAATTTGCTCGAATTCGGCGAAGCGGTGTCGAAATATGTTCCTAAAGTGATCTATTCGGTGGTTCGCACAACCGTTCCCGGCGAAGACTTGGAGCTTTGCCGCCGCATTGCCGAAAGCAACGGAGGAGAGCTGAGGATACGTGAGCTGCTTTGAATTATAAAACAATAAAAAGGGGCGGAGAGTTTTCTCTGCCCTTAAAATCAAAAAAGACGGTCAAATCCGTCTTTTATGAATTATCGGGATTGCCGATTCATGATCGAGAATCCGAAAAGACTCTCTTACGCTCTGTTGAGCTTAAGGGTCATGCTGCTCTTTTTGCGGGCAGCGGCCTGCGGGGTGATTACCCCACTTGAAGCAGCCTGATCCAGATGCTTGACAGCAGATCTGTAAGCGATATCAAGAGCGGCCTTGTCGCCGGCTTCAAGAGCGGCGTCATACTTTTTCAGTTCGGTCTTGAGGGCAGACTTCTGCATTTTGTTCTGCAGGGTCTTCTTTTCAATAATCTTAACGCGCTTTTTTGCGGATTTGATGTTAGGCAATGCGATTCACCTCCTGCCTTGATTATTTCTGTCTCACCCATATATAATACCACAATCGCCGCTTTTTTTCAAGCGCATATCAAAAATTTCACATTTAAATTTTTTGTAAATTTGCCGCGATTGGCATTATAGACTGCTTTTTGCAGTTGACTTTATCCTGAAAATATGGTATAATAAGCTACTATTTTTCGGCGTTCCGAAGTATCCGGCTTTAAGGCTTAACCCTTGTTTTACAAAGCTCTGCGCGGCCGCAAACCGGAATTCGGATAAGCTTCACCCAATATAATAACCGTTAGACGCGCCTATGCCGCGTGTCTGAAACAGCAAACCTCGTCTCCTTTTGTCGGACGTAACCAGCGTGCCGGAGGGGGGACGAAAGGAGCGTTTCGGGCGCCGACACCGGCGTTTTTTCCGGTTATGGGGGATGTCAGCCTTAAGCATTTCCTGCTTTTTAATTACATAAACGCCGTTTGTTTATTCAAATGTTGCGGTCAGACCCCGGTTTTCCGCGTGTCCGACTGCGGAGGAGTGATATTTTTTAATGATCAAGCCATGTATGTTCGGCAAAACGGTCCGGATGAACTTCGCCCGTTATGACGAGATTTTTGAGATGCCAGATCTGGTCGAGATTCAGAAAGGCTCTTATCAGTGGTTCCTCGATAAAGGTCTGAAGGAAGTTCTTCACGACGTTTCGCCGATTACCGATTACAGCGGCAATTACAGCATCGAATTCGTCGATTACTACCTTGACTCGGAAAATCCCAAGTACCCCGAAGAGGAAAGCAAGGAGCGCGACGTCAACTACGCGGCACCTCTGCGGGTAAAAGTCCGCCTTTATAACAAGCATTCGGGCGAAGTGATCGAGCGCGATATTTTTATGGGCGATTTCCCTCTTATGACAAAAAAGGGAACTTTTATCATAAACGGCGCCGAGCGCGTCATCGTTTCGCAGATCGTCCGTTCCCCCGGTGCGTATTATTCGGTAGAGGTCGATAAGACCGGCCGGCATATATATTCGGCGCAAGTTATCCCTTACCGCGGCGCATGGATCGAATACGAGACCGATACCACGGAACAGTTTGCCGTCCGCATCGATAAAAACCGCAAAATTCCGATAACAATCCTTATTCGCGCTTTGGGCATAAGCACGAACGAAGAAATCATAAAATATTTCGGCGACGACAAGCATCTCATCGCGACCATGGAAAACGACGACATGGTCAAAAGAGGCGAAGAAAAAGGCGAAACCCCGGAAAATGAAGCGCTGAAAGAAATATTCAGCCGTCTCCGTCCGGGCGAGCCTCCTATTGTCGAATCAGCCCAGCAGCTTATCAACAATATGTTCTTCGACCCGAAGAGATACGACCTTGCTGCCGTCGGCCGCTTTAAATTCAATAAAAAGCTTTCCCTTGCCGCCCGTCTGACCGGTCATACGATCAGCCGCCCGATAGTCAACTCATATACCGGCGAGTTCCTTTACGATGCCGATACCTTCATGACCGAAGAAATGGCGACCGAGGTTGAAGACTGCGGCATCAACGAAGCCTGGATCTATGCCGATAACGACGAAGAAGTCAAAATCTTCGGCAACGGCATGGCGCATCCCCTCGGAATCATCGGAGACGACCTTACCGATATCGGTCTCAAACCGACCGACAAGGTGAAAATAGGCTTGCTTCAGGAGCTTTATGACCAATACGGCTCCGATATGAACGAGTTCAAGAAAGCGGTGGCGCTCCGCATCAGCGAGCTGATGCCGAAGCACATTACAAAAGACGATATCTTCGCCTCGATAAACTACTTTATTAACCTCTCCCGCGGCGTCGGAAATGTAGACGATATCGACCACCTGGGCAACCGCCGTCTGCGTTCGGTCGGAGAACTGCTCCAGAACCAGATGCGCATCGGCTTTGCCCGCATGGATAAAAACGTCAGAGAGCGTATGATGGTGCTCGACTCGGAAACGATAACCCCCGAGTCGCTTATCAACATTCGTCCGGTCGTTACTTCGATAAGGGAATTTTTCGGCTCCTCGCCGCTGTCTCAGTTCATGGATCAGAATAACCCGCTCGCCGAGCTGACGCATAAGCGCCGAATCTCGGCTCTCGGTCCGGGAGGACTTTCACGCGATCGCGCTTCCTTCGAAGTCCGTGACGTACACTACACACATTACGGCCGCATGTGCCCGATCGAGACCCCGGAAGGTCCCAATATCGGACTTATCTCAAATCTTTCCACCTACGCCCGCGTCAACGAATTCGGTTTTATGATGACCCCCTACCGCAGAGTGGATAAAGAGACCGGCATTGTAACAAAAGAGGTTCATTATCTTACCGCCGACGAGGAAGACCGCTATATCCTGGTTCAGGCAAACGAGCCGCTCACTCCGGAGCATACCTTCGTAAACGACAGGGTTACCGTCCGCCACAAGGGCGATATAGTCGAAGTCTCAAAGTCGGAAGTCGACTATATGGACGTCTCTCCCGAAATGGTCGTCTCGGTTGCGACTTCGATGATCCCCTTCCTTGAAAACGACGACAACTCGCGTGCTCTGATGGGCTCGAACATGCAGAAACAGGCAGTTCCGCTCATGGTGACCGAACAGCCGATAGTCGGAACAGGCGTTGAATACAAAGCCGCCATCGACTCGGGAGTTGTGGTAATCGCAAAAGAAGCCGGCACCGTAGTTTCTGTAACCGCAGACGATATCACCGTCCGCACCGATGAAGGCCGGAAGACGGTCTATCATCTTATTAAGTTCAAGCGTTCAAACCAGGGCACCTGCATAAATCAGCGTCCGATCGTTTCGGTCGGCGAACGTATAGAAGCGGGACAGGTAATTGCCGACGGTCCGGCTACATCAAACGGCGAAATATCCCTCGGAAAGAATGCCCTCATCGGCTTCATGACCTGGGAAGGCTATAACTTCGAGGACGCCGTTCTGCTGAATGAAAATCTCGTCAGAGACGATATCTATACATCAATTCATATCGAAGAATATACCCACGAAGCCAGAGATACCAAACTCGGACCCGAAGAGATCACCCGAGAAATCCCCAACGTCGGCGAAGACGCGCTGAAGGATCTCTCCCACGAAGGAATCATCCGGATGGGAACCGAAGTCCGCGCAGGAGATATTCTGGTCGGCAAAGTCACTCCCAAGGGAGAAACCGAGCTGACTGCCGAGGAACGCCTGCTCCGCGCCATTTTCGGCGAAAAGGCAAGAGAAGTCCGCGACACCTCCCTCCGCCTGCCGCACGGCGAATCCGGCATAGTTGTCGATATCAAGGTGTTCAGCCGCGAAAACGGCGACGAACTTTCCCCTGGTGTCAACAAAGAAGTCAAGATATATGTCGCGCAGAAGCGCAAGATAAGCGTCGGCGACAAGATGGCGGGACGCCACGGAAACAAAGGCGTCGTTTCCCGCATCCTTCCGCAGGAAGATATGCCTTTCCTTGCCGACGGCACCCCGCTTGACATAGTACTGAACCCGATGGGCGTTCCGTCACGAATGAATATCGGCCAGGTGCTTGAAGTGCACCTGGGATACGCTGCAAAGAAGCTCGGCTGGAAGGTTATGTCCGCCGTTTTCGACGGCGCAAACGAAAAGGATATCACCAAATGTATGCTTGAAGCGGGAATTCCCGCCAACGGCAAGCAGATTCTGTATGACGGCCGCACCGGTGAGCCGTTTGACAACCCGGTCACGGTCGGCATAATGTATTATCTCAAGCTCCACCATCTTGTCGACGACAAGATCCACGCCCGTTCGACCGGCCCNNCAGTTCGGCGGCCAGCGTTTCGGAGAAATGGAAGTCTGGGCGCTTGAAGCATACGGCGCGGCTTATACCCTTCAGGAGATACTCACGGTCAAGTCGGACGACGTAAACGGCCGAACCAAGACCTTCGAAGCGATTGTCAAGGGACAGAACGTTCCTACCCCGGGAGTACCGGAATCCTTCAAGGTGCTTGTAAAAGAGCTTCAGTCGCTTTCCCTCGATGTAAGGGTGCTTGACCGCGACGGTCACGAGATCACTCTCTCCTCGCTCGCCGACGAAGAGATGGCAAACAACCCCAATTTCATCGATTCTGCCCGCGACGGCGAACAGAACGACTCTCCGGAGATCGATTATGCCGCCCGCGAAGAAGAACTCGCCGAAGCGATGGGAGCTAAAGTGTCGTCGCCCGTATCCGCTCCCGACGGCTATGACGAGGTCGATGAGACATTCGCAGATGAAAGTATTGCCGCCGAAGATTATGTCGATGAAAGCAGTTCCGATTCTGACGATGAAACGGCCGAAGTCTACGAATATGTCCCCGATGAAGATGCCGGCGGCTCTTACGAAGACGGCTCTGATTACGACGGGAACTGACGGGGAAAGGATAAACTTTGGAACACAATATGTTTGAGTCTATTAAAATCGGTTTGGCTTCTCCGGAAATGATCCGCTCCTGGTCATACGGGGAAGTGCGCAAGCCTGAAACGATAAATTACCGTACCCTCAAGCCGGAGCGCGACGGTCTTTTCTGCGAGCGGATTTTCGGTCCGACGAAGGACTGGGAATGCCTCTGCGGGAAATATAAGCGGGTCCGCTATAAAGGCAAGATCTGCGAAAAATGCGGCGTTGAAGTCACATCAAAAAAGGTGCGCAGGGAACGCATGGGTCATATCGACCTTGCCGCTCCGGTTTCGCATATCTGGTATTTCCGCGCAATACCCTCAAGGATGGGGCTTCTGCTCGACATCTCCCCGAGAGTGCTCGAAAAGGTGCTTTACTTCGCGCAGTATATTGTCATCGATCCCGGCGATACTCCCCTCGAAAAGCATCAGGCATTTGACGAGCGGGAATTCCGGCAGAATTATGAGAAATATGAGGACAGCTTCCGCGTCGGAATGGGCGCCGAAGCGATAAAGGAACTGCTGTCGCAGATAGATATACCGGCGCTCTCAAAGCAGCTTCACAACGATTTGCGCGATGCCACCGGCCAGAAGAAGCTCAGGATCATAAAGAGACTCGAAGTCGTCGAAGCGTTTCGCAGATCCGGAAACAAGCCGGAATGGATGATTCTGGATGTCGTTCCGGTCATTCCTCCGGAGCTTCGTCCGATGGTTCAGCTCGACGGCGGCCGCTTTGCCTCGTCCGACCTGAATGATCTTTACCGCCGCGTCATCAACCGCAATAACCGCCTCCACCGCCTGCTTGATCTTCACGCTCCGGACATTATCATCCGCAACGAAAAGCGGATGCTTCAGGAAGCCGTTGACGCGCTTATCGATAACGGCCGCCGCGGCAAGCCGGTAACCGGCCCTAACAACCGCCCGCTCAAATCGCTGTCCGAAATGCTCAGAGGAAAGCAGGGACGCTTCCGTCAGAACCTGCTCGG
>LSQX01001139.1_pt1 | contig 34546 bp, 31 predicted proteins | sample 654561 | NCBI WGS metagenome assembly LSQX01 (sample SAMN04489861, study PRJNA283612) | anaerobic digester metagenome | isolation source: 4 biogas reactors fed with cattle manure at either 37C or 55C with and... | place: Denmark: Kongens Lyngby | collected 2014 | reverse complement strand
TGACTCATCTGTTGAACAGTCTCGTCTTGCGCTAAAGACCGATATGGACGAGATCACCCGAGCATATTACACCCTGATATCCGAGAGATTCATCCCGCTTTTCATCAAATATAGCTTCAAAGAAAACATCTTTAGCATCATCAAGACAATTCTCTTAGCAGCTTTGGTGATCGGCCTCGCAATCACGCTTTTCCGCCTGCTTGCGCGCCTCATGAACATGCTCAAAAAGCTTGTGGCAAGGCTCAAAAAGGACTATAAATTAGGCATTGTCATACGCGGATTTCGTCTTCTCAACGCAGAGCAATTTGATCGATTCCTAAACTTCCTCATCAACTTGATCAACCTTATTTTCATCATAATAATCGGCTATTTTGCACTGTATTTCTTGCTCTATGTGATCCCCTACACTCGCTTTATAGCATTGCAATTGCAAGCATATATCATGCGCCCCATCGCCGAGATGGGGTCTTCCATCCTGCACTATCTGCCAAACCTCTTTTTCATCGCAGTAGTGATCTTTGCATCTCACTATATTTTAAAGTTCTTACGCTATTTCTTCAACGAAATTAAGAAAGGAAACATCCGCTTCAAGAGTTTCTATGCAGATTGGGCAGATTCCACCTATCAAATCGTGAAGTTTTTCATCCTTTTCTTCGTTGTCGTCATCATCTTTCCCTATCTTCCCGGCTCCGGCTCTCCGGCATTCCAAGGCATCTCAATCTTCGTTGGTGTCTTAGTTTCCCTGGGCTCATCCTCGGCAGTTTCAAACATTATTGCCGGGATAATCCTCACCTATATGCGCGCTTTTCGCATCGGTGATTTCATCAAAATCGGGGATAAAGAAGGATTTTTGATCGAGACATCAATGCTTACCATCAAGATCAAAACCGTCAAAAACGTAGAAATCAGTATACCCAATTCCGTGGTTTTAAGCGGGAATATCATCGACTTTAGCAGCTATGCACGCGAAGGGAATCTCATCCTCCACACCACAATCTGCATGGGTTATGAAGTGCCCTTCCAAAAAGTGGAAGAAATCCTCAAAGCCGCCGCACTCGAAAGCGAGGGGATAAACATCAAGAAAGAGCCCTTTGTCCACGTTAAAGAACTCAAGGATTACTATGTGGAATATGAACTTAACGCCTATACAGATAAGCCGGAAAGCATGGGCGGACTCTATTCCGAGCTCCATAAAAACATCATGCTCGGCTTTGAGATGGAAGGGATAAGCTTGCTCTTGCCCACGCAGAGTGCGGTTAAGATCAAGCCAGACAAAGCCTAAGCCACTCCTTCCCTATTGGTTTCCGCTTAAGATCCCCTTATGATGTGCTCATGGTGATGAGCTTATCATGACCATATCATGACCAGAACCCTATCAGGAAGCAGGGGGCATAGAAGAAAACAATCAAAAAAGCGAGAACAAATCGACTTGATCTCGCTTAAAAATGGAAAGGTTTTATTTAGCTTCTGGCAGGCTCTGTTTCAGCGGAGAGCTTCGGCGGCTCTTCATCACCATTCTTCCCACCCAGCAATGCCTCAATCTGAGAGAGAAAAAGTCCACCCAAGACCAATCCCAGGCCCAAAATAGTTTTAAGATCGATCCTTTCTTTGAGGATAATCGCCGCTAAAATCACGGTGAATACCGGAATGAGATTAGTAAAAACATTGGATTTTGCCACGCCTAATTTGCGGATCACATCCGTATAGAGAACAAATGCGCCGATGCTGGCAAAAATCGACATCGCTGCAATGGTGATAAGCCCCTCGCTATTATGCTGCATATGAATGAAATGCGAGCCATCTTTCAAGGCAAACAATGGCAAGAAAAACAACATACCGAAGATTGATTGATAGCCAACGATGGTGGTGGTGCTATATTTGAGCGTGAGAGGGCGCACAGCGATGCCATAACCCACGGCAGCCATGATGGCAAGGAAGAGCAAAAGAATGCCTTTTAAACTGCCGCTAAGCTCACCCTGACCCAAGGTCATGATCACCACGCCCATGCATGAGAGTAAAATCCCGCCCACGACCAATTTGCTTAGCTTTTCTTTTAGCACAATCCATGCACCGACTGCGGCAACGATGGGAATGGTGGCGATGATGATGCTTCCCACACTGCTGGAAACATATTGCATTCCGTTTGCTTCGCCGACGAAATAAAGAAAAGGCTCAAAAAAAGCTACACCTATCATCTGCAAAAGGTCTCTGGGTTCAAGCTTGAAGCTCCCCTTTTGAAAGCTCATAAAAATAAGGAGGACGGCTGATGCCAGGAGCAGGCGAAGGAAGACTATTTCATAAGGACGATAGCCGCCATCGAAGGCAACTTTATACCAAACAAAGGTGATGCCCCAACAAAAGGCTGCCGCAACCGCTCTGAAATAGGTTATCCAGAGCTTCATATCAGACAAAATCCTTCACTTCACCATCGGGAATTCTCTTGATCTTGCCGCCGTCATTGATGTCACGACAGGCACCGGCTTCAATCTTGCCGCTATCCGTATAGCCGCGCATCTCCCAAAAACCGGGCACATAATAATCCATAAGCTCAATCTCAATCATGCTTTTGGCTGATTTATAGCCCCAAAGATAGGGAATGAGCGCGCGGATGGGACCGCCATAATCTTCGCTGAGCAATTCATCGTCGAAAGCCCAGGCTATCAGGGAGTGCCCTTTCTCGGCTATACTACGCGGGATGGAGGTGTCGTAGATGCGTCCAACAGACCAAAATCTGAGGTATTTACAGCTGTCTGAGACTTGCACGCGTCTGAGGATTTCATCGAAGGAAACACCCGTCCATGCCCCGAAAACAGACCAACGCGTAACGCTGGTGAGTCGTGCTTCCACGCGCACTTGCGGCATCTCTTGAAGGTCTTGCCAGCTAAAGACTTGAGGTTCTTTGCAAGAGCCATGAACCTTGAGCGTCCAGTTCTCTCGATCAAGTGCGCCGGGATGACCTTCCGCCCAGAAAATGGGGGTATTCATCTTGGCAAGTTTAGTCATAAATCTCTCCGAAATGATTGATTATATCGCTGGGCAAAATGCTGAAACTCTGCCTTGATTTGCTTAAATGTTCTGCCGTCTTGCCCATGAGCAGAGCTGCGGAACTGGCTGCATCCATGAGGCTTAGCTTCTGAGCGGCAAAGGAGCTGATGACTCCTGCCAAGGCGTCTCCGCTGCCTCCGGTGGAAAGGGCGTCGTTGCCGGAGGAGATGATGCGCAGTTCGTCTTGCGCGCAGAGGATATTCACGTGGCTCTTGATGAGAACGCGAGTGCGGTGCTTCTTGCAGAAATCTCGTGCATGCATGATGGGATCGGCGTCGAAGTCTTCCAGCGTGATGCCGGCGAGTCTGCAGAATTCTGCCTTATGCGGGGTGAGCAGGATGTTTTCTTTACCAATAAGCTCAAAAAACTGTTTGTTTTGGCTGATGAGGGTGAGCGCATCGGCGTCGACGATTGTGGCTGTTTTTGAGTTTGTTAAGACTGCTTGTAGTAGCGATTTTGCCTCATCGTCCAAGCCCAAACCGGGGCCGATGCAGATGGCGTCCGCTCTCTGGATGATGCCCGCAAGTTCGGTCTCGTCCTGCGTAAGCTGTTTTGCCATGATCTCAGGGGCGCCTACTTTCATGGCGAGCGAAGCCTTGGGACTATGGAGCGTGACCAACCCGCCTCCACTGCGCAATGCGGCTAATGCAGTAAGACAAACGCTGCCTTCAAAGCCGGGACTGCCGCCGAATATCTCTATTCTGCCATAGCTCCCCTTGTGGCTTTCGGCAAAGCGTTTGGGCAGGATCAAGTCATTATAAAAGAAGCTATTTATCCCCTCGAAATAAGCTGACGGAATACCGATAGGCAGGGTGATGATCTCGCCGCACTGTCTCTTTCCTTGCCCTAAAAAGTGACCATATTTCAATGCGGCGATGGCAAGCGTGAGATCCATCGTCAAGGAACTGCCATTGCCTGTATCAGCATCGATGCCGGAGGGAATATCAAGGGCGATTCTCTTGTGCGATAGAGGCTTTAGAAGCTCAAAAAGCTCGGCGATCTCATCAGGTAAACTGCCGCGAAAACCTATGCCATAGATAGCGTCGATGACCACAGCGAAGCCCTTGAGATCAGGCATCTTGGCACTGTGCAGATCATCTGCTTTATTGATATGTAAGATCGGAATATCCAGCTTCTCGCACAGGCTGCGGTTTGCCTTCGTCTCTTTGCTATAATTCCTCTTTCCAAAGGAAAGGATGAAGATATTCTTGGTAAATTGATAGAGATGGCGCGCAACGACATATCCGTCTCCGCCATTGTTTCCGCTGCCACAAAGGATCAGTGCACCGTGTTTTAGCTCATCCGGATAGCGATTGAGGATGGCGTCCGTGCAGCGCACTCCGGCACATTCCATCAACACCCGCGAGGGAGTTTTATATTCCTCAATAGTTCTCGTGTCTATATCCTGCATCTGTTTGCGGTCTAAAATGATGTCCATTTCTTTCTTCTCTTCGGCGTTGCCGTATTTAGGCGAATCTCAAAAGCTGTGCCTTCGTTGATCGTGCTTTGCAAGACTCTGATTCTGCCGTTGTGATATTCTTCCACGATGCGCTTGGCGAGGCTGAGTCCCAGTCCCCAGCCGCGTTCTTTGCTGGTGACACCGGGCTCAAAGATCTTCTTCCACTGATTGCGCGGGATGCCTTTGCCTTCATCGCGGATGTGCACATAGACATAAGGCTCTTTGGAAGTAGCGGTGATGATGATGTCTCCGCTCTTCCCTGTCATGCTGTCCATGCAGTTTTTGATGATGTTCTCCATCGCCCATTTCAAGAGTTCCGGCTCCATCAAAACCTTAAGATCATCAATCTTGCTGATGAGATGTATCTCAAGCTTTGCACTTTGATGATGAGGCAGGCGATTGCGGAAATATTCCACCAATTCCAAGAGCAACTCGTGGAGGTCATGCGGTTTGAGCTTGACTCCGCTTCCCACTTTACCAAATCTTGAAGCGATACTGGTAAGTAGTTGCAGATCATGCAGCATGAGTTCATAAATCATTTTCACATTTTCCTCGCTTCTGCCCTCGGGCGGAGAGCTTGCGAGATATTCGATGCCGCCGGTGAGTGAGGTGATCGGCGTGCCAAATTGATGCGCCGTCTCTTTTGCCAAAGATACCCATAGCGACTCTTTTTCCGACCTACTGACGAGAAATAGACTATATCCGCCGAAAAAGACCACCATCATCGCCAGAAACGCCTCTAAGAGGATGGTAAAGCGGATATATGAGAGTGATTGTGGATTGGAAAAATATATGTAGCCGATGCTGTCTGCTTCATTGGTGATGGGTATCTCGGTCATGCCCCTTTTGCTGGAGAGTAAGCTCAGCTGATCTTTTTTTGAAAGCTGAGTGAAGCGAGTGTGTTCATCGACATCTACATTGCGCCAAAAAAGCGGTTCGCGCGAACTGTCCGTCACGATCAAAGAGTAGTTTACATTGCGAATAAATTGCTCAAAAGAGATGGGCTTGCTATAGAAAGCATATCCCGAAATCCCGCTATTATAGGAGAGCGGTGTTTTCTCCATTTTTTCCATCAAATCTTGCAAGACTATCTGCGATTTTCTGTCTAACTCGGGGAAGGGGATATCCGGTGGCACGGTGACATTCTTCCACATCATCGGTTGCAAGGTCTCGTCTGTGATGATGATAGAGATGGGATTTGCGTTCATGAAATCAATGGAAACATAGTCCCAAAGCAACTGTTGGAAGTCATCAGCCGTAGTGAATTGCAGATACTTGCTACTCAGCTCGGTGATAAGCTGGGCGTTTCTTTCGGCATGCCTGAGATATCCATCCGTGTACGCCACATAGTTCGCAAAAATGTGCGGGATATTCTCGTGCTCATCTCGCGCCTTGTTTATCAGGTATTGAGTGTATGAAGTCAGCACCAAAAACACCAATAGAGAGGCATAAACCCCAAACAGCCTCAGTCTATGGGAGAAATTAGTGTTCTTTAGCCTTCTTCCAGTGCGTGTCGAGCTCATCTAAATCTGCCTCATTGATGTCTGTGTCTTTATATTGCGCTTCGATATATTGAAATCTATTGTAGAACTTTCTATTTGTTGCCTTCAGTGCCGCTTCAGCGTCTATATCCAGCTTGCGGGCGAGATTGACGATGCTAAAGATGAGATCGCCCAATTCTTCTTCTATATCGGCCTTTACGCCGGATTTGAGTGCTTCCATAAGCTCTGTATGTTCTTCCTGAATCTTGTCGCACACGGGGGGAAGCTCTTGCCAATCGAAACCTACCGATGCGGCTTTCTCTTGCAAGCGCCATGCTTGGATCAGGGCGGGCATGCTGCGCGGAATTCCATCCAAGACGCTCTTGCGGTCTTTCTTTTCCTTCTTTTTGATGAGTTCCCAGTTTAGTTTCACTTTGTCGGCAGTATCAACACGCTCATCGCCAAAGATGTGCGGATGGCGGCGAACGAGCTTGTTATTGATTGCGTCTAACACGTCTTCCATGCCAAACTTACCTTGTTCTTGGGCGATCTGAACTTGGAAAACCAAGTGTAGCATGAGGTCGCCCAATTCCTCGCGCATTGCTTCATCGTCCTCATCTTCAATGGCTTCAATCACCTCATAGAGCTCTTCTATGAAGTTTGGCACCAGAGACTTGGGGGTTTGTTTCCTATCCCAGGGGCAACCATTAGTCTCGTCGCGAAGATCGCTCACGATCTGCATAAGTTTCTCAAAAGCTTTCATATATATTCCTTTAACGTTGAAGAGGGAGTGTGGCAGAGCGCATTTATGGCGGCAAAGACTATCCAATAGCTGTTATACCAACGGATAGAACTGGGCAAGATGGACGCCGGAACGAAGAGAAGCAAGACCCAGATATAGCTCATATATAGTGCTTTGAGCCTGCCTTCCGACTCGAGATATCGCCGCACGAGATGATATAGCCACTTCAGATATACATACATAAAGATGATCAGCGGGATGATGCCAAAATTGCCCAACAGCTCCAATAGCCAGTTGTGCGCATTGATGATCCCAGCCGTGCGATGGGTGCGATCCGTGCTCATGTGATGTTCGATATTGCCGCCGCCGAGTCCCATGAATTTGCTTTCCTCGGTGAGCTCAACAACCTCGTCTATCAGGTGCATGCGTATCTTGACCGAGCTCATCTTCACCGTCTCCGCCTCCGAGCGAAGACTGCCCAATTCATGATCCAAGAGCCCCGTCATTATCCTTGTTTGCGTTGGAAATAGCTGCGCAAACATAAACAGCGCAAGCACAATCGCCGCTAATGAGAGCAACTGATATCGTCTCTTCATGAAAAAGACGAAGAACAGCCCCAATGCCGCAGCAGAGACTAACATCGCGATCCTTGCACCTTGGATGGTGATCACCACCAAAAAGAGCAAGGTCGAGCTGATAGCGACTATCTTCCCCCAGATATTGGGCAACAGCCGCGCAAAGAACAGCATCATCGGAAAGAGGAGTAAGAGAAACGCCGCAAGATTATTCTCGTTGTAGAAGGGTCCCGTCGGGATGGGCAAGCCGCTTTGATACAACCGCGACGAAGGGAGGTGGTTGAAGGTGCTGATCTCCCAAATCGCCGTCAGGAAGTAGATTCCCACAATGAACATCAAGAAATAGTGTCCTTTTGCGAGGATATTGGGATTATTCCGCAGGAAAAGCTCAAACATCATGAAGGTCACAAGATAGCGAAAGATGAGATATGAATATTCCAAAGCAGGGCTCTTATCCACCGCCCACAGATAGCTGACAAGCGAATAGATCAGCCATGTGACGAGGAAGAACAGCGCCTCGGTATTTGCCTCACTGAGTATCGCCGTCTTCGGGAAGATAAACAGCCAGCTCAGCCCCACAAAGCACATGCCAAAGAACCACACACTGGTGAGACCATAGCTGACGGGAAAGAACTCCAGAAACGCAAAGATAAACATCATCAGACACAACATCAACTGCGGGCTCAGCGTGAAAGCAAAGCCTTTGGCATCTCGTTCTGTGATGCTACCAATCATCAGTCTTTCTTCTTCCTATGCAGAGCCTGTTTTATCTCTGCGATCTTCTCTTGATTTTGCGATGCCGATTCTACGATTAGCGCAATGATCATGGCGAGCAACACCGCTGCAAGCGTGCAAACGATCACGATGATAGCGCGCTTAGGTTTGCTGCGTCTTCCCGCCTCTTGCGGATGATCGAGAACCTGGAAGCTGGGCATATCGCGCTCTTCTTCGAGGCGTGCGAGCTCATATTGCGGATAGAGAAATTCCACCACCGCCTTCTTGATCTCGGCATTCATCTTGAGCAAGTTCCATTGCATACCCAAATCCGGCACTTTATCGATCTGAATCAGGTAATCCGGCCCGAGACTGCCGCCGATCTTCTCCATCTCATCCAACCTATCTTTCAATATCTCATACTTTTGCTTGATCTGTTGCACGAAGATAGACTCTTCAGAATATTGTGTGCGCGCCAGTTCCAGTTCGATCTCGGCTTGCAAAAGCTCGGTGACGATCTGAGAATATATCTTGAGCCCGGAATCCGTCTGCAATTCCAGCGCAATCGCCTTGTTTTCCTCTTGGAAATCTTTTACCGCAACCGCCAATGAATCCACGTCATGCATATGCCGATTTACCTGTTCCTCGAGGAAAACCCGCTTCATCTTGCTCTTATAATTACGATGATTTTGGTTATAATCCTCCAGCTCGGCAAGATAGAACTCCACGATCTCCTTCGAGAGCGTCTTATCCTTGGTCTCAGCGACGATGGTGAGCAAGTATGATTCATTGTCATATTCAAGAGTCACCACCTCGCTTTGCAGGCGATAGATAGCTCTTTCTAAGGCATCCATAGGCGGTTTATCTATCTTGAAATAGGGGATGAGATCAAACTCTCGCACCACCTTCTCGCGGAAGGTTCTACTCTTCATCACCGTGATGAAATCCACGGCATATTCACTTTTTGGCGTCTTGATAAAGCTGCCGCCGATGATATCCGTGATGCTGCCGCCGATAGAGCCGATAGACTCGTTATCCACGATCGGGATCAGAGAGGCGCGGCTCTTAAAATAGTGTGGTGCCAAGAGAGAATAGACGATCGCCGCCAAGGCCGCAATCACCGTAAACACGATGATGAACTTACGACGTTTGACAAAGATCAGAGTCAAATCCAGGATTCCCATTTCTTTGTTCATTGCTATTTCCTTTAGATCTTAAGCTGAAGCCAGGGCTCTAACACTTCCGGCAAGTTTAGGCTGCCATCAGGATTTTGAAAGCTTTCCAAGATGGCGATCATGAGGCGAGGAGTAGCCACTCCGCTGCCGTTAAGAGTATGTGCATGGCGCATTTTCCCTTCCGCATCCTTATAGCGGATATTGGCGCGCCTTGCTTGAAATTCACCAAAATTACTCACTGAGGAGACTTCTAAATATCGCCCTGTTGCCGGCGCCCAGACTTCGAGGTCATAGGTCTTTTGGCTGGCAAAACTGAGGTCTCCCGTTGCGAGATTGACCACGCGATAGTGCAGTCCAAAGGCTTTGAGGATATCCTCGGCGTCCGAGAGCAATTCCTCCAGAGCGCGCGATGAATCCTCCGCCAAACTGAAATATACCATCTCCACCTTGTTGAATTGATGCAAGCGCTGCAAGCCACGCGTGTCTTTGCCATAGCTGCCCGCTTCACGACGGAAGCAGGGCGTATATGAGACAAACTTCTGCGGAAGCTCTTTATATGAAAGCACTTCATCGGCATAGATATTAGTCACCGGCACCTCGGCGGTGGGGATGAGGAAGAGATCATCTTGCTCGGCGTGATACATATCTTCTTCGAGCTTAGGCAGTTGTCCCGTGCCAATCATCGACTTTCGATTCACCATGAGCGGCACCATGAGCTCGGTGAAACCATGCTTTTGGATGTGCATTTCCAGCATGAAATTGATGATAGCGCGCTCCAGACGAGCTCCAAAGCCCCGGTAGATAGGAAAACCGCTACCGGCGATCTTTGCCCCACGTGGAAGGTCTAAGAGCCCATTCAGCTCAGCTATCTCGAGATGATCCTTCAGCGCAAAGTCAAAGTGCGGCTTTTCGCCCTCATAACGCAAGACCTCGTTAGCACTCTCATCTCTGCCGATGGGAACGCTGTCCTCAGGGATATTCGGGATTGAAAGCAGGATCGCATCACGCTCAACGCCGATCTCAGCAAGACTTGCCTGAATATCTTTGATATCAGCGGCAAGATCACTCATCTCTGCCAATTCTTTTGCGGCATCTTCTTTAGCACGCTTCTTCTTTGCGATCTCTTGCGACACCGTATTTTGATGCGCCCTTAAATTCTCAAATTCAAACTGTTCTTTGCGAAAAGCTTCGTCAAGTTCCAAGAGTCTATCGAGATTTGCCTTCTCATTTTTGTTGATTATCGCATCGCGGACAATCTCCGGATTACTGCGTATAAACTTTAGTTCAATCATTTCTATTATCCATTTTTAATCTTTATTGCACTGTCAATCATCTTCAGAAAGCTCGTCGTCTCCAAGGATGCACCGCCAATGAGCCCGCCATCGATATCCGGCTTTGAGATCAGCCCTTCGATGTTTTCCGGCTTCATGCTCCCGCCATAGAGTATGCATGTCTTTTGACTGAGTTCGGCTGAATATTTCTCGGCAAGCCATCTGCGAATCAGAGCGTGTGCCTCTTGTGCCTGTTCACCGCTGGCTGTGCGTCCTGTGCCAATCGCCCAAACGGGTTCATAGGCGATGATGAGCTCGCTCTCGGAGGATATATCCACCTCATTAAGACAGCCTTCCAATTGGCTGATGATCACCTTCTCGGTCTCGCCATTATCGCGCTCAGCCAAGCTTTCACCGATGCAGAGAATTGGCGTGATCCCCACAGCTGCGAGGGCAAGTAGTTTCTCGCGGATCAGCGCATCGTCCTCAGCGTGATAACTGCGTCTTTCGGAGTGACCTATGATGCAATATGGCAAAGAGATAGACTTCAGCATAGCCGCCGAAACCTCTCCCGTGAAAGCACCCTTTTCGTGCTTGCTCACATCCTGAGCAGAAAGCTTCAGCAGGCTTCCCTCAAACTCCTCTGCAAAGACGCCGAGGAAAGGAAAAGCCGGAGCAACAATGGCTCTTATCCCCTTCATATTCCTATCTTTCAGGCTTCTTGCCACCTCGCTGATAAAGCTTCTTGCCTCCGACAAGTCTTTGTTCATTTTCCAATTGCCGGCAATGATAAAATCTCGCACAATTCACCTCATTTTATGATATTTATTCTTATATACCAGTTTGTAAAGTGTTTAGAATCGTCAAGACTTTTTCATCGATCAGCCCTAAACGACGCCAAATTATCTTATTTAACACTCGACAAAACTCATGGTTCAGACTATATTTTCTTTAATGAACAAGAAGGATTCACCATGCAAACAAAGCAAATACTTATAGAGTTCGGCTCGAATACCGCAAAGATATTCTCTCCCGATGAGAATGGCTCTCGCGGCAAAACTCTGGTCTTTCCTCTGCGCTTGATCGACGCTCTGGATGCCCAAAACAGCCTCACGCAGGACAAAATCGACGAGATGATTGACCTTATCGAGGATACCAAAGCAAGGCATCCCCAGGCAGAGTGTCATCTCATCGCCACCCAAGCTTTGCGCAGTGCCGCAAATAAGGCCGAGATCATCCGCCAGATTCGCCTCAAGACGGGACTCAATCTGCAAATCCTCAGCGCTCAGGATGAAGCGCGTGCCGCCTTCTTGGGGATCATGACGGTGAGCCACATTGCGGGCAACATGCTTTCCTTTGACATCGGCGGCGCCAGCACGGAGCTCATCTTTGGTAAAAACGGCAAGCTTGAGCACTGGCAGAGCATCCCCCTCGGTGCGGTAAATCTCACCCTGAGCCGCCAAGATAACACAAGCTTTGAGGAAGAACTACAGCGCCACATCCCGCAGGATATGATCAAGCAACTCATCCCCGCCGACACCGATAACTTTTGCCTCGTAGGCTGTGGAGGAAGCGTGAATACCGCCCTCTCCATCGCCCTGGCTCATCATAAACAAAGCCTCGGCGAACCCAATAGACAAGAGCTTTCCCTCTCCGAGATAAACCGACAGATCATACAGATGAAGCCGCTTTCCACAGATGAGATCGCCACCATCCCCGGCATGGACCCCACTCGTGCAGACATCATGCCTGCCGCGCTCTCAATCATCCGCCATATCCTCGGCATCAGCGGCAAGGACAGCTTTCTCATCAGTGCCGGAGGAGTGCGCCAAGGATATTTCCTGCCCTGAACCTCATGAACACTTCTAATATCATCAATTATCTTGAGGCGAAAAGCTTCACTGTAGCGGACATTGGCTTGAATTCTTTTTGAGGTGTTCATAATAGTCTCCTTTCGTTTTGTCCACTCTTTTCAGGACACCTCACACCTCACATTCTCCATTCTCAATTCTCAATTCTCAATTAATCTAAGTTCTCAATTTTCAATTCGCACACCGTGCTCCCTACTTTCTATAGGGGGACAAAATCGAAAAACGGTGACAAAATGAGCAACTATTTTTTCGTCGATTTCGTAAGTACCTCATAAATGAAGCCTGAAATAATTTGAAATAAATATTAGACTCAATTTCAATTATGGAAGCTTAGTTAGAAGATACCGGTCTGGGAACGTCCTCGTTGCCAGTGAAAACAGGGTTTTCAGTCTGTGAATGGAAAAGCAGATGGTGCTAATGTGCTACTTTTATTTCTCGGTTTGAGAGTTTAGCATTTGGCATCCATACTATCAAATTCCTGAACTCAAGGCTGTTTCTAAGTTACTGGATGCGCTGGAGCGCATGCGGCAACGGGGACGTTCCCGCACCAGCCTCCACAGCAGCCTCCACACGTGGAACTTACATGCGGCATTCTTTTTTTGGTAATTTTTGTGCCATAGGAAACATACTTGATTCTCCTCAATTTTTATTTACCCACCATAGTTGAAATTGAGCCAAATATTAAGCATAACCATGTTATGTAAAGCTGTGGGAATTTGGCTTCATTTTTTAAGCAAAAAAAGAGCTCCACAAAAAAGGGAGCTCTTTTTCTATTTAATTTATGGCTTATTTCATCAGCATAGCTTTTTTGTTTACAATGGTCTTACCGGCTTTCAAGCGGATGAAATACATGCCGCTGGACACCTTAGTGCCATTGGTGCTGGTGCCGTTCCAAATATATTCATAGTGTCCCACATCCTGAGTTCCACGGTCAACGCTATATACCAATTGTCCGCGGGTGTTATAGATATGGATGCTCACATCCTCTTTGTCTTTGAGGCTATAAGCAATCGTGGTGCTGGGATTGAAGGGGTTGGGATAGATGCTCTTGATCGTCGTCACCACGGGCACCACTCCTTCGGGACCATCTTCAAGATTATATTGCAGGGTGAGCGGTCCGGTGAGATTCTCCGAGCCATTGATATCCAAAACCAAGAGCCAATAGTAATAAGTTCCGGTTTCATAGAGTTCTTTATCCGTGAAGCTATATTGGGTCTCATTGGAGCTATTGGTGGCAGGAATGAGACTGGAAATCAATTCTGCATTGTCAAATTTATCCCGCGTGTTTCTATAGATATAGAAGCCGTTTACACCCGTTTCGGACTGGGTTGTCCAGCGAATCACGGCATCGTTTTCTTTGTTCAAGGTCACGCTGAAGTGGGAGAGCTCAACGGGGAGGGTGGGGTTTTGGTCTGCAAGGATGAAATGATAGTCCTGACCATCGTCATTATCATGAGCAGGAATATCAAGCACAATATTACCTTCACTATCTTTCTCTGCAGCAACCCAAGCACTACCATCGTGGTAAGCACCCCACTGCTTAGTAGAATTCTTGAGCGTTATACGTTTAGGGGTTTTACCAAAAAGCTTGAGAATGAAATCAATTATTGATATCCCTGAATTGGGATAATCGGGTACACTTGGATAGTCGGGGCTACCAGGCAAAATTATATTAGCAGCACCGCCGGCAATTGAAACCGAGGGACTATCTTCAGATAAATCTATCTCGATCTCATCTCCTGGTATGACTTCAAATGCTTTTACCAGCTTGATTGAGATATTGGGTATTGCTTGCAGAAGAAAAAGATGATCTCCGTTTGTAGGGACATTAGTGGCAGAAAAATGCTGATTATGAGTATATATCATACTTCTATTTGTTGATTTACTTGAAGCATTAAAGAAACCTGATCCAGTTGATCCTGTTTTATCATAAACCCCAATCACAAGATTACTCTCTTCCATCATGATATATGGAGGGTCTATAGGAATAGTTAACACGCCATTAGAATAGCTGGCTGAGTTATTCCTGGATGCAGGATAAACTTTCTTCATGCCGCCTGTCCATTGACCATAAGCAAAAGACTCATTTTTGGTGCTTCCCATATACACCTCTAAGTCTCTATCTGGATCATTTGTCCCATTCCAATAATATTTAATTTCTGTTATTTCTTGATAAGCAACGTTGATCTCTGAATCTAAGAATATTGTCTGAGAATAACTATATGGCCAGTCAACATTTGTAGGAACATTGAAGTTAGCTACACTGTTGCCGACTACAATCTCTCCTTGGGGCAAGATGGTTGCTTCAAGAGGATATGAGCTAACATTACCATATTTTATTTTTATAGTAGTTTCTAATATGTCTAAATTTGTTTCAGAAGAGGGGTTGTTTCCTAACAAGTTTATGGGGAGAGGATAAACCTGACCAGCACTTAGTTGAATATTAAGACTATTCGGAATGCTGAACATGCTTGCATGAGTGCCTGAGAATTGGAAATCTTTGTTTGCAAGAGTCAGTATTCCACCGCCGCTATTACGAATGGTAAGATTTCGAACGGTATTTACACCATGATTAACATAACCATAATTGATCCCTGCTTCGTCAATTTGAAGCTCAGGACTGTTCGGTGTTTGGCGAACAGTTACATTGTCAATAAAGAGGTCAACCGTGCTGTTGTCAACTGTGGACTGTACAAAAAACCCAAAATACACATAGCCATTAGTATTCAGAGGAATGCTAATTTTAGTGCCGGTATGTGGAATATTGTTATAAATATTGGGAGAGTCGGTGTTATTCCATTCAATAAGTTTTGTATAGCCACCCATACCTGGGTTGCGGCTCATATATACTACAAATCTGTCGTCTATCTGACCATCTAAACACTGGATTTGACCGCTGCTATCCCTATGCGTTAACCCAAGGTCGAAGACTAACTCATTGTCATTTCCCTCACTGGGAAGCTGAAATGCGGGAGACACCAACCAACCTTCAATGTTATTACCTTGAACCTTCATTGTGGCAGCTTTATTAGTACTATCCGTGCCATTAAGCCAATTTGTAAAACTCCATTGCGAAACATCTTCTGTGTGATTTATGCTTGGTATTCCCACGCCTTTCCACTGTCTCCAAAAGTCCGGCATTACTCCGTCGTTAAAATTTTCTGTATCCCAATCGGTGTAGGCTGTAATTTCAAACGATCCTTCACTTGCTTCGTCCTCTGAGTCGCCTGCACTATTATAAGGTATAATTTTCCATTTATATGTCGTCTCATAATCAAGATCCGATGTTGAGAATTCTGTTGTGCTTGTGCTATTTATAAGTGCCAGTTGCTCACCTGATTTTCCAAAATATACTTTATAGCCGATAGGTGCTGGACCCTCTCCCTGTTGCCATTTCAAAGTGACACGCCTAGAATAAATATTTGCATCAGAGGCGGGGTAAAGCAAGGTCGCTGCTCCTGGTTTTTGAAGATTGTGATGTAAAGTAATGTCGGGACGCATGTTCGAAAGATCTTGCTCTGTTGACATAAGAGTTAAATTATACACACAACGATATTCAGCAGGATCAGAATTATTGACAGTGTTGGATTAAGTAACGGGTACCCCACTTGCAGGATTTTCGCCATTGTCTATCCAGACTATTTCAAGATTCTTATTGTTTCCATGTATCCATTGAAATTGTGTATCAAGATCCACAGTAAAAGAGTATACAAACCTGTTAACAATAACAGTGCCAGAGTACACCTTCGTATACTCACTAAGATCAGGATACTCAATATCATTTTCACTATAATAGTTTTGAGTGGTTTGCCTCATATAAATATCTTGATTTGGCAAAACAATATCTGAAAAAGACCAACTGTTTAACAAAAATGATATTTTATAAATTCCTGTATTATCAATAATCCCGTTCCCATTATCATATATCTCTTCAGATGTATAAATGTTTTTACTCCAACCTCTGAATGACTCAAATGCAAACGGAGAAACAATTTGTCCTTCATTACCATCTCCAATATGCAAATCAGTCGCAAACACCCAGCCCACGCTGAGCATCAACAACACAATCAATAGCATCCTTTTCATGCCTTCTCCTCGCCTAAAGCTAAGTTTTAATTTAATATCTTCCATAATAAATACCTCATACTAAAAAATTAATCATTTTCATGATCAGACAAGTAACTCCTTACTATACAATTACATGGTTATTTTTCTTTGTTACTATTTCACAAGAGCCAAGCAAGGACGAGGTACATAGCACTACAAACAAGCTTGCTCTAATCTGCTTTGCAAACAAGAGCTTGCACCCAAATCTTTAGTATCCTGCTGACCGCCTATCAAAATATCACAATAATACTAACTGTTTTATACTTCCGTGAATAATCACGCTGACTCTATTTATTTACTCTGTGAGATAATGTCAAGCTAAATATCATATAATATTCTTTTTTAGCATTATTCCAATCTTTTTTTTCGCACAATCCACCCAAATATGCCACCCTGATAGAAGCTAACTCCATATTCTGCAACACTTATCCTAATTCCCCCAGTTTTGTGCATTTTATTCCACAATTTCGATATTTTTCGGATGATTCATTCATCTAATTTGTTATATCACAACACAAAAAAGGGGCAGGAAAAAAATCGCTCCCGCCCCTTTGTTTTTCTATTTCTACTGTTATTTAGTGATTTTCTTTACAGAGCTCGATGAGCACTCCGCCGGTTGATTTGGGGTGCAAGAAGGCGATATCTGCATTATGCGCACCCGGACGCGGCTCCTTATCGATGAGTCTGATCCCTTCTTCTTCGCTAAATTTCAACGCTTCGGGGAGATCATCCACGGCAAAAGCCATGTGTTGGATTCCCTCGCCTTTCTTTTCGATGAATTTCGCGATGGGGCTATCTTCGGAAGTTGCGGCGAGCAGTTCAATGCGCGTATCTCCCACGGGGAAGAAAGCAACTTTCACCTTTTGTGAAGGCACTTCTTCAACTCCTTCGAGGGTGAGTCCCAGTTTCTGATAGAAGGCAATTCCTTCATCGAGGTCTTTCACTGCGATTCCGATATGACTGATATGTTTAATCATTTTCGGCTCCTAAATCCTATTTTCCTCTGCCAATTTAAAGCCCAGTTTCATGGCTTTCATATTGATCTCTACGAATGCAGGTTTCACGGTCTCACGGATGGATGTTTCCAGTGCTTCATCGCTGACCACTCCGGTCACCTTGGCGAGGAAGGAAAGCGTCACGATATTGGTCGTGATGGGATTTCCCAGCTCGTTCACGGTGATCTCCGTAAAGGGCAATTCGTATGTATTTTCAGCCGCTAAGGCGAGGTTTTTGACAAAGGTTGTGTCGATGATGAGCACGCCCGTATCCCGCAGGTCAAAGAGATATTTATCGCATGCTTCTTGGGTTAGAGCCAAGAGGCAGTTGAAATTGATCGCTTCGGGGAAGTAGATATCTCTATCGCTGATGATAACGTCAGCGCGAGAATATCCACCGCGTGATTCAGGGCCATAGCTCTGGGTTTGGGTGACGTTATGCCCATCGATGACGGCAGCGCGAGCGAGGATGATTCCGGCAAGGATCAGCCCTTGTCCGCCGCTTCCGGATAGGCGCACTTCATAGTTCTTTGGAAATTTCATTATTCATCTCCCATTTTTTGAACTCTGTCCAGCAAGTCGGCATAAGCTTGGGTATATTCCGGGCGTATTTCCTGACGGAGAGTTCCGCGGATGATCTTTCCTTCCACTTGCTCGGGCGGGAGTTTTTCAACTGCCGTGAGCGGGATGGAGTTATCGCGAAATTCTTTCATCATTTGCGGAGCACCGCCTTTCTTATTGAGCCTGCCATAGATGACAGGGCAAGCTGCGATTATTTCGATGAGCGAGAAGCCGGGATGCTCAAGAGCTGCTTGGAAATGTTTCTGCATTTCGGCAACGTGGAAGGCAGTAGTTCTGGCAACGTGTGTTGCCCCTGCGCCCATTGCCAATTTGCAGATATCAAATTCCGGCTCGATATTTCCATAGGGAGCCGTGGTTGCCAAGGCTTGATGGGGGGTGGTGGGTGAACACTGTCCGCCTGTCATTCCATAAATATTGTTATTCACCAAGATCACGCTGAGATCGAGATTTCTGCGTGCAGCATGGATGAGGTGATTTCCCCCGATTGCCGTGCAGTCTCCATCACCGGTGATAACGATGACTTTCATATTGGGTTTATACATCTTCACGCCCGTGGCATAGGCAATTGCGCGCCCATGCAGAGTGTGCATCGTATTGAGATCCACATACACCGGCATACGCGAGGAGCAGCCTATTCCCGAGACCATCACGACGTCGTCGCGATTGAGGTTCATGGCAGCAATGGCGCGGATCACGGCACCCAAGACGATGCCGTTTGAACATCCGGCACACCAAACGTGAGGGAACTTCTTATCGTGTCTCAGATATTGGTGTACAACCTTAAGAGGGATATTTGCCATTTAGATTACCTCCTTGATCTTCTGCAGGATTTCCGCAGGCGAAATCAGTTCGCCGTTTACCTTTTGTAAACGCACGATATCGCTTTCATTCTTATCTTTGGTAAGCCTGCGAATCTCGTTGACCAACTGACCTTGGTTGAGCTCGGGAACGATGACCGTGCTTACATTCAAGAGCATTTTGCGCACTGCAACGTCCGGGAAAGGCCAGATCGTGAGCGGACGCAAGAGACCAACTTTGATTCCTTCATAGCGAGCCATGGCAATTGCTGCCTTTGCCGAGCGAGCAACAATTCCCGCAGCAAAGATGGCGATATCGGCGTCGTCCATCATATAACTCTCGATCTGAACCAAATCGCGAATATTATAGGATATTTTCTTACGCAGGCGAGACATCATATCTCCGGCTTCGCTATTCTTATTTGTGGGGAAACCGTGTTGATCGTGGGTGAGTCCGGTCACGTGAAAACGATATCCTTCCCCAAAGCTTGCCAGCGGGGAGAGATATTTCTGATTTTCATCATAGTGTTTATACCAATGCGGCGGAACGGTGGGCTTGATGCGCTTGATCACGCGAACATTGCCCATATCCGGCAAGGTGACAGATTCGCGCATGTGTCCCAAGACCTCATCGAGGAGAAGCACCACACAGGTGCGATATTTCTCGGAGAGGTTTACCGCGCGGATACTGAGCTCATAACATTCTTTAACGCTATCGGGATAGAGCACGATGGCGGGAGAATCGCCATGTGAGCCCCATCTTGATTGCATGATATCTCCTTGGGCGGGGCTGGTGGGCATACCCGTGGAGGGTCCGAGGCGCTGCACGTTCACCACCACGCAAGGCGTTTCGGTGATCTTGGCATAGCCAATTCCTTCTTGCATCAGCGAAAAGCCGGGGCCGCTGGTTGCGGTCAGCGATTTTGCGCCGGCAAGTGAGGCGCCGGTGATGGCACAGATAGAAGCGATTTCGTCTTCCATCTGAATGAATACTCCGCCGCGTTTGGGCAGCTCTTCGGCGAGGATTTCAGCGATCTCGGTGGAAGGGGTGATGGGATAGCCGGCAAAGAAATCTACTCCGGCATCGAGTGCACCATAGGATACCGCTTCATTACCCTGCATGATGACGGTCTTGCGTTCGCGGCCATGTTGAAGTTCCGCTATCTTGCTTTCCGGCTGAGTCTTTTTTGATACAGCTTTAGCAGGCTTTTCTGCAGCAGTTTTCTTGGTGCTTTTCTTGGTTTGTGTTTCAGTCTTCGACATTATTTCTCCTTCGCCCCGGTGATGGCAAAATCGGGGCAGAGACGATCACAAGTCTCACAGTGAATGCACTTTTCAGGCGCTTGAACGAAAGGTGAGCCATCAGGCTTGCGTCCAAGACAACCGGTGGGACAAAACGCAACACAAATGCCGCATTTTTTGCACCAGTTATGGTAGATCAAGACAGGGGAGTCTTTCTCACCGGGGGCTTTCACCTCCGTGAGTTCAACCTCCATTTTAAGCGGAGTATCGTCCTCTTTGATGATCATGCCCGCACGGTCTCTAATGACTTTAGTGGACATCTATTCCTCCAGTATTATCTGATTTTTTATGTTTACTTTGCAAGCTGATTCTTAAAGAACTCAGCCAAACGCTTGACGCCTTCTTCGTTTTTCTCTAAGGTTTCATAGGAGAAATTCAGGCGCATCGTATTGAGTCCGCCACCGTCGCAGAAGAACGAAGTTCCGGCAACGTAAGCGACCTTTGCATCCTTGATACAATCAAGAAGCAGGGCATTGGTGTCCAATCTTTCGGGTGCGTTGACCATCATGAATAGTCCACCCTCGGGCCTGGTCCATTGCATCTCTTCGGGCATATACTCGTCGAGAGCGGCGAGGAAGCCCTTCTGCTTCACGGAATACATCTTACGAATATCTTCAATCTTTGGATCGAGCAAGCCTTTTTCCATATAACGAGCAGCAATTCTCTGTGTGAAAGGAGGTGTGCAGAGATCAGTTGCTTGCTTGCCGACTACGATCTTGTCCAAAACATCCGGATGAGCAGCCACCCAACCGATGCGGAAGCCGGGGCAGAAGATCTTGGAGAAGGTTCCCAGCATGATAACATGGCCGGTGTCGTCCATCTCATACATGGTCTTCTGAGTCTCGCCTTCATAGCGAAGCTCGCGATAGGGGCTGTCTTCAATGATCAATACGTCATATTTGTAAGCAAGTTCCAGAATCTCTTTTCTGCGTTTTTCACTCATGGTGACGCCGGCAGGATTTTGAAAATCCGGAATGAGATAGATGAATTTCGCCTTTTTACCCATGTCCTGAAGCTTCTTAAGCTCGGCTTCGAGAATGTTCGGGTCTTCGCCTTCGTCGTCCATGGGGATGCCGATCATCTTGGCACCATAGGAATTGAATGCAGAGATTCCGCCTAAATATGAGGGCAAGCCGACGATAATATGGTCGCCACGATCGATAAACATCTTGGCAATCAAATCAAGAGCCTGTTGGGATGCCGTGGTGATGATGAGATTTTCCATCCCCATCTTGATCCCTTGTTGATTATAACGTTTCACCAAAAGCTCGCGGAGCAAGGCATCACCTTCAGTGGCTCCATATTGCAAGGCAAAAGCTGCCTCGTTTTCCATAACTTCTTGCATGATTACTTTGAGGTCTTCGACCGGAAAGGTTAGCGGGCTGGGAAAACCGCCGCTGAAAGAAATCAACCCGGGCTGTCCGAGATATTTCAAAAGCTCACGGATTGCGGAGCGCTTCATCCCCTTGATGTTTGTGGATAAGGCAGAATTAAGATCTGTGATCATTTGATCCTCCATTTATTTTTTTTAATTATCTTCATAAATCAAGACTTTCTTGTTCGTCTTGCGCCACTCGCGATAGGCATTCTTGATCTCAAGCTCCCAAAGCGTGCGTTTGTCGTTATCTTCAAAAGTAATAATCTCAATATAATGGGTGCGTTTGCTCTTGCCGACGAAGCTCTTCATGGGAAATTCCACAACAATTTCACCATCGAGGTTGAGTATGGTGACCTCGTTGAGAAAGACCCCATCCGCTATCTCTAAGATAGCTCTGGCTTCGACGCTACCAGTTTGCACATCACGAAAATGTATATTCATCGGTGCTCCAGACATTAGTTATTAAATCCCCCTTTAATAGCAATGGCATAAGAGTCAAGGAATATTTATCGATTGAGCAAAAAGACCGCGGATTTAAGCACTGTGTTTTGGGCTCTTTTGGGGCACTAAACACTATTTAACCTTTGCTGAATTTGGACTATTGGACGCGCTTAATCTTTCTGAAAACCTACTATTGTTTTATTGAAATTTGGAGTATTTTGGAAAAAAAAGCGCCGCAAACAAAAAACCAAATCATTGTTTGAAGGAAATAATAAAAGGCTCAATTTCAAACATAGAAATTGCTGCGGGAACCTCGGCTTCACACATGACTATTGGGGCGAGAACCTCGGCTTCACACATGACGATTGGGGCGGCAACGTCCTCGTTGCCGCATGCGCGTAAGCGCATCCAGCAAATAAAGTCAAACTTAAGTTCAGCTATTTCCAAGACAGAACTACCAAAGGTACAAATGCAGAAAAACTGAGATTAGTGGCGCAATGTAAAGTCGCCTTAGACTGAAAACTCTGTTTTCACTGGCAACGAGGACGTTCCCAGACCGAAAAACACAGAAAAACCGTCTTAATTCTACTTATTTAAGCCTGTTACCCATCCTTTTTGCCACAGCCTCCCCACTGCTTCCTTACTGAGTTCTGGTCATGATACGGTCATGATGTGGTCATCGCCATGACCATATCATAAGCGCAAACTCAGCAGTAATCAGTAAGTGAGGCATGAAAGTGAAATTCAAACCTTGACAAAGGAAGCAAGAAATAAACTATGATCACCGCTTAGGAACAAGGAGATTGAAATGAAGCAATATTTAGGAATTGACATGGGAGCTTCGAGCTTCAAATATGGCATAGGAAATAGTCGTGACGGGCTTTTACACTTTGGCACGGTTCGCATTCATGAGAAAAGCTTGGAAGCTGTCAGACAGAATATATTGGCTCTTTTAGAAGATGTGAAAGATTTTCATTTTGAAGGGGTTGGACTGGGCACGCCCGGCACCATCGACCGCAAAACCGGGAAGATCTTCGGGGTTAATCCCAATCTGAAATTCTTCACAGATATGTCGCCCGCTGAGCTCTTTCCCAAAGATTTTCCTCTCCCTGTTCTATATGATAATGATGCAAATCTCATGGCTTTGGCAGAGTCATCTTATGAGCCTTGTCGCCTGTGTTTTGGCGTCACCGTGGGCAGCGGCATAGGCGGTGGAATCATTGTTGATGGCAAAATCTTTCATGGAGCCGGCGGTTTTGCTGCCGAGATTGGGCACACAATCGCCGTATTGGACGGCATAGCATGCAATTGCGGAATGCAGGGATGTCTTGAGACCTATGCCTCGGTGGATGGAATCAGGCGTAGGTTGCAAAAAGCACAATCTCCTTTTGCGGATATGGATTTACCCACGATCATCGCGCAGAGCAAAAGCGATGCTTTCGTGAAGAAAACCGTTGCCGAGGGCGAGACCCATCTCATCCAAGCACTGGCAAATATCTGCAATATACTCAATCCCGATCTCATCGTTTTAGGTGGCGGTGCCATGGATTTGGGGCTTTATGATATTGATAAGATCAGAGAAGAAGTATTCTTGCGCATCTCTCTTGCGCATCGAAAAGAGCTCAAAATTGAGCTTGCTCGCTTTGGGAATCGGGCAGGGGTAATGGGTGGAATTATCCTCTGTGAGAGGAGTTAATGTCACGCATTCTTAGTTTAGGAACAAAACTTGCATCCTATAAACTCATGAATATCAATACAAAAATAAACAAGAGGATATCATGAATAAACGCTTTTTTATAATTCTCAGCATTTTGCTGCTCGCCGCCGTGGGAATCGGGGCTCTTATAAAAGTCTTAGATATGTATGTTGATGTTAATCCATACATAGTTGAAGATTACTGTGAAGTCACGGTCTATACTAATCATAAGGTGGATATAACGGTAAAAATATTTGGACCTGATGGAGCGCATGTTCGCACTCTTTACAGCGGAACTTGGCTCAATAAGGGAGATCTCCCTTGGGATGGAACGGACAGATTTGGTGTGCGCTGCACCCCGGGTGTGTACACCGTCGTTGCCACAGCATTTGTAAACTCTCGTTACACTTCCACCAAAAAAACCTTCATTTTGAAATAGTTAGTTTACAGGAGCATGGAAAAGCAGGATTTTCCGGAAAGCAAGTCTGAGGGCTTTTTCACATTTTTTGCTCGGATTCTGCAAGAAATATCTCGCCTGAAATCAAATCGTCATGCCAGCTCCTCGGTGATTTTCAGGCAAATACTCTTCACAGGCTATGAAGCACTGCCCTTAATCAGCTTTCTTGCGCTGGCAATAGGCGGGCTCATCATCTTGCAGGGCAATAATTTCCTCGCCGGATTCGGGCAAGGAATCTGGGTGCATGTTATCCTCGTGACGGTTGTTGTCACCGAACTTTCCGGCATTCTCACGGCATTGGTGGTCATCGCTCGCAGCGGCACAGCCATGGCTACTGAATTGGGCAATATGAAGATACGTCGCGAGATCGACCTCATCCGCTCTTTTGGCATCTCGCCAATTGGCTACTTAGTTGTCTCGCGCATCATCGGCGTTGTCATCTCTATGGTGGTGCTCGTTTTATATTTCAATTTCATCGCCATCATCGGCGGCTGGCTCTTTTCACGCATGTTTAGCCGCTTGGAATTTAATGCTTTTATGCGGGATTTCTTTTCCGTGCTCAAATTTCCGCATCTGCTCTCCGGACTCATCAAATCTGTCTGCTTTGGACTGATCATCTCTGTGGCTTCTTCCTTTCAAGGCTTGAAGGTGGAGAGTGCCAGCACGGAGGTTCCTCAGCGAACCATCAAAGCCGTTGTGATCTCAATCTTTGGCGTGATCCTCACCGATATCCTGATCACTTGGCTGTTTTGGGTGTTTTCATGAAGATAATTTTTGATGCTGTCAGCACGGTTGCTTTGGACAAATTTTCTCTTGAATGCGAGATCAAAGGGCTGAAAATCTTGCATGATAAAGAGAGCAATAGACCGCGTGGAATCTTGCGGGCACTGATCGCTTTGGACAATATATTGGAAGGCAATATCTATGTGGATGGCGTGGATTTGCTCAGCTTTCTGGAAACTGAGTCGGTTATCAAGAATTTCGGTTATATCTTCGACGAGGGGATAATGCTCTCAAATCTCACGCTCTTGGAAAATATCATGTTGCCTATCAGCAGGTTGGAGCATAAGATAGACCAAGATAAAGTCCGGGAAGAGTTAAAGATGTGGCTGCAAACTTTCGAGCTCGAGCTGGATATGAATAAGCGTCCCGCATCATATCGCAATTCACAGCTTAAACTCTTGGGATGGATCAGAACAATTATGCTCCGTCCAAAAGTTTTACTCATTGAAAATCCTTTCTATCTTCTCAATAAACGCGAGAGAAGTGTTATAGTTCGAGTTATCAATCAAATACGCGAAGAGTTTCCCATACTTATCGCCAGCATTGATGAAGGATTTATCGACAATATCTCGGCAGAAATAGTCACTTTGAGCCAATAATCTTACATAAAAAGCCCCCCGGCAAAGACTTTACTTGACAAAATTGAGCACTCTGAAAGACTAATATTCGTATGGGAAAAACTATGAATTATAAAATGAAACATACCCGACGAATAGTAATTACTTTCATCGTGGTGCCGCTATTGGTGCTGATTGGAGCTCTCGTCTCCATCGCCATCAGGCAAAATATGTTTGAAAAGCGGTATCATTATACCACCAATCTGGAGAATGCACTCGGCGTTTCCACGCAAACCGCTCTGCTCTATAAAGGCTTTGAAATCGGTAAAGTAGAAAGCTTTGAGCTCGTTGAAAATGGCACGATCAGAGTGAACTTCTCCGTCTTTAAACGCTATCGCAATCTGATGACAGATGGCAGCGTGATCTATCGCACCACTATTCCAATCACAAATAAGACCTCACTGGATTATATCAAGGCAAAAGGTGTTATGCCCGAGCTCGAAGAAGGCAGCTTTATTCCCTCCACAGACTTTTCCGAGGGACGCGCCTTGCTCGCACAGCTTTCGCCAAAAAGTTCCGACCCTATCGCTGTGATAATAGATAACTTAGTGACCCTAAGCTCGGAGCTGAATAAGGATGATAACAAAGATAAAGGTGCGCTGATGAGAATACTCGTCGGGGCGGCAGACTTGGTTGAAATCGGGGAAACGACGCTGAATCTCCTCAATGACAATCTTGCCGAACTCAGCCGGCTCACCGAAAACTTGAATAAAGATGATAATGCCGATCAAGGCGTGGTCTTGCGGGCGGCAAATAGCGTGGCTGATATCGCCCAAGCGGTGGCTGAGCAAAGCGAGAACCTCCAGAGCATGATTGCTGCGCTTAATGAAGCGGCGCAAAACTATGCCGATCCCACCGATCTCGTGCGCAAAATGGTTGATCCCCAGGGCGATGTGTTGATTCAGCCGCTCAGTGAAACTATCAGCGTTTTAAGGGATAACCTTGTCGCCAGTGAACAATTGATTTCATCCTTGGCGCGTGCAAATCCGGAGCTTCTGCTCATCATAAACAACCTCAACGATACGCTTTATAAGGCAAATCAAACACTGGAAGCACTGAATAATAACCCTCTGCTCAGAAAGGGGATTCCCACTTCGAGGATACGCTCCTTTGCGCCTGCGTCCAGAATCGGAGAGGATGGCGATGAAGACTAATCGCTTGCTCTTCACGCTTGTGATGTTCCTGATTTTTGCGGCATGCTCCTCTCCGCCACAGCTTACGCAATCGCCGGCAAAAGTTGCGGCTGACAACACGCTCAAGCTTGCTCACATGCTCGAACAAAAGCAAAATCTTAGGGATGCTAAGATCACCTATCAATCTGCCTATGAACAATATAGCAACTTTGCCAGCTTCAAAGGAAAGCTTTGTTCGCTATCGGGCATGGCGCGTGTTGCCTATCTCGAAAGCGATGATGCAGCACTGAGAGAACATATAGACATGATGGAAGAAATCGTGCGCTATGGCGAGCCCGATGCAGATTATATCCCGCTTTTGCTCAAGCTCTTTATCTTGCAAGATCAGAAGGACTATTCCGGCGTAAGAGAGCAGGCAAAGGATAGTTATGACTTTCCGATTGATGCGCGCATACAGATTCTCAGCTATAAATTGCAGGCGGATTCCTATCTCGAGCCCGGCTTCAAATCTGCCGAATATGATGATCTCGATCGCCTTAGCAAACGCTATAAACGCTCGCTGAAGACGGACTTTTCGGCAGACCCCTCGCTGCTCTCCGGCGCTTATTATGCGCTTGCCTATCAAAATTATAAGCTGAACGACTTGCGTAAGGCGGAGAAAAACTTGGGCTATGCACTTGATCTCGACTATCTGCATGAAAACTTCCCCGGTCTCGGCTATGGATATTGGCTGAGAGCAAAGATAAACCTCAAAAATAAAGATAAATCCGCAGCCGTGTCAAACTTCTTGCGCGCCAAAAGCGTCTTTGAAAGTCTCGGCATGACTCAGATGCTCAACAACGTAAACACTGAATTAGAAAAGATTAAAGGAACAGATAAATGATAGATATGAAAGGTAAAAAAGCCCTGATTTTGGGGATTGCAAACAAACATAGCATCGCCTATGGCATCGCAAAAGCACTCAGAGAACAAGGCGTTGAGCTGGCACTGAGCTATGTTGGCGCACCTATTCTGAAAAGAATCACACCCATCGCCGAAGAACTTGAGACCGATATGCTCTTTGAATGCGATGTCACCAAAGATAACGATCTCAAACACCTCATGGGCGAAATCTCAAAGAGATGGGATCAAATCGATTACATCGTCCATAGCGTCGCCTTTGCGCCTTCATCTGATCTCAATATCCCCTTCCATGAAACCAGCCGACATGGCTTCCTCACCGCTATGGATATCTCGGTTTATTCACTTTTGGCGACTATCCGCGCCGCACAATCCCTGCTCGTGCCCGGCTCTGCAGTGATCACTCTCAGCTATTATGGTGCTCAAAAAGTTGTGCCGAATTATGGCGTGATGGGAATCGCCAAAGCCGCGCTCGAAGCATCGGTGCGCTATCTTGCATACAGCATGGGAGAAAAAGGCGTGCGCGTGAATGCCATCTCTGCCGGACCCATGAAAACCCTTTCATCATCTGCCATTGGGGGAGTCTCTCAGGCACAACGCCGCATAGAAAAAGGCGCACCCCTCGCCAGAAATATCGAACAGGAGGATATTGCCAAAACTGCACTCTATCTCCTCTCTGATCTCGCTTCCGGAGTCACCGGAGACCTGATCTTTGTGGATGCAGGGATGTCTGTGATGGCATATTGATTGTATGAAGCTTTTTATTAACGCCTCCCTACCCACAAGTTCAAACGCACTTAAACGCGTTAACATTCTCTTCGATGAAGAGATCGTCAAGATCTCCGCTGATGAAATCATCACCGAAGAGGAACTTGAAATCATCGACCTGCGCGGGAAGATTCTCCTGCCGGGTGCAATCGAAATCCATAGCCACTCTGTGGGCGAGGACAAAAGCCCCGCGGATGCTCTTGCCGAGCTGGGACGCCATGCCATCAAAGGCGGGTGGACTACCATCGCTGAGATGAGCTTCTTTTCCAAAACGCCGATATTCAGCCTGTCTGACCTACGAAACTTAGAGAAAAAGGTGGCGGGGAAACTCTTTACCGATACGGCTTTTTGGGCGCATGTGGACGTCACCGACTACCCTTACTATGCCGAGAGCGCGCAAGAACTCTGGGCAAAAGGTGTGGTGGGAATCAGTCTCGCCAAACCTTCGCCAAATCCGAATATCGAGGATATGAGTTTTGACGAAATCATGGACCTCTTCATGGATATCTATGAGAGCGATACCACCTTCTCATTCCAAGGCTGGGATACGGATAATCATAAAGAATATGGCTTTGAAGCACATCAGAGCGGGCTCAAAAAGATACTCAGACGCATGCAGGAAAATCCTATACATGTCCCGCGGGTGAGTTCGTATCAGAATATCGACTTCATCAATGGCATCTCGCGCCGTAGCGATATCTCCTTTGCCATGGATATCAGCGATCTCATGCACTTCTTGCAGCCGGATAGCTTCCCCGCACCTTGGAGAACGGATTTCAACGATATTGAACACTTTCCCTTACTCTTTGAATTACTCAAAAAGAATAAGATATATCTCATCTCAAATAATGCCTCGAATATAGCTTGCAAAGAGGAGGTCTTTGCCGGCAATCCTACTCAGATTATGGAATACAGCTATCTCTGGGTGCTTTCTCAGCTTTGGAAAGAGCGCAAGATTCCGCTTGCTACCTGCATCAAGATGACCAGTGAAAATCCTGCTAAACGCCTCGGACTCTATCCGCAAAAGGGTAGGATCGATGTGGGCTCGGATGCAGACTTTGTGGTCTATGATCCAAATCAAAACACCAGTGCTACCGATATATATGGCAAAGAGATCACGCTCACAGGTGCCATAGAATCGGTCTGGCTGCGTGGCAATAAAGTGGATGCCGAAAGTGAGCCTCGCGGCAAATATATTCCTCGACATACGAGTCCCAAAAGACGACATAATAAACGCAGTTGGATGTGATTTTGAGCATATATTTCATCAAGATAGACTGCATAAAGATATCCTAACCGCTAAATAGAATCAAGGATTTAGATTTAATATGTATCAACAGCTAATCAATCTCAAGGACGCACTCGGCACCCATCCTTCGCTCAAGTATGTGATCTCTCAAAGTCATTGGGAGACGGACTTCCTGCGCTTTTATCAGAGCCAGACAAACTATAATATCAGCAAAGAAAAGCACTCGCTTCATTGCCAGCTTTATAAAGACAAAAGGTCTTTCGGCTTTGAGGTGGATAATCCCGATGAAAAGAAGGTGATGCACGCCCTCGAAGACGCACTGAAGATCATCGATAAGATGCCGGCTGATCCCGATTTTGTGGATGTGGAAGACGACGCACGCCTCGCTGAGCCTCGCCCTTTCACAAATAACATCCAAAGAATCGGACTCAAAGAAAAGACGGAGATACTCCAAAGCCTCGCCAAGAGCGTTGCGCCTCACGGCTTTGAGCTCTTCGGCACCTTCATCTGCAACAATTCCCGCAGTCGCTTTATGAATAGCAATGGGCTCGACAAGGATAGTCAAGGCTCGCCTATCTACTTCGAGGTGAAAGCGGTAAACAAAGAGAACCAAGTGACCGTGCTGGAAACCTTCGGCGGAGAGAACTTTGACTTCTTTGATATCGAAGCCATGCGCGAGAGCCTGCTCTTTAAGATAGAAAACGCCAAAAAGCCGGTGGTGGACGTTGATGCCGGCAAATATGAGCTCATCCTCGCCCCGCGCTGTGTGGCAGAGTTTGTCCAATACCTCAGCTATGGCATGAATGCGGCTGCCTTAGACCGTCATTCCAGCTACTTTGAAGGGCTCAAGGACACCCAAGTCTTCCCGGAGATAATAAGCATCACAGACGATCCTAAAGACCCTCAAATGGTGCAAGCCAGCTATGGCGATGGCGGAAGCCTCTATGAAGAGCTCAAGCTCATCGATAAAGGCTATTTCCGCGCCTTCACTTGCGGGAAGTATTATCACCACAAGACCGGCGAGCCCAAGAACGGCAACACCGCAGAATGCCTCAAGATCGCTCCCGGAGAGCACAGCCTCGAAGAGATGATAGCTTCCATCAAGCACGGGCTTTATATCTCCAGCTTGCACTATATGAACTTCATCAATATGAGAGATACTTCGCTCACGGGACTCACCCGCGACGGCACCTTCCTCATCGAAGACGGCAAGATCACCAAGGTGGTAAACAACCTCCGTTTCACCGAACACATCTCCGAGATACTCAAGAACGCCACCGCATTGGAGAATAAGGTTTACACCATCCCCTTCTCCTCTAATTATAACATGTTTGATATCAATACAAGCAAAGCACCGCACGCCAAGATCAAAGAGTTCTTCATCAGCTCTTCAACCAAGACGATTTAAGGGATAATCATGGAACAAAAGATAAAAAGTATCATCGCAAAACTGGATAGTTCGGACATCACCTTTGCAGATGTTCGCATCACTATCACCGACTATGAATATATATATTTCAGCAATGGTAACCTGCGTGGAATGGGCAGTAGCTTGGGTTCTCATGCCATCGGCATCCGCATCCTGAAAGATGGTTGCTTCGGATTTGCCGGAAGTGGCGACCTCAGCGATAGCTCCATCGACAAGCTCATCAAACGCGCAAAGGACAACGCTACTCACGGTGCTGCTTTCCAAAAGGAAAAGCTGAGCTTCCCCGCTCTTGGTGCCACACAAGGCGAATATGTCTTCACTCCCGAGATTGATCCCTTCACCATGGATCGCGAGGAAAAGCTGGACTTTCTCTCAAGATTAGCCGATAGCATCAAGCCCCAAGGCAAGATCGTCTATTCCGGCGTCTCGGCAAACTTTGAGAAACAAGAAAAGTATTATGCAAACACCGAAGGCAGCTACTATCACAGCGTGGTCTATAACAGCGATCCCGCGATGAGCGTGGCAGCCAGCGATGGTAAAGAGATGCAAAGCCGCACTTGGCCGGGACATATGGGCACGGGAAGGGCTGGCTTCGAGCTCTTTTATAAACACGAATTTGAGAAGAATACAGAGCGAATTATTAAAGAAGCCACCGAGCTCCTCAGCGCGCCTCGTGTCAAAGACAAGAAGGCGGATATCATCATCGGCGGCGGACATCTCGGCTTGCAACTGCATGAATCAATCGGGCACGCCACCGAGGCAGACCGCATCTTTGGACAAGAGATATCCTATGCCGGCAAGACTTTTGTGCGCCCTGAGATGCTCGGTAAGTTCCAATATGGCAGCCCCATCCTCAACGTCTATAGCGATAGCACCGATCCCGCCGGAATGGGCTATCACATGCTCGACGATGAAGGAGTTCCCGGCAAAAGGATAGACATCATCAAAGACGGTGTCTTGGTGAATCAACAGACCTCGCGCCACATCGCCCACCTGCTCGGACTCGAGCCTTCTTCAAACATGAAGGCATCTTTTGCAGACGACATCCCGCTGGTGCGCATGACCAATCTCTGCATCGCTCCCGGCAAGGGCAGCCTCGAAGAACTTATCGCAAGCACCGAGCGTGGCTATTTCCTTGATTTCACAAAGACTTGGAGCATAGACGACAACAGGAATAACTTCCAATTCACCACCGAGATAGGCTATGAGATCAAAGACGGCCGCATCGTGGGAATAGTCAAAGAACCCACCTATTTCGGCATCACACAAGACTTTTGGAACGCCTGCGACGGGATTTGCGGCGAGGAAGAATGGGCATATCAGTCCACCTTCAACTGCGGAAAGGGCGAGCCCGGACAGGTGATGCGCCTCTCTCACGGCGTTGCTCCCGCCCGATTCAGGGCCGTGGATATGCTTCCCGGCTAAAGGATTATAACACACTCAATAAGTAAATATGGGGCGAGCCGATCTTGATGATTCTTGCCCCTTTTTTGAAGACAGATAAGGCTCGTAAATTTGCGATAGTTAGCACACTTGCTTACGCCGCAAAATGCCTTAGATTAATATATATAAAATAATAAACTACCCATGGAGGTAAGAGATGCTTTCAGATTTGGAAATTGGACAACTGGTAAAACTCCAGCCAATCAATGAGATAGCCGCAAAGATCGGGCTGACTCCTCACGATTTAGACCACTATGGTGAATACAAGGCGAAGATACGCTATAAGACCCTGTTTGCCGCAGAAAACAACCCCACCGGCAAGCTCATCCTCGTCTCTGCGATCACCCCCACACCCGCCGGAGAAGGCAAGACGACCGTCTCGATCGGGCTTTCACAGGCGCTCAATCGCATTGGCAAGAAGTCAATAGCGGCAGTTCGCGAACCCTCCCTGGGTCCCGTGTTTGGCATCAAAGGCGGAGCTGCTGGAGGTGGATGGTCACAAGTCTTGCCCATGGAAGACATCAACCTCCACTTCACCGGAGATTTTCATGCCATCACAGCGGCGAATAACACCCTTGCCGCGCTGGTTGACAACTATATCTATTACGACAATAAAGTGGGCTTAGACCCGCGCAGAATCACCTGGAAAAGAGTCTTAGACGTGAACGACCGCATGCTGAGAAACATCGTGATCGGACTCGGCGGCAGCAGACAAGGCTTCCCACGTGAAGACGGATTTGATATCACTCCCGCCAGCGAGATTATGGCGATCCTCTGCCTTTCAAACAATATGGAAGAGCTCAAGAACCGCATCGGCGAGATCACCGTGGGCTTTTCCTATTCCGGCGAGCCCGTGAAAGTTCACCAACTCGGCTTTGAAGGCGGAGTGGCAGCATTGCTCAAAGAAGCACTGAAGCCAAACTTGGTTCAGACCACGGAAAATACTCCCGCACTCGTTCACGGCGGCCCTTTTGCCAATATCGCTCAGGGCGCAAACAGCATTCTTGCCACCAAGACAGCACTCAGATTCAGCGATTATGTGGTGACCGAGGCAGGCTTTGGCTTTGATTTGGGAGCGGAGAAGTTCTTTGATCTCGTATGTAAATATGGCGGATTTAATGCCAATGCAGTGGTGCTCGTTGCAACCGTGCGTGCGCTGAAAGTGCATGGCGGCGTGAGAGTTAGAGACCTCGATCAGCCCAATCCTGAAGCCGTGCGCGCAGGACTGGTAAACCTCGCTAAACACTTAGAAAACATTGATAAATTTGGCGTTAAGTCCATTGTCGCCATCAACCGCTTCCACACCGACACCGAGGAAGAATTGCAGATCGTGAAAGATTTTGTGATTCAATCCGGCTCGGATGCCAGCATTGTTGACTATTTTGCCCGAGGCGGCGAAGGCGGAATAGAGCTCGCCGAAAAGGTGGTGCAAATGGTGGATAATGATGTGAGCACCTCGCACGGACTCTACGATTGGGATAGTCCCGTCGAAGACAAGATATTCAAAGTCGCAAACGAGATTTATGGCGCGCAAAAGGTGGACTATACCGCTGAAGCGAAATTAGACCTCAGGCGCATCAACAAATTTGGTTATGACAAGCTGCCAATTTGCATAGCAAAAACCCAGAAATCACTCTCTGATAACCCCGATCTCATCGGCAGACCGAAGGATTTCTTGGTGACAGTTCGCAATATTGTGATCTCCAGCGGTGCCGGCTTCCTCGTGCCCATCACGGGTGAAATCATGCGCATGCCCGGACTGCCCAAAACCCCAAGTGCCATGACAATAGACGTGGAGCAAGACGGAAAGATTTCCGGACTATTTTAAAAACCACAGTACCTCCTCATAAGGGCTGCCATCTCGGTAGCCCTTTGATTTTGTTAAAGACCTCTAACTGCCTCTTTATAAACACTTTTATAAGGACTCCACGCAACTCATCCGCAAGAAAAGACAGCATGAATATGAGCATAAACACAAGATCAGACTTTTTGGCCTTGACAAAATACTCAATTCCCAATATTTTAAAACAATTAAGTATATTACTATAAGGTAAGGCTTTCCACATGGGAGTTGGTAAGAACCCAAGAAAGAATATCAGGCTCCTAACCATACCACAAACCCCCAGGATCAAGTAT